>JADMIO010703301.1_pt1 | contig 29366 bp, 26 predicted proteins | sample 8958161 | NCBI WGS metagenome assembly JADMIO01 (sample SAMN16585339, study PRJNA669376) | soil metagenome | isolation source: Crop rotation soil | place: USA: Cullars Rotation, Alabama | collected 2011 | reverse complement strand
CGCGACAACTTGTCCACGTGGAATTCTAAGCTTAGGATCCCAATGTGCTGGAAAGTGCGGTTTCCCTGCGTGACCTTCCTTCCCTTTACAGTCGGGACTCGTCGATCTTCAGTCCCAGCCAATGCTGGCCGACGAGCTCGTAATGCGAAAGCCGTCCCTGCACGTGCTGCGTGATGACGTGGATGTCCTGGAAGTGGCGCTGGATGAGATTGCCCTCGAAGGCGGCCGTTGCGCCTGACGCGCTGTAGAGGTCCTCGACGACCTTGGCGGCAAGGCGTATGCCGTGCGTGGTCGCGATGCGCAGCGTCGCGCGACGCTCGAGCGTTACCGCGCCTTTCGCCACCGCTTCGTCCCAGATCTCCTGGACCGCTTCCATCAGGAACGCACGACCGCTGCGCACGGCGGCCTCCGCCTGCCCGACCGTGAACTGCACGATCGGCTGCTCGCGCAGAAGCCCCTGCACGTAGCGCGGCGTCTTCGCACCCGCGAGCTCGCCGAACGCCTCGAGGCAACTGCGCGCAAGCCCAAGCGCCACGGCCGCGTCGCCCGCCGCGAACGACAACGTGAACGGAATCTTGTAGCGCGCGCCGCCGCTCACCTGCGCCGCGCCTCTCGGGAGGAACGTGCGCTCCTCCGGCACGAACACGTCCTTCACCTCGAAGTGATGCGTGCCGGTACCGCGCATGCCGCGCGTGTGCCACGTGTCGAGCAGCTCGACCTGCGCGCGCGGCACGAGGCAGTAGCGCGCTTCGGGCTTGCCGTCTCTCAGTCGCGGCTGACCATTCTCGATCACGGTCGCGTGCGCCGCGATCCACGACGCATGCCGGCAGCCGGTGCTGAACGGCTGCTTGCCGGTGACGCGAAAGCCGCCCGGCACCACGATCGCCTGTGCCGTCGGACCTGGACTGTTGGAGACGACGCTGCGCGGCGTGTCGATCCAGATTTCCTTCGCGACTTGCGGCGCCATGAACGCGGAGCGCGTCGCGAACGTCGCGCCCTGGTTCAGCGCCCAGCCGGTGCTCGCGTCGGCCTTGCCGATCTCTTCGATCACCTGCACGTACGTCGGGAAATCGTATTCGGGTCCGCCGATGTCGCGTGGGACCGCAATGTGGAAAAGCCCGGCATCAGCGATTGCTTGAAAGACGTGCGGCGGCAGCTCGCGGATCTTCTCGATTTCGTCCGCGGCTTCGCGGATGATCGGCGCGATTTCGCGCGCTGCTTCGACGGGAGAACGGGGCATGGATGATACGGATTGCAGATTCGAGGCCATGGGCCCGAGTGTCCCGAATCGGTCTGCCCGAGTCAACCCGAGGAGTCCCTCGTCCGATACGCGCTGCGCTTTGCGTAGCGCAGGGGTGCCCCGAGCGCAGTCGAAGGGCGCCTCGCCTGCAGCCGCTTGCGCGCGCCGCGCGTCGGTGCCTAAATAGCCGAGCGCGCATCAAGATGGAGGCCGGCCATGCACCGCAACCTGCGCACTTTACGGTTCCTCGCGCTGCTCGCTGGCGCAGCCCTGCTGCCAATGGGCGCCCTCGCCGCCTGGCCGGAGAAGTCCGTGCGCATCATCATCCCGTGGCCGCCCGGCGGCAGCACCGACATCGTCGGGCGGCTGCTCGCGGCCGATCTCACGCGCCGGCTCAAGCAGCAGTTCGTCATCGACAATCGCGGCGGCGCCGGCTCGATCATCGGCATGCAGCTCGCGGCCGCCGCGCCGCCCGACGGCTACACGTTCATGATCACGTCCACGGCATACGGGCATCTCATCAACAAATCGCTCGCGAAAGGCGTCGACTACACGAAGTCCTACGAACCGGTCGCGCTGCTCGGCTTCGGCGACAGTGCGCTGGTCGTGCATCCCGCGCTGCCGGTGAGCTCGGTGAAGGAGTTGGTGGCGCTCGCGAAGAAGCGGCCCGGCGAGCTCAACTATTCGTCATCGGGCATCGGCGGCTTCCCGCACATGAACACCGAGCTCTTCAAGCTCATGACCGGCACGAACATCGTGCACGTGCCGTTTCAGGGCGGCGGTCCGGCGATCGCCGACACGATGGCCGGCAACACGCAGATGCAGATCGGCTCGGTCCCGACGGTGATGCCGCACGTGAAGAGCGGGCGCCTGAAGCTCCTCGGCGTGGGCGGCAGGAAGCGCAGCCCGCAATTGCCGGACGTGCCGACGATCAGCGAATCAGGCGTGCCCAGCTTCGTGACCTACATCTGGTGGGGGACGTTCGCGCCGCTGAAGACGCCGCAGGACGTGGTGAGGCGCATGCACGCAGAGATCATGGCAAGCCTCGAGTCCCCTGAGATGCAGAGCAAGCTCGAGCCGCAGGGCGCCATGGTCGAGAAGATGAGCCCGGAGGATTTCGGCAAGGTGATGATCGACGAGACCAACAAGTGGCTCGACGTGATCCGCCGCGCGGGTATCAAGGGCGAGTGAGGCTCAACAGGCGACCGCTGCGAGCGCCGCCATCGGTCCCATCCGCCGCAGCGTGCGAAGCTGCGCCTCGTCCTTCACGAACATCGAGCCCGCATAACCCAGTGCGTTGATCGGAATGTCTTCGACGCATGGAGCTGAGCGCGGCACGAGGAGCATCCACTCGCGGGTGACCAGCAGGTTGTAGGGCGCCGACTGGTGCGTCACGCCGTCTACCGTGACTCCTTGGATGCCAGCCACCGAAAGTAATGCAGAGTAGGTCCGCAGCAGGGACGCCGCCGTCCACGTGCCGTCGTGCTCGCGCCATGCGAACGCATGACGAAACGCGAACCCTGCAACGTGCAGCACTGATGAAGCACCGCGCAGCGGTTCGAAGAGCGCGTCCATCGGCACTGGATCATCGGGCCTGAGCGGCAGCGGAACGAGCTGCAGGTGCTTGTGCTGCCGGCTCGCACCGGCGTTCGGTCCGCCGTTGTAGAACCCAAGCGCGTCGTACTGCTGCATGCACGCGGCGAGCGCCTGGAAGTCGTCGCGATCGAGGAGCGACTGCTGCTCGGCGAAGCGTCGGGTGACGAGCAGCACGTGATGCGGCACGACCGGGAACTTGTTGAGCACGGCCACATGCGTGTCGCTGACGTTCCTCACGATCAGCGGCCGCTCGAACGGAAATTCGCGACTGTCGGGTTTCGGCTGTGAGTGGGTCGATGCGGCCGCGCGCGCCTTCTCCTTGCGCGCGAGCGAAGAGACGCATCGTACGATGAAGCGCACGCCGGCATCGTCGATGGTGTCTTCCGTCGTATCGGTCGGCACCAGCGCGCCGGATGCGCGCGCACGCTCGGTGCGCTCGACCACTGCGGGCCAGAGGGTGTTCGGCGAAAGCTGGAGCAACTTGACGCTAGCCGGTAGCCTGGCAAGGCCACGACGCCGGTGGCCCGCCGTTCGACGAGTCCGTGCCGCGGTCCCAGTACACCGCGCTATTGGCCGCGCAGCCGCACACCACGAGCGCCAGCATCGCAGCCGCTAGATATTTTGTGAGCATGATCGTGTTCTCCAGGATCTCTGAATCGTTTCCCGGCTGGATCACGACCCATCTTATCTGCCTTCTCGCGGCGAGCGGCGCGCGAAAAAATACAGTGTGCTCGTCACGGCAGCCAAGGGCCATGTCACCATTCCAAGGGCCGGCACCAATATGATCCAGCCCGATGCGCCGTCGAACTCGGTCATCACAGCAAGCCCCGCGCTCAGCGGAACCAAAAGCAGAGGCACGAACAGCAGTATGCACGACACGAGGAGCAGGAACCTGGCGAGCGGGACGCTCGGCTGCGCCCTGATGCCGTGTTTTGCCCATTGAAGAAATTCAGCAGCCGTTCACTCCGCCACCGCAAACGTCCACACCGCCCCACCCGACGGCACGTCCGGCGCCGCGCGACGCCCGCGCGCGTCACCGGCAACGCCTGAGAGCACGGTCACGTACTGCTTTCCTTTATAGGTATACGTGATCGGCGGCGCGTTGATGCCCGAGCCGGTCTGGAACTGCCACAGCACCTTGCCGGTCGCTTCGTCGATCGCGACGAACTCGCCCGTCATGCGGCCGGTGAAGACCAGGCCGCCTTCGGTGACGAGCATCCCGGCCTGCGTGACGTGATCGCCGAGCTTGATCTGCCACTTGCGTTTGCCGGTGAGCGGATCCATCGCCTCGTGATAGCCCTCGACGTCTTCTCCCGCGGGCCGCTTGCGCGCGGCCGCCGCACCCGCGTAGCGCGCGCCGGCCTTGTAGTCGACCTTCTGATACTGGAGGAACTGCGCGAGGTGAATCGTGTTGAGGTACACCGTGCCGGTCTTCGGATTGAAGGCCATCGGCGCCCAGTTCTTGGTGCCCGAGAACGGCCACAGCTCGACTTCCTCGCCGGCTTCGAGGCGCTTGCGCACGTCGGTCTCCACCGGCCGGCCGGTTTTCATGTCGACCCGGCTCGCCCAGTTCACCTTGCCGAACGGATACGCACGCAACAGTTTTCCGTTGGTGCGGTCGATCACATAGAAGAAGCCGTTGCGATCGGCGTGCATGAGGACCTTGCGCATCTCGCCGTCCACGCGCAGATCGGCGAGCACGTTCTCGTTCACGCCGTCGTAGTCGAACGAATCGTTCGGCGTGTACTGGTAGTGCCAGACCGTCTCGCCGGTCTTCGGCCTGAACGCGATGACGCTTGCGGCGTACAGGCTGTCGCCCTTGCGATAAGACGGGTTCCACGGTCCCGCGTTGCCGGTGCCCCAGTACACGAGGTCGAGCTGCGGATCGTACGAGCCGGTGATCCAGGTCGTGCCGCCGCCGTGCTTATACGCCTCTCCGTCCTGCGGCCACGTCTCGTAACCCTTCTCACCGGGTCCCGGTATGGTGTAGAGGCGCCACAGCTTCTTGCCCGTGTCCGGATCCCAGCCGTCGAGGAAGCCGCGCACGCCGAATTCCGCGCCCGACATGCCGGTGATGAGCACGCCGTTCGCAACGAGCGGCGCGACGATGCCGGAGTAGCCGTTCTTCCATTCCTCGAACTTCTGCTTCCACACCTGCTTTCCGGTCTTCATGTCGAGCGCCACGACGTGCGCATCCAGCGTCGTGCGGAAGAGCTTCCCGTTGTAGATCGCCGGCCCTTTGTTGGACACGCCGCAGCAGACCACTCGCGGCGTATCGGGGTCGTAGCCGACCTCGGTGCGCCAGATTTGCTTGCCGGTCGCCACATCGATCGCGAACGTCCAGGCGGCGTTGGTCACGTACATCACGCCGTTGTAGACGAGCGGCTGCGCCTGCTCGCCGAGCAGGTTCGAAAGGCCGGTGCTCCAGACGGGCACGAGGCGCTTCACGTTGGACGTGTTGATCTGCTTGAGCGGGCTGTAGCGCTTGAGGTCATAGCCCATCCCGTAAGTGACGACGTTCTCGGTTTCGTTGGCGTCGTTCAGCAGCTCCTGCGCCGACTGCGCGAGCGCCGCGCTCGAGCCAAACGACAGCGCGACCGCGGCTGCGATCGCCGATACGCACCTTCTCATCTCACACTCCCTCTTATTGATTTACGCGTGCACGAACATCGAGCGTAGCACGCCGCGAGGCCCTATACTCAACTGCAAAATGACGTTCTTTCGTGAGGAGAATTCATGCAGACACGGCGACGCGCGGGGCGCCTATTAGCGGCGCTGCTCATGTTAACCGGTGCGCATGCGCTCGCAGCGGAACAGTATCCGGCGAAGCCCATCCGCGTCGTGACCACCGCGCCTGGTGGGAGCTCCGACATCGTGCTCCGGCTGATCTCGCCGCTACTCAACGCCGCATGGGCGCAGCCGCTGGTGATCGACAACCGCGGGCTCATCGACGCGGAGATCGTCTCGAATGCGCCGCCCGACGGCTACACCTTCCTGCTCGACGGCTCCAGCACGTGGATCACACCGCTGCTCCAGAAGACGCCGTACGATCCGGTGAAGGACCTCGCGCCCGTGATGGTGGTCGCAGCCACGCCCAATGTGCTCGTCGTGCACATCTCGGTGCCGGTGAATTCGGTGAACGAGCTGATCGCTCTGGCGAAAGCCAAACCCGGCGTGCTCAACTACGCCTCCGGCGGCGTGGGCGGGACGTCGCACCTCGGCGCGGAGCTCTTCAAGTCGCTGACCGGCACGAAGATGGTCCACGTGCCGTACAGGGGCACCGGCCCCGCCATCGGCGCGCTCGTCGGCGGCGAGACACAACTGCTGTTCGCGAGCGCAGGCACCGTGCTGCCTCACGTGAAGTCCGGGAAGATCAAGCTGCTCGCCGTCGGTACGCTCAAACCGTCCGCGCTCACGCCGGGGCTGCCGACGGTCGCCGCATCGGTGCCTGGTTTCGAATCGGTCCTGCTCATCGGCATGTTCGCGCCGGCAAAGACACCGGCCTCCGCGATCGACAGGGTGAACAAGGACATCGTGCGCGCGCTCGCGATGCCGGACATCGTCGCGAAGCTGGCCACCGCCGGCGTCGAGCCCGTCGGCAATTCACCGGAACAGTTCGGCGTGCTGCTGAAGAACGATCTTGCGAAATGGGGCAAAGTGATCCAGGAGGCGGGCATACGGGCGAATTAGGTCCGCGGTGCGCAACGGCCCACAGCTAGAATCGGCGGGTGCAGTTAACGCGTTGGATCAAAAGCCTCCTCGGCGGTTCGTGGCGGACACGTCAGCAGGACCGCCTGACGGTCGCGCTCGCGCTGTCCATTTTCATCCATGGCCTCATCCTGTCGCTCAAGTTCGGCGCAGCGGGACTTGGCTGGCCGGTACCGTGGCTGGGTCAGCGCACCAAGGCGCCGGAGCTGAGCCTGCGCATGGAATACGACCTGCGCGCCGTGCCTTCGGAGAACGCGGCGGGGCCGGGCCCGCTCGCGGTGCCCCCGCCGGTCGCGAGCGCGGAGCCGCCAAAGTCCGGGACGCCACCGCGCGGACCGTTCACGTTCGAAGTACGCCTCGCGCAACGCGCGGAGCCGGCGCCGTCGCCGCAGGCGCAACTGTCGCTGCCGCGTCGCGAAGCACGCACGCCGGCGCCTGCGGCACGCGCACGCGCGGCCGAACGGAAGGTCCGTCCGAAACCTGCGCGCCGGATGCTCGCCCGCACACAGCCCCAGCCCGATACGTTCAAGGTGCCGCCGGCGAAAGTGGCGGAAGCCGAGCCGCAGCGCGCGCCGGAGAGCGCGGGTCGAAGGCAGCCTGAAGAGCCGGTAGCCGCTGCGCAGCGGACGGAGGACGTCACGCGCCAGCAGGCCGACGAGACTGCACGACTACAGGCCGAAGAGGCCGAGCGCCAGCGCGCGGAGGAAGAGGCGCGCCAGCGCGCGCTCGCGCTCCAGAAGGAAGCGGAAGCGAAGAAGCTCGCCGAAGCGCGGCGACTGGAGGAAACGCGCAAGCAGGAAGAAGCGCGCCTGCAGGCGGCGCTCGAAGCGCGCAAGCTCGCTGAAGAAACCGCGCGCCAGGAAACGGAAGAACTCGCGCGGCAGCGTACGCTCGCGAAGGAGCAGGAAGCGAAACGGCTCGAAGACGCGCGACGCATCGAGGAAGCGCGCAAGCAGGAAGAGGCGGCACGCGCCGCCGAGCTGAAGAAACAGGAGGAAGCCGCACGGGTCGCGGAGCTGAAGAAACAGGAAGAAGCGAGGCGCCTCGCGCTCGAAGCCGAAGCGCTGAAACGCGCCGAGGAAGCGCGCCGCATCGCGCTCGAAGCCGAGGCGCTCAAGCGCGCCGAAGAGCTCGCGCGGCAGCAGGCGATCGCGCGCGAGCAGGAGGCCGCGGCGCGGCGCCAGGCCGAAGAAGCCGCGGCGCGCGCCGAAAAACAGAAGGCTGAAGCGCAGGCCGCCGCGCAGCGCGAACGCGACCGCCTCGCGGCGCAGCCGGGTCCGGGCCCGTCGGCCGGGCCCGCGGCTCCGTTATCAGGCAAGGAGCTCGCGCAGAAAGCGATCGATCAACTGCGGACGCCCGGCGCCGCGCGTGACGAGCTACTGCGGCCGCCCGCGCCGCCGCTGCGCAGCGCCGACACGCTGCGACGGCGCGCAATCCTGCGCGGCGAGCGTGACGTGTCGCTGCGCATGTACGCCGACAGCTGGCGGTGGAAGATCGAGCGCAGCGGCGCAGTCAACTATCGCAGCGCGCTCACCTGGAGAGGCGCGCACGAGAATCCGATCGTCACGATCTCGATACGCAGCGACGGCACGCTCGAGGACGTCGTCATCGATCGCTCGAGCGGCATCCGCGAGCTCGACGAAGCGGTGCGCCGCATCGCGCGGCTGCACGCGCCTTACAGCAAGTTTCCGCCCGACCTCGCGCGACAGTACGACGTGATCCAGATCCGCCGCGTGTGGTTCTTCGACGATACGCTGCGCATACTCGACGAGATGTAAGCTAAATAAAGGGGTCAGGGTCGAATTTCGTAAGCATGCGATTCAGCGACACATTTTTGGCGCATCGAAAAATGACCCTGACCCCTTTTCTGACCATAGGAGCAGACCATGACTGCCGAAGACCCGACGATCACTACCGGTCCGCGCCGGCTGCCGCTCATCCCGGTGGAGAACCTCACGGCCGAGCAGCGCACGATGTACGACGCGATCCGCTCGGGCGCACGCTCGAAGCTCGCGAACTTCAGCGGTACGCAACCGGGGCCGCTCGGTGGACCCTTCAACGTGTGGCTCCGCAGCCCCGGCATCGGCGATCTCGTGCAGCGCCTCGGCGAGGAGATCCGGTTCCGCAGCTCGCTCCCGGCGAAGCTGAACGAGATGGCGATCATGATCACGGCGCGCTTCTGGACCTCGCAATACGAGTGGAACGCGCACTGCAAGCTCGCGCTCGATGCCGGACTCGACCCCGCGGTCGCGCAGGAGATCGCGGAAGGACGCCGTCCTTCGAAGCTGGACGAGGATGAAGCGATCGTCTATTACTTTTCGCGCGAGCTGCACGAGCAGCACGGCGTGAGCGATGCGAGCTACAAGCGCGTCCTCGATCGCTTCGGCGAGCGCGGCGTGTTCGATCTGATCGCGGTGAACGGCTTCTATTCGCTCGTGTCGATGTGCCTCAACGTCGATCGCACGCCGTTGCCCGAAGGTGTCGCCCCGCCGCTGCCGAGCCTCTAAGCCGCAAATAAAGGGGTCAGGGTCGATTTTTCTAAGTGCCCGGATCAGCGTCGCATTTTTGTGTAGCGATAAATCGACCCTGACCCCTTTTTCGCGGATCAATCCGCTTTGATGTTGTTCTCACGGATGATCTTGCCCCACTTCGCGACGTCCTTGCGGATCTCTTCGGCGAATTCCGCTGGCGTATTCGCGATTGGAACGGCGCCCACGGCGGCGAGCCGGTTCACCGACTCCGGTGCGCGGATGATCTTCACGAGCTCGCGATGCAGCTTGTCGATGATCGGCCGCGGCGTGCGCGCCGGTGCGAGCAATCCGTAATAGGTGCTGGATTCGAAATTCGGAAAGCCCGATTCGTTGAGCGTCGGCGTGTTCGGAAACAGCGGCAGCCGCGCCATCGCCGCCACCGCGATCGGCCGCAGCTTGCCGGACTGGATGTGCCCGAGGAACACGCCCGAGTTCGCGAACAGCAGGTCGGTCTCGCCGCCGAGCAGCGCGGTGACGGCGGGGCCGGCGCCCTTGAACGGCACGTGCAGCACCTTGATGCCCGCATCGCGCGCGAACATCACCAGCGCGAGATGTCCGCCCGAGCCGTTGCCGGATGAGGCCCAGTTGATCTTGTTCGGATTCGCCTTTCCGTACGCGACGAGCTCCTTGATCGTCCTCGGCGGAAACGACGGGTGCGCGACCAGCACGTTCGGCGCGATGACGAAATTGGTGATCGGCGCGTAGTCCTTCACCGGGTCGTAGGGCACCTTGTCGTACAGCAGCGTGGGAAACGTGTGCGTGTTGCCCGAGCCCACCAGCAGCGTGTAACCGTCGGGTGCCGAATGCGCGACGAGCTCGCCGGCGATGAGCCCGCCGCCGCCGCCGCGATTCTCGTAGACAATGGGCGCGCCCAGCGTTTCACCGAGCTTCAGCGCGATCGGGCGGGCAACGACGTCGGTGCCGCCGCCGGACGCATACGGCACGATCCAGCGCACGGGCTTGTTCGGGTAATTCCCCTGCGCGTACGCACCGGCGACGCTCGCTGCAGCGATGAGCACACTCACGACGATCCGCATCATCGTCCGCTCCCCGGCTCCGCTTTGAGCAGCAAGCGCGCGAAATGCCGGCCGGCGAACGTCTGCCCTGCTTCCAGCGGCAGCCGGTCTTCGCCCAGGCTCGGATCGAACAGATTCTCCGGCGCGTCGAGCTCGTAGAGGTTCATGTATTTGCCGACCGGATCGGGGCCGACCTGCGCCGCGTGCGGCGCATGCTGCAGCTGCCACGCGCGATGCACGCCGGGCAGCTCGAGCACGCGCTGGATGTGCTGTGCGTTCTTGGAGTTGAACTCTTCTGCCGCGCCGTCCGAGACGTTCCACTCGCAGCGCGCCCAGCAGCGGCCGGCGCGCGGGTCCTTCTCGGTGAGCGATAGCACGCGGTAGAAGACGCGGCCCCAGTTCGTGAGATCGCGCCGGAACGGGATGTCTTCCGTGATCGGCGGAGGCGGATTTTGCGGAAACGATTTGAAGACACCCGGCTCCTCGATCGAGTAGATCTGCTGGTATTCCTGCTCCATCACGCCTTTGTTGTCGCCGCCGCGCAGCTCGCGCGTGCGCCATGCCGTGGAATAACCCGGCTTGTCGGCGAGCTCCTGGATGTGCGCGTCGAAATAGGTGTTGAACTCGCGGTCGAACTCCTTGTTCGGCAGGTCGAACCGCACGAAGCCCAGATAAGGGAATGCCTTGATGTCCGCCACGTCGCCGTCTCCTCAATCTTCTGTCGCTTAAGCCGCAGGATAGCAGGCTGCGGCGACGCCGGTTCTGGACGCGACCGCGCGACCTGCAATAGCATCGGATCCTTCATCAGGAGAGGAGCGAGCCCATGCCCATCATCGACTGCCAGGTCCACGCGTACGAGGCGAACACGCCGAAACGACCCTGGCGCACCAAGCCGAACTGGCCCGATCACGTCACCGGCGACGAGATGGTTGCCGCCATGGACAAGCTCGGGATCGACGGCGCGATCCTGGTCTCACCGTTCGCCACGTACGGCTACGACGCGAGCTATGCCGTCGAGGTGCAGAAAGCGCACCCCGGCCGCTTCGCGACCGTCAAGCCGATCGATCCGGACGACCCGGCGACCGCCGATATCGTGTCGGACTGGAAGAAGACGCCGGGTACGGTCGGCGTCCGCATCATGTTGGCCAGGGAAACCGGACGCCAGCCTGACGATCCGGGCTTGGGCCGCATCGTGAAGGAGGCCATCCGCAACGACTTCCCGATCAACGTGCTCTTCTGGGGCAACATCGACGCCGGCACCGCGCTCATCGACCGCTACCCGGACGCGCGCTTCGTCGTCGATCACATGGGCATCCTGCAGCCGCGCACGCCGCCCGCCCCCGAGCAGCCGTGGGCCGATCTGCCGAAGGTGCTGGAGCTCGCGAAGCGCACGAACGCGGTAATCAAGGTGAGCGGCGCGTGCACGCTGTCGAAGCAGCCCTATCCGTACAACGACATCTGGGATCCGATCCGCCGCATCATCGACGCCTGGGGCATCGATCGCTGCCTGTGGGGCACCGACTGGACGCGGGCCTACGCGGTGTGCAACTTCGAGGAGGCCACCGAACCGTTCCTCAAGACCGACAAGCTGAGCGACAGCGAACGCGCGACGCTGATGGGCGGCGCATGCGCGAAGGTCTACGGCTGGTCGCCGAAGAAAGGCTGATGCGCGTTTCTGCGCGATAAAGTTGCGGCGGCGTGTGCCACAGCCGCGCCGTCGCCATCATGCAGTCTTCTTCGACCGGATCGACTTCCAGGTCGAGGTGCCGTAGGCGATAAGCTCGCCATTCGCGTCGAGCAGCTCGGAACGCAGGTAGGAGATGCTTCGGCCGTGCCGTAGAAAACGTGCGACACACGTAAGCTCGCCCAAGCGCGCGACGCTCAGGTATTGCACCTTCATCTCCAGCGTCGCGCCGGGGCCGCTGGTGCGGTAGAGCAGATGGCCCATCGAGACATCGAGAACGAACGCGATGACGCCGCCGTGCAGGCCACCCTGCGGGTTGTGCATGAAGTCTTTCACTTCGAACGTGATGCGGCACTCCTCTTCGGTGTACGTGAGCTCCATGCCATAGAGGCGCAGCAGGAAAAATTCGCCGAAGTCCTGCTTGTGGGTGGCGAGCGCCAATTCGAAGGCCTCGCGCGCTACGGATTCGTTCACTTCGGACATCGTGTTTCCTCGGATTTCGTAAAGGTCCCAAGGCTAGCGGATTGTGGTGGGTTCCGCTGCGCTCCACCCACCCTACGCTTGCGGCATTCACCCACTCTGCGTAGGGTGGGCGTAGCCCACCATCCAGCTCAGGAGAACCTGCCCAGACGGAAAAGATCGATGTCGTGATCCGTTCGTCCGTGCGTCACGAGATCGGCCATGATCTCGCCGACGACGCTGCAGAATTTGAACCCGTGGCCCGAGAACCCCGCGGCGACAGCGACGTTCGCGTGGTCCGGAAGCACGTCGAGTATGAAATGCTCGTCCGGTGAGTTCGTGAAGAGACAGGGCTTCATCGCGAGCGTCGGGCCGTCCGCGTCGGGGAAGTAGCGCCGGATCGCTTCGCGCAGCACCGCCTCGTCGGCCGCATGGCATTCGCGATCCATGCCGTCGGGATCTTCGACGCGCTCGCGCCGGTGGTTGTACTTGCCAATCTTGAAGCCGGCCTCGCCGTACGCGGGGAACCCGTAAAAGCGTCCTTCGGTCGCCTCCATGTTGAAGATCGGGAACGACTCGCAGCGAAAATGCTCGGGCGCGAGCGGCGCGGTCCACAGCATCACCTGCCGTTCGGGCATGGCGAGAGCGGCAAGCGCCGGCACGAGCGTTCGTGACCACGCGCCCGCTGCGATCACCAGCTTACGAGCGCGATAAGTGCCCTGTTCCGTCTCGACGACAACGCCGGCGTCTGTCGCGTCCCAGCGCAGCACACGCTCGCGTGTGCGAGCTTCCGCGCCGAGACTTCGCGCCGCAGACGCGTGCGCGAGCACGCAGCGCTCCGGCAGCAGGAAGCCCGCATCCGGTTGATAGATGCCGACCATCTCCGGTGCGAGACGGTATCCGGGGAAACGCCGGCCCAACGCGGTTGCGTCCAGCCGCTCGTGCGGCAAGTGATGTATCGCGCACGCGCAGAGCGAGCCCTGTACGGTCGAGCTGTTCTCCGCACCCGCGTCGATGCCGCCGGTGACGATGAGGAGCTTTTCGCCGGCCATGTCTTCGAGCTCATGCCATAACGCGTACGCGCGTCTCAGCAGCGGCACGTAGTTCGGGTGCTCCGCGTACGCAAGCCGAATGATCCGGCTGTGGCCGTGGGATGAGCCGAGCTCGTGGGGGATGTCGAAGCGCTCGAGGCCGAGGACGCTGAGTCCGCGCCGCGCGAGGTGATACACCGTCGCGCTGCCCATGCCGCCGACGCCGATGACGATGACGTCGTAGGTCATCGCGTCAAAGCCCCCTCACCCTGACCCTCTCCCCACTTCGTGGGGCGAGGGAAACGTCTACCGACAACCGATTGACGCCTACTCTCGGCTGACGCGGGGCGAGGGAAACGTCTACCGACAACCGATCGTCGACCAAGCAGCGCGCCGCGCGTCTTCTCAACCCAGCAGCGGACCGCGCGTTTTCGTCTGCACCCGATAGATGCTCGTGCGCGCGGTCGCGAAGAGCACGCTGCCGTCCTCGCCCCAAGCGACATTCGCCGGCAGCTCGGGCAGGATCATGCGTCCGAGCAGCGTCCCGTCCGAGCGGCACACCCACACGCCGCCGGGCCCGGTGCAGAAAATGTTGCCGTGCACGTCCACCTTCATGCCGTCCGGCACGCCGGGATCGTTCGACGCCATGTCGAGCAGGACGCGGCTCCCAGTGAGACTGCCGTCCGGCCGCACGTCGAACGCGCGGATGTGCTTGCGCGCGGAATCGTCGACGTACAGCACCGACTCGTCCGGCGAGAATGCGAGGCCGTTCGGCAGCAGGATGTCGTCGACGAGCAGCCGCAGGCTACCGTCGGATGTCAGGCGATACACGCCATTGAACGCGAGCTCCTTGCCCGGAATCGGTGCGCTCCACCAGCCCTCGGGCCGGACCATCCCCGGCTTGCCGATCGCCACCGCGTACGGCGGGTCGGTGAAGTAGATCGAGCCGTCGGACTTCACCACGATGTCGTTAGGGCTGTTGAGGCGCTTGCCCTCGAAGCGTTCGGCGAGCGTCGTGCGCGCGCCGTTTCCGGCGATTCGCGATACGCGGCGGCCGCCGTGCTCGGCAGCCACGATATGGGCTTCCCGGTCGAGCGTGAGCCCGTTCGAATGCCCGGTCGTGAACGTCGTCAGCTCCGGGCCCTCGGGCAGCCGGCGCCAGCGCGCGATCCGCTCGTTCGGGATATCGCTGAACAACAGGGCATTCTCGCGCCAGACCGGCCCTTCGGTGAATCCCAGACCCCCCGCGACCCGTTCGGCGATGGCGTCGGGCGCGATCAATTCGTGCAGTCCGGGATTTCGCGAATCCAGCGACAACATGTGGTCCCCCTCCTATTGTTCGGTCCGGTTTTGGAGCATGATTAGGGTGTCACGCAACACATTTCCGGAGCATGACACAAACGGAGGAGTAGGCCATGCAGATCAAGTACGGGCTGGTCAGTTGTGATTCGCACGCGCAGCTGCACAAGGACAACTGGGTGAGCCGGATGTCCAAACAGAAATTCGGCGACAGGATCCCGCAGCTACGCGAGACCACCAACAAGGAGGACATGGTCAAGGCCTCCGATTCGCCGGTCGAGCGCTGGTTCGTGAACGGCAAGCTGGTCGGCAACCGCGGCACCGTCAACTGCCCGACGCTCATGAACGATCCGATGCGCGCGACGTTTCCGCAGCGCTGGGAAGACGTGCCGCCGGAGGTGTACGACCCCGTCCAGCGCCTGAAGGCGCTCGACCGCGACGGCGTCGACGGCGAAGTGCTCTTCCCGAACGATCCGGTGCAGAGCGGCACGTTCTTCCAGGGCGACGCCGAGTTCGAGCTCGCGTGCGTGCAGGCCTACAACGACGGGCTGGCCGAGTGGCGTGAAGTCAGCGACCGCTACATCCCGCTGTGCATCATCCCGTATCTCGGCACGATCGAAGACGCCGCCAACGAAGTCGAGCGCGCGCATAAGAAAGGCCATTTCGGCGTCGTCATGCTCGCCGAGCCGAGCACCACGCGTCCGGGCCTCAAGCATTTCAACGACACGTGGTGGGACCCGCTGTGGCAGAAATGCCAGGACCTCAAGATGCCGATTCACTGGCACTCGAGCGCGGGCCTGAACAAGGTCTCAATCCCGAAGTGGAAAGGCTTCACGCCCAACCAGGGCCAGGCGATGGGACCGGCCGGCAACTTCTCCACCCAGGCGCAGTTCATCCCGAACCTGATCTTCTCGGGCGTGCTCGACCGGTTCCCGAAGCTGAAGTGGGTGTGTGCCGAGACCGGCATCGGCTGGGTGAACTACATGCTCGAGATGTGCGACCACGAGTGGGAGCGCCGTCATCTCTGGACCGAAGGCGTGGTCACGCGCCCGAGCGAGCTCTTCAAGCGTCAGCTTTATGTCGACTTCTGGTACGAGCGCGCCGGCATCGAGCTGCGTCATCACATCGGCATGGACAACATCATGTGGGAATCGGACTTCCCGCACTCGACATCCACGTTCCCGGAATCGCGCAAGTTCGTCGACCGCATCCTCGACGGCGTGCCACAAGCAGAACGCGATCAGCTTTGTTACGGTAATGCGCTGAGCCTGTACGGCCTGGCCTGAGGGGGATTGGCAACATGGGACTTCAATACGGATTCATCAGCGCCGACGACCACGTGCAGGAGCACCCGGAAGTCTGGACGAAACGCATGTCCAAATCGAAGTGGGGAGACCGCATTCCCCACATCGAGAAACAGTCCGACGGGAGCGAGCGCTGGGTGGTCGACGGGCAGCCGGTCGACATTCCCGGCGTCGCGCTCGCGGGCGCGGCGATGCCCGACCGGGCGCACGAGCCGCAGCGCTGGGCGGACGTGCCGGCCGCGGCGTACAACCCCGCCGAGCGTCTGAAAGCGATGGACGTCGATGGCGTGGACAACTCGGTGCTGTACCCGATCGTCGCCGGCCGCGCGGGCGAGACCTTCGGACGTATCGAAGATTCCGCGCTCGAGCTCGCGTGCGTGCAGGCCTACAACGACTTCCTGATCGACGAATGGGCCTCGGTGAGCCCGCGCTTCATCCCCCAGTGCATCATCCCCCTCAACGGGGCTGATGCGGCGACCGAGATCAAGCGCGCGGTGGGCAAGGGCCATCGCGGCGTCGTCATGCCTTCGGTGCCGATGCTGATTCGCGAGCTGCCGCACATCAACGAGCCGGCATACGACCCGATCTGGCAGACGTGCCAGGAGCTCGACGTGCCGTTGTGCTTCCATTCGGGCGCATCGCGCAAGATCGAGTTCCCGCCGTACGCGGGCTTCTCGCCGGCGATTGCGGAGGCGATGAAAGCGATCACGCAGCCGGTGAGCTCGGTGCTGGTCGTGGCGAACTTCCTGTTCGCACGCATACTCGATCGGTTCCCGAAGCTGAAGGTCGTGTTCGCGGAGACGTCGCTCGCCTGGGCCGCCTACGAGCTCGAGCTCGCCGACCATCAGTTCGAGCGCCAGCGCCTGCACAAGGAGGGCTACGCGCTCACGCCCTCCGAGCTCTTCAGGCGGCAATGCAACTTCGTCGGTTGGTTCGATTCGACGGGCCTGAAGACGCGCCAGCACATCGGCGTGCCCAACATGCTCTGGAGCACGAACTTTCCGCAAGCCACGTCGACATGGCCCGAGAGCCGGCATGTGATCGACCGCTGCTTCGAAGGCATACCGGATAACGAGCGCCGCCAGGTGCTCGTCGGTAATCCGGCGAAGCTCTACAAGGTGTCCGGCGCCGAGTAAGCACCGCCGGCGACGCGCAGCGCTTCAATGAAATCGCCAGCCTGCCCGGCTGGCGATTTTTTTTCGACCGCTGTAAACCGAGAAAAAATCCCTACCGACCTCGCACGGCCCTCGTGCACTATGCACGCGGTTTTTCGGCAGCCTAACCGCTGCTAACGTAGCCGTTCACTCGATAGGGAGGAATACCTTGATTCGGAAACAAACCGCGCGCTTCGGCGTCGCTGTCCTCGGTCTCGCCGCTGCTTTCTGCTTCACCACCCAGGCCAACGCCAAAGGCTGCAACGGTGTCGTCAACCAGCTCGAGTGGGGCTGTGCTGCCTGGGACAACAACAACGGCCCGCAGTATCCGCATTACAAGGGCCCGGCGAAAGCCGCGGCCCCCGCAAAACCTGCGGCATCCGTTCCGCCTCCGGCCGTCGCGGCAGGTGCACAGCGGCCCGTCGTCGGGCCGAACGGCGGCTCGGGCATCGTCGCGTCGGGCGCCGGCAACATCGTTGCCTCTGGCGCGGGCAATGCCGTGCCGAAGAACGGCAACGGCATCGTCGCCTCGGGCGCCGGCAACCTGCAGCACAAGTAATCGACACGCGCCGCACCTGACATCCGGTCAGGTGGTGCGGTCCGCAAAAATCGCCAGCCCACGCGGCTGGCGATTTTTTTTGCGTTATCCTCGCGTCACCCCATGAAGATCTTTTACGGCTGGCGTATCGTCGTGGCCGGCGGCGCGCTGCAGTTCCTGCAGAGCATGCTGCTCAACCAGGCTTTCGGCGCCTACGTGGCGGTGCTCGTGGAGGAGCGCGGCTGGAGCAAGACGAGCCTCTCCGCTGCAGCCGCGCTCAAGTCGACCGAGACCGCCCTGCTCGGGCCGGTCCTTGGCTGGCTCGTCGATCGCTTCGGCGCGCAGGGCATCATCCGCACCGGCGTCGTCGCGTTCGGCGTCGGCTTCATGCTGTTGAGCCGCATCGACACGCTCGTCGGCTTTTATGCCGCATTCGTCGTGATCGCCCTCGGCGCGAGCATGTTCAGCAACTTCCTCGTGAGCGTCGCGATCATCCAGTGGTTCGAGCGGCGCCGCGCACGCGCGCTCTCGGCGCTGCAGTTCGGCGGTGCGCTGGGCGGCATCTTCGTGGTCGCCGTCGCGGCCGCGATCCAGATGTTCGGCTGGCGCGCCACCGCGTTCGGCTCCGGCGTGATCGCGATCCTCGTCGGGTGGCCGCTCGCGCGCGTGGTCCGCAGCCGGCCCGAGGACTACGGCGAGACGATCGATGGGTTGCCGCCGGCACCGGTCAAAGAAGGCACGGAAGCGCCAGCCGCGCCAGGCCGCCATGGACTGACCGCGCGAGAGGCGCTGCGCACGAGCGCGTTCTGGCTCATCTCGCTCGGCCACGCGTTCTCGCTGCTCGTGGTGACCGCGATCAACGTGCACGCGATCACGCACATGAAGGAAGGGCTCGGCTATTCGATCGCGTGGGCCTCGGTCGTCTTCGCGCTGGTGACCGTCGGACAGTTCTTCGGTGTAATGTCCGGATGGATCATCGGCGAGCGGTTCGTCAAGCGCAAGGTCGCAGCCGCCTGCATGCTGATGCACGCGACGGGCATGCTCATGCTCACGTATGCGACGGGGCCTGCGGTGTTGGCAGCCGCGGCGCTGGTGCACGGCGTCGGCTGGGGCCTGCGCGGTCCGTTCATGCAGGCGATACGCGCGGATTATTTCGGCCGCCAGTCGATCGGCATGATCATCGGGCTCTCCTCGCTCATCACCGTGTTCGGGCAGATCGGCGGCCCCATCCTCGCCGGCGCGTTCGCCGACTGGACGGGCGATTACCGCGTGGGCTTCACGGCGCTCGCGGTGCTGGCGGGGCTCGGTTCGCTGTTTTTCCTGCTGGCCCGGCCGCCGCAAAGGCCGTGGCTCGCGCGATCGGCGTAGGAACAGTTGTCGGTAGACGTTTCCCTCGCCCCACGTCAGTGGGGAGAGGGTCAGGGTGAGGGAAGAAATGAAGAACAACGCGATGAAGGAAAAGCTGCGGGCTGGAGAGCCGGTGTTCGGCGTCTCGGTCATGATCCCCTCGCCGCAGATCGTCGAGATGATCGCCGCGGCCGGTTTCGACTGGGTGCTGCTCGACTGCGAGCACGGCACGCTCACGCTGGAGAGCGTGGAGCTCATGGCGATGGCGGCCGAAGCCTCGGGCATCACCGCCATGGCGCGGCCGGTGACGAAGAGTCCCGAGCACATCCTCCAGGTCCTCGACCGCGGCGTGATGGGCGTGCAGGTCCCGCACGTGAACACGGCTGAGGATGCGCGCGAAGTGCTCGCGGCGGTGAAGTATCACCCGGCCGGTCGCCGCGGTCTCGCGGCCGGCACGCGCGCGGCGGTCTACGACTCGCACGGCACGCTCGCCGACTATGTGAAGGCGGCGAACGAAGCAACGCTGATCGCCGTGCAGCTCGAAGACGCCGCCGCGATCGACAACATCGATGAGCTCTTGAAGGTCGACGATATCGACGTCTTCTTCATCGGGCCTTCGGACCTCTCGCAGTCGATGGGCCATCCCGGCAATCCCAAAGCGCCGGTGGTGGCGCAGGCGATCGACACGAGCTTTCGCAAGATGCTCGCCGCCGGTCGCACGCCCGGGACGCCTGCAACGGCCGAGAACGTGCGTGAGGTGCTCGATAAGGGTGTGCGCTACATCTACACGCATTTGCCGAGATTGATTTCGGGCAGTGCGAAGGATTACCTGAAGAAGGCGCGGGGCGGTTGACGGTCGACACCGGCGCACAGATGAAATGCCGCTCGCGGCCCGAAACGGAAGGTCCGAGAGAGCCGAATCAGCACAACCCGTTACGATAATTCGACGTATTTTCGTAGGGTGGGCGCAAGCCCACCACGCCTTTGCGGTGGGTTCCGCTTCGCTTCACCCACCCTGCGTTCAAATTGGATTCCGGATTTGCGCCCATGCTGGACGTCCGGCATGACGGCATTCGACCGAAAACCGCTGGTTGTGCCAAGGAAGCTCTGCACTTCGGTTTCGGAGCGGTCATTCATTTCGGCGTCCGACAAATCTAACCTGTTACTTCGGGCACTTATCAGGTGGATTTGCAGCGCCCTTCTCACCTTTGGCGGGGACTCCACGTTCGGTGTCACGGATGCGAGCGATGATCCGAGGGAGTTCCCATGACGGCAGAAAACCAACAACTAGAAGAACAACGACTAACACAATCAATAAAGTGCCAAGCAATCCGGTGTCGATCTTAAAGCTACTGAATGCGCTCAAGGTGGCGAGTCCGAGGACAAGGACTAAACCCCCGATCAGGGTGCTACCGAACCTGAACTTCGCGAAACTAACCAGAAGGCGGGCGCGCTCTAGATCTAGTTCCTCTTGGCGCACATTGAATTCCCTATCTGCAATATCGGTCATTTCATATCCTCGCCGAAGTGGAAGTGCTGTTAGTTGTACAAGCTAGATCGCTGTCGTCCTTGATCTATCCCGAGCACGAACCTCCAGATGACTACGTTCCTCGCTATCATGCGGTGCATGCGAGCTGGTCCCCACCTTACAGAATACATCGCAAATGGCACAACGAATGCGACGGTGAGAACCATGCCTAACACAGTCAAGACGTCTAATTCATTTATAAGGAGAAATGCAGCCACGACGCAAGACATGGTCATAAGCAATATATGCAGCCAGAATATCGCTCCGTAGTAGGTCATCGAGTCCATCGCGTTGTAGTGTTTCATCTCGCGGTCAACTAACTGACGTGGTTTGATCGTCGTCGCATGCCAATTGCGGTACTTGTCGAGACTGCATTCCCACCCATACCAAGGCAATTCAGCCCCGGGCTCTAGAACCAACCTGACATATGCGACGATGCGTGCGCCGCTCAGTGACCGGTTCACCATGAACCAGAAATTGAACATCAGAAGTCCTGCCATTACGGCGGGCAAGAGCAAGGCCAGTGGCGCGTCGTCCTTTGTTGTGATCAGCGTGAGACCGACACCAGCGATCGCAAGAGGCCGTTCAAGAACGTACTTTTTTGATTGCTCGAGTTCTGCCCGCAGTGCGGCATACTCCGTTGCTCGCGTGAGTTTATCGGACGTGCCGCCATTCGACATATGCATCCCCTCCTTACTGAAGTTCTGATGCAGGCCGCTTATTGAGAGAGATCTACTAACGATCGCGGCGGCACCATTCCAGTAGATCAAGCTCCAAGCAGCAAAGCGTAGCACGGCCGTTTAAGGGCTGGACACCACTCACCAGGTCAGCTATAGGTACTATTGAAATCGAGCACTCAACTGCCGAGCGCGGTACTGTCCAAGTCCGCGGCTTCTGTAGAAGCCAGACACTTCCACCGGCACCGGTCCGGTACAGCATCTCACGATCGAGCTCTTCAGCCGCGAGGCCGGTGTGACGTTCAATCACATCGGTTACAAAGGCGGCGGACCCGCCGTGACTGCTGCGGTAGCCGGTGAGGTCCAATGCTGATGACCGCACTGGCGCCGGTGTCGCCTCACATCAGAGCCTGGCGATTGCTTGCCATCGCAGTCCCCAGCGCGAAACGCTCCAGCGCAGCAGCCGACATTCCGACCGTCAGCGAATCGGGGTGCCCGGGTTCGACTCGGTGACGTGCTCGCGTGAAAGCCTTGGCACTTACCGCGCCGGCGGCGCCCACGCCTCCCCCGGCTTCTTCGGATGCCGATACATATGCCCGAGCTGCATCTCGGGAAACCGCACTGAATCGGCCGCGGCATAGCCCGTCCTCCACGCCTCCAGCAGCGCATCTTCCGCCGCATACGCGAACGGGTCACCCAACTGGCGCTCGATCTCACCGCCCGCCTCAAGACGATTAGCAACAAGCCAGTCAACCGCTTCAGCAAGCGCTTGCGCCGGCGGCACCAGGTCTCGATAGCCGAGCTGAGTTCTCACCTTGCCGATGTCGTACTCGAGCGTCCACTCGCGCGGCGTCGCGGTGCCGCCGTTGTAGACCCTCTGCGCGAGCGCAGGCGGCAGCTCCACGATCTCGCACTCATGGCCGAGATGCGCGGCAATGAACTTGACCCACTGTCGCTGCGTGTATTGGTGCTCGTCCCGAATGTTGTAGATCTGTCCGCTCGCGGCTTCCGGTTTGTCGACAGCCAGAAGGATCGCATGCGCGACGTTGCGCGCGTAGCCGCGCCGCTTGAGCACGCCGTTGAACGGGATGATGAGGCGCTTGCGACCATCCAGTATTCTGCGCACCACGCTCCAATCGGGATTGGCCGGTGCGTTTGCGCCGTAGATCATCGCGTATCGAAAGTACGTCGCGCTGTAATGGCCTTCGCGATGCGCGCGCATCACCGCCTCTTCCGATACCCACATCAGATGGTTGAACTTCGGCCCGGAGGGATCGTCGTAACGCGGGCTGTCCTCGGGCACCAGCGCCGGCGGGCCGAGCGGCCCCCAGCGTGCATCGGTGTGATGGGCGTAGACGCCCGCGCCGCCCACGCCGATGAATCGCCCGGTCTTGCCCTTCAGCAGCTCCGCGATGATGCGCATCCTGCCGTAAGTCGCGATTACGACGTCGAAGGAACGCCCGTCGAGCGCGGGCGCCAGCGTTTCCGCGAAATGCGGATCGGTATGGATGTGCTCGACCGGCCGCGCGAATTCGACTTCGTGCTGGCCGCCGTGAAGGACGACGACTTCAAATCCACGCTCGATCAGGCCGTTCACGGTATATGGGCCGGAGGGTCCGGTGCCGCCGATGACCAGTGCTCTCATGCTTCGCTCTCCTTGCCCCGACCAGGGTCCTTGGTCCTCATGGTGCCATCAAGGCGATGGACTTTACGTTTGCGTTTGGTTTAGCATGCCTTCCAAACGCTGCGAACAACGATGATTAAAGCACGCTGCACAGCAGCACCGTGCCGCGTAGCAGAGGGAAAACGACCCGGTATTCGAAGGCCAGTCGCGTAACCCGTTGGAGGAGGAGCCATGCCCGTTCGCCGATTCACGCGTCGTCGTTTCCTGAAAACCACTGCGGCTGTGTCCACGGCCGGCGTGCTCGCGCCGTTCGTGCACACCGCCCGCGCGGCCGGCAGCCTGTCGGTCGGCTTCTGGGACCACTGGGTCCCGACCGGGAACGAGGCCCTCACCAAGCTGTGTCACGAATGGGCGGCCAAGGAGAAGGTCGACATCAAGATCGACTTCATCCCGTCGCAGGGCCAGAAGAATCTGCTGACGATCGCCGCCGAGTCGCAGGCGCGCGCCGGTCACGACATCCTCGCGATGCCGAACTGGTGGGCGGCCGACAAGGCGAACCAGCTCGAGCCGGTCGACGACGTCATGAAGTCGCTGATCGCGGCGAACGGCGATGTTTCCCCGCTCATCCAGTACCTGGGCCGTCCGAACGGACGCTGGATCGCCGTGCCCGCCACACCCGGTAGCCAGATCAAGGGACCCTGCGCGCGCATCGATCTGTTCAAACAGCACGTCGGCCTCGACGTGACGAAGATGTATCCGGCGGGCGCAGAGCCCGACAAGGCGCTCTCCGACAACTGGACCTGGGACACGTTCCTCACGGCCGCGGAGAAATGTCACAAGGCGGGCGTCCCCTTCGGCATCGGCCTGGGGCAGACCGCCGATTCGGTGGACACGATGGGTGCGCTGTTCCACGCGTACGGCGCGGAGCTCGTCGACCCGAAAGGCAACATCACCGTGAAGTCCGACGCGGTGAAACAGGTGCTCGACTACATGAAGCGTCTGGTGCCCTTGCTGCCGCCGGACGTCGCTGCCTGGGACGATGCCTCGAACAACAAGTGGCTGATCGCGGGCAAGGGCGCGCTCATCATGAATCCGCCGAGCGCCTGGGCGGTGGCCAAGCGCGACGCGCCGAAAGTGGCCGAGCAGCTCTGGACGTTCCCCGCGCCGAGAGGCCCCAAAGGCCGCCACCAGCCGTACATTCCCTATTTCTGGGGCATCTGGAATTTCTCGAAGAACAAGTCGGCGGCTAAGAGCCTGCTGCTGCACATCTCCCAGCGCAGCTCCGTCGAGAAGATGGTTGCGGCGAGCCAGGGCTACGACATCCCGTCGTTCGCGAAGCTGAACGATTTCAAGACCTGGTCGGAGGAAGGCCCGCCCCGGGGCACGCTGTACAACTATCCACCCAAACCGGGCCAGATCCTGTCCATGGCGGGATTCCCCGCGCCGCAGAAGATCGGCTTCCAGGTCTACACGCAGGCGATCATGACCAAGATGGTCGCGAAGGCGACACTCGGCGGCGATTCGATCGACAAGACGATCAACTGGGCCGCCTCCGAGATCCAGGGCTTCATGCGCGCCTGAAGCGGTGAGGACGTTCCTTCGGCGGAAGTCGACCATCGCGTTCGCGATGGCGCTTCCGCTCCTGCTGGTCATCGCGGGGCTGGTGCTCTACCCCGCGCTCTATTCGCTCCATCTGGCGACGCTGAACAAGTCGATGGAGCGCTTCGTCGGCTTCGACAACTTCGCTTTCCTGTTCACGCGCGACACCTTCTGGATGGTGGTCCGGCAGTCGGTGGTGTTCGCGTTGACCGCGGTGCTGTTCAAGGCGCTCATCGGCTTCTGCGTCGCGCACTTCGTTCACAACGTGCCGGTGAAGGGCCAGCGCAAGTGGCGCGGCATGCTGCTCGTGCCGTGGGTGATCCCGCCGGCGATGAGCACGCTCGCGTGGCTGTGGCTCTTCGACCCCTCTTACAGCGCGTTCAACTGGAGCCTCGCGCGCATCGGCATCGAGCCCGTGAGCTGGCTCGGTAATCCGTACTGGGCGCGCTTCGCGGTGATCCTGGTGAACGTCTGGGTCGGCGCGCCCTTCTTCATGATCATGTATCTCGCCGCGCTCAAGTCGGTGCCGGAGCAGCTCTACGAGGCAGCCGCGATCGACGGTGCGAACTGGTGGCAGAAGCTCTGGTATATCACGCTGCCGATGATGCGCAACATCATCGCGATCACGGTGCTGTTTTCGCTCATCGTCACGTTCGCGAACTTCGACATCGTGCGCGTGCTCACGGCCGGCGGCCCCGTTGACCAGACGCACGTCTTCGCGACCTGGGCGTTCAAGGTCGGGATCGAATCGAGCGACCTGCCGCTCGGCGCGTCGGTGTCGCTTTTCATGTTCCCGATCCTCGCGATCGCCGCCATCTTCATCCTGCGCGACGTGAATCGGCGCGGGACCGAGGCCTGATATGTCCACACAGACTGCACCGGCTGCGCTCGCCCAGGCCACGCGCGCGAAGCGCGTCAGCATGAAGGCCGATCGGCGCCGCGCGATGATCTGGTCCTACGTGTTCCTGTGCATCTTCGTGGTGTTCTTCCTCACGCCGCCGGTGTACATGCTGATCACGTCGCTCAAGACGAACGCGGAGATCTCCGCGGCGATCTCGCCGTGGTGGATATTCCATCCGACGCTGTCGAACTACATCGAGCTGCTGACCTCGTCCACCTACATACGCTTCTTCCGCAACTCGGCTTTGGTGTCGCTGCTGGTCGTGGCGATCACGATGGCGATCAGCATCCCCGCGGCGTTTTCGCTCTCGCGCATGAAGTTCTGGGGCTCCGCGACGATCGCCACCGGCGTGTTCCTCACGTATTTGATCCCCGAGACGCTGCTCTTCATCCCGCTCTTCAAGATCTTCGTCGCGGTGAACGAGGCGACGGGCATCGAGCTGATCGACCATTGGTACGTGCTCGTGCTGCTGTATCCCACGCTCACGGTCCCGTTCTGCACGTGGATCATGATCGGCTACTTCGCGAGCATCCCGAAGGAGCTCGACGAAGCGGCGCTCATCGACGGCGCGGGCTACCTGCAGATCCTGCGCAGGATCTTCATCCCGGTCGCGCTGCCGGGCATCATCGCCGCGACGATTTTCGCGTTCACCGTGTCGTGGGCGCAGTTCCTCTATCCGCTCGCGTTCATCACCTCGGCCGACCAGCTCGTGCTGCCGGTGGGCATCATCACCACGCTCGTGCGCGGCGACGTGTTTACCTGGGGCCAGATCATGACCGGCGCGCTGCTCGGCGCGGCGCCGCCGCTCGTCATCTACGCGTTCCTCATGGACTACTACATCGCCGGTCTCACCGCCGGCGCGACGAAGGGGTAAGAGCGCATGGCGCAGGTGACGTTACGCAAGCTCGTCAAGAACTTCGACGATACGCCCGCCGTGCGCGGTATCGACCTCGAGATCGCCGACCGGGAATTCGTGGTGCTGGTGGGGCCGTCGGGCTGCGGGAAGAGCACGACGCTGCGCATGATCGCGGGGCTGGAGGACATCACGGCAGGCGAAGTGCTGATCGGCGGCGACGTGGTAAACGACATGCCGCCGAAAGATCGGGACATCGCCATGGTGTTCCAGAACTACGCGCTGTATCCGCACATGACGGTGTACGAGAACATGTCTTTCGGCTTACGGCTCAAGAAGTGTCCGAAAGACGAGATCGCACGCCGCGTCGAGAGCGCCGCGCGCATCCTCGACATCACCGAGCTGCTGAACCGCAAGCCCAAGCAGCTCTCGGGCGGCCAGCGGCAGCGCGTCGCGATGGGCCGCGCTATCGTGCGCGATCCCAAGGTGTTTCTCTTCGACGAGCCGCTGTCGAATCTGGACGCGAAGCTGCGCGTGCAGATGCGCACCGAGATCAAGAAAGTGCAGCGGCAGGTGCGGACGACCACGGTATATGTCACGCACGATCAGATCGAGGCGATGACGCTCGCCGATCGCGTCGTGGTCATGAACGCAGGACGCATCGAGCAGGTCGGCACGCCGCAGGAGCTCTATCATTCGCCGGCGACCCGCTTCGTCGCGGGTTTCATCGGGTCGCCCGCGATGAACTTCGTGCCTTGCGCGCTCGAGGCCACGGCGGACGCACTGAGAGTCCGCCTGACCGACGAGCTCGCATTCCCGGTGCCGCCGCAACTGGTCGCGCGGTACCGGCCGTACCAAGATAAGGGCGATCTGATATTCGGTCTCAGGCCCGAGCACATCCTCGAGAAACGCCCCCAACTGGAGCCCAACCAGGTGCCCTTCGACGTCACTCTCGACGTGACGGAACCCATGGGCATGGACACGCTGGTTCATTTCCCGGTGAACGGCAGCGAAGTGTGCGGGCGCGTCAATCCGGCGGCCGGCGCGCGGGACGGCGGCCGCATGACGCTGGTGGCCGATCTCGACCACATGCACCTGGTCGACGCTTCGACCGGACGCGTGTTGTAGCGCGCGACAACGTCGCGTCGTCATCTCGTAGGGTGGGCGCAAGCCCACCATAGGGCGTGGTGGGTTCCGCCTTCGCTCCACCCACCCTACGATGCGGTAGTCAATACACGCTCCGTCATTCTGGCGCAGGCCAGAATCGATTTTCTACACGGCTTAAAATGGATGCCGGCATTCGCCAGCATGACGGCGAGCAATCGTTCCCTGCGCACATCCTTTCAGCTCCACGCGTTCGCGTGGAAGACACACCCTATGCAATCCACCGCCACCCTGCTCCGCCACGTCCTCAACCCCAACAGCGTCGCCGTGATCGGCGCGTCGGCGGATGCAGGCAAATTCGGCGGACGCGTCATGCATTTCCTGCTGAAGCATCGCTACGGCGGGCGCATCGTGCCGATTAATCGCGCGGGCGGTGAAGTGCTCGGCGTCACGGCGTATTCGCGCATAGCCGACGCGCCGGCTCCCATCGACGTCGCGATTCTCGCGGTCCCGGCGCCGGGGATGCCCGCGGCGATCGACGAGTGTGGCGGGGCGGGCGTGCGCTGCTGCGTGGTGATCACGGCGGAGTTCGCGGAGCTCGGTGAGGAAGGCGCGGCGCGGCAGGACGAGCTCGTGCGCATCGCGCGCAGCCACGGCATGCGGCTCATCGGTCCGAACTGTCTCGGGCTCATCAATCCCGCGCACAATCTCGCGCTCACGTCGTCGGTTGCGCTGGCCGTCGAACCGATGCCTGCGGGACCGATCGGGCTGATCGCGCAGAGCGGCTCGCTCATGGCGACCATGATCTCGCACGCGCAGGATCTCGGCACGGGCTTCACCGTGGCCGCGAGCGTGGGCAACCAGGCCGACCTGGAGATCTGCGACTTCATCGAATACTTCCTCGAGGACGAAGCGACGCGCGCGATCTGTCTCTATGTCGAAGGGCTCAAGGACGGCCGTCGCTTCCTCGATCTCGCCGCGCGCTGCCGTGACGTGGGCAAACCGCTGCTGGCGGTGAAAGCCGGCCGCAGCGACGCCGGGAGCCGCATCACGCAATCGCACACCGCCAGCCTCGCCGGCTCGTACGCGGTGTGGGAAGCCGCGTGTCGCGAGCACGCCGTGTGCATGCTCGACGATCCCGAAGGGATGATTCACTGCGCCGACTTTCTGGTCCGCTTCGGCGCGCCCACCGGCGAGCGCGTCGCGGCAATGTCGGCCTCGGGCGGCACCATCGCAGTCACGTGCGATCGCGTGGTGGCCGCGGGTCTCGAGCTTGCGGCGCTGACGCAAGAGACCGAACGCGAGATGGGCAAGATCTTTCCGCCGGGGCGTCCGCTCAATCCACTGGATGCAGGCGGCCTCGCGACCGCGCAGAGCATGTCCGGCGCGATGCGCGCGTACGAGCTCATGGCGGGCGATCCCAACGTCGCGGTGGTGTTCATCGCCGTCGCGACTTCGCCGCAGCTCACCGAGAAGGTCCGCCGCTGGGGCGCGCTCGCGCTGGAGCTTCGCAAGCCCACGGCGATCCTGCTCGCGCCGGGCTCACTGGTGGACGATGCACGCGACGCGTTGCGACAACTGCGCTGCCCGTTCACCAATCGCATGGACGACGCGCTGCGCGTCATCAAAGCGTCGATCGAATACGGCCGCAACCTGCGCGCGGCGCGAGAAACGCTCAACGTGCCGCCGTACGCGCTGCAAGTGGCGGCGCATGCGGCAAAGGTGGGCGCCGGCCGGCTGACCGAGCCCGAGGTGAAAGCGCTGCTCGGCCTCTGCGGCATCGAAACGACGCCGGACGTGATCGCGAGGAGCGCCGACGCCGCCGTCGAAGCCGCCGAGCACATCGGCTATCCCGTCGTGCTGAAGGGCCTCTCGCGCGATCTCGTGCACAAGAGCGACATCGGCGCGGTGAGGCTCGGGATAAGCGACGTGGCCGAAGTGCGCCGCGCGTGGACCGATATCGAACGCAGCGTGCGGGCCCACCTGCCCGATGCGCGCTTCGACGGCTGTGTCGTGCAGCCGATGGTGCGCAGCGAAGGCGCCGTGGAGATGATCGTCGGCGCGCGCTGGGATCCGCAGTTCGGCGCGGTCGTCGTCGTGGGCGCCGGCGGTGTCCTCGTCGAGCTCCTGCACGACGTGCAGCTCGCGCTCGCGCCGGTGTCGAAAAGCACGG
>JADMIO011419538.1_pt1 | contig 29370 bp, 28 predicted proteins | sample 8958161 | NCBI WGS metagenome assembly JADMIO01 (sample SAMN16585339, study PRJNA669376) | soil metagenome | isolation source: Crop rotation soil | place: USA: Cullars Rotation, Alabama | collected 2011 | reverse complement strand
GGTCGCGGCGGCCGCCGCGCTGGCCGGGCGACGCCGTCCGGAGCCCGCCGTTGCGTCGGATTCGGAGCCCGCCGATCGTCGGCCGGGCTGACGCTCAGCGCGCGCGGTAGTCGACAAGCGGCGAGCTACGTGGAATAGTTCCGCCGGTCGGGGCGCGGAAAATCGGGGGCAGCGGGATCCCATGCATGGTGTCAACGTAGGCGAGAGACTGCGGGCAATTCGTCGGCAGAAGGGCCTCTCGCTGCACGACGTCGAGGCGCGATCGGACCTGGAATTCAAGGCGTCGGTCCTCGGCGCCTACGAGCGGGGTGAGCGGGCGATCTCGGTGCCCCGTCTCCTCCGTCTGGCCGAGATCTACGAGGTGCCGGCGGACCAGCTCCTTCCCCGCGACGCCGACATCGAGATCAACCTGACCGAGGGCACCGATCTCGACGCCGGCTTCACGATCGACTTGGTGAAGTTGCACGCACTGGACGATCCCGAGGCCGCGGTGCTGTCCCGGTACGCGGCGACGATCCAGCTGCAGCGCCAGGACTTCAACGGGCGGCTGCTGACGATCCGGCGCGACGACCTGCGCGTCCTCGCCGCCGTGCTCGGCCGGCGACCCGACGACCTCGGCGTGCGGCTCGACGAGCTCGGCCTGCGGGCCGGCACGACCACTGCCTGACCCGGCGCGCATTCCTGCACTCTTCGCGTCGCGCGCGGCACTAACCTGATGCCCGACGTGGCATCCTCGTCGCCGACCCAGGTCAAGATCCTCGTTCCGGGGAACCACCTCATGGTGGACCTGCTCGGTCAACGCGACGAGCTCCTCCAGATCGTGGAGGGCGCGTTCCCCGTGCACATCCTCGTGCGCGGCAACGAGATCACCATTTCGGGTGAACCGGCGGACGCGGAGCGGGTCTCCCGCCTGTTCGAGGAGCTCGTCGTGCTCCTCGAGAAGGGACACGTGCTCGATCGCGAAGGCATCGGGCGGAGCATCGAGATGTTGAAAGCCGACCAGAGCCCGACGCAGGTCCTCGGTACCGAGGTGGTGCGCGGCCGCAAGAGCATCCGGCCGAAGACCGCGGGGCAGAAGCGCTACGTCGACGCGGTGCGCGACAACACCGTCACGTTCGCGATCGGTCCCGCGGGCACCGGCAAGAGCTACCTCGCGGTCGCGCTCGCAGTGCAGGCCCTCCAGGCCAAGGACGTCCACCGCGTGATCCTGACCCGGCCCGCGGTCGAGGCCGGCGAGCGTCTCGGCTTCCTGCCCGGCGACATGCTGGCGAAGGTCGACCCGTACCTGCGGCCGCTCTACGACGCGCTCTACGACATGCTCGAGCCCGAGGACGTCGGCCGCCTCATGGAGCGCGGCGTCATCGAGGTCGCGCCGCTCGCCTACATGCGCGGCCGCACGCTCAACGACTCGTTCATCATCCTCGACGAGGCACAGAACACGACCGCCGAGCAGATGAAGATGTTCCTGACCCGCCTCGGGTTCGGGTCCAAGGTCGTCGTGACCGGCGACGTCACCCAGATCGACCTGCCCGACGGCCGCAGCCGTTCCGGCCTCCTCGCCGTCCGCAACGTGCTCGACGGCATCGAGGGCCTCTCGTTCGTCGAGCTCGGGTCGCGCGACGTCGTGCGCCACCGCATCGTCCAGGACATCGTCGACGCCTACGAACGGGTGCAGTCGTGAGCACCACTGCCGTCGAGGTCTTCGGGGCGGACGAGCAGTCGGCGGTCGAGGTCGACGTCGTGCGCTGGATCCGCCTGGCCCGCCTGGTGCTGGCCGAGGAGCGGGTGCCGGGCGTCGCCGAGCTGTCGTTGATCTTCGTCGACCAGCAGGCCATCACCGACCTCAACGAGCGGTTCCTGGGCGGGACGGGCCCGACCGACGTGCTCGCGTTCCCGATGGACGACGACGTCGTGCTCGGCGGCCGCCAGCCCGACCAGGGCGGTCGGGGCCCGGGCGCGCCGGCCGAGGCAGGGGAGCCCCCGAGCCTCATCGGCGACGTCGTCATCTGCCCGCAGGTCGCCGCGAACCAGGCCACTGAGCACGGATGGAGCACCGACGACGAGATCGCCCTCCTCGTCGTGCACGGGGTCCTGCATCTGCTCAACTATGACCATGCCGATCCGCGGGAGCATGCGGCGATGCAGCGGCGGGAGCGCGAGCTCCTCGCCCGCTTCCGCGAGCACGAGCAACAGGGGGACTGACCGCTGAACGCCGGTCCTCTGCCAAGTCCCGCCTCCCTCCGCGCGTGTCCTGAGCAGGCCAGATGAGCGGGTCCGACTGGGCGATCCTCGCCGCCGTCATCGTCCTCTTCCTCTTCTCGATCGTGCTCGCGGTCGCGGAGACCGCGTTCACGCGGATGAGCCGGATCCGGGCGCTCGCCCTGGCCGAGGAGGGCGACAAGAAGGCGGCCCGGCTCGCGGTGATGCTCGAGCGACCGGAGCAGACGCTCAACGTCGTGCTCCTGCTCGTGCTCGTCTCGCAGCTCACGAGCGCGTCGCTGCTCGGTGCGCTGCTCGAGGGCGCGGCCGGGAGTGCGGGGCTGATCATCGGCGTCGTGCTGCAGATCATCATCTACTTCGTGATCGGTGAGGTCGCGCCGAAGACCTACGCGGTCCAGCACACCGACCAGGCGGCGCGGCGCGTCTCGGGCTTCCTCTGGGCGATCACCAACTTCCCGCCGCTGCGCCTGCTCTCCCGCGGCCTGATCGGCCTGGCCAACGTCCTCCTCCCCGGCAAGGGCCTGAAGGAAGGCCCCTTCGTCACCGAGGAGGACCTGCGGGCGATGGCCGACGTCGCGGCCGAGGAAGACGCGATCGAGCGCGAGGAGCGGCGGCTCATCCACTCGATCTTCGAGTTCGGCGACACGGTCGTGCGCGAGGTGATGCGCCCCCGGCCCGACATGATCGCCATCGACGCCGACGACACGATCGAGACCGCGATCGAGACCGCGATCGAAGCCGGCTTCTCGCGCATCCCGTGCTTCGAGGAGACGACCGACAACATCGTCGGGATCGTGTACCTGAAGGATCTCGTGCACCGGGCCCGGGCCGGCGCGGGCGACGAACGCGTCGGGGTCGCGGTGCGCGAAGCGGTGTTCGTCCCGGAGCAGAAGCGGGTGGCGGAGCTGCTGCGTGAGATGCGCACGCAGAAGTTCCACATGGCGATGGTCGTCGACGAGTACGGGGGGACCGCGGGCCTGGTCACGCTCGAGGACCTGCTCGAGGAGATCGTGGGTGAGATCGTCGACGAGTACGACACCGACGAGCCGGGCGTCGAGCGGCTCAGCAACGGCGGTATCCGCGCCCCGGGCCGCACGCCGATCGACGACCTGAACGAGGCACTCGGCGTCGAGCTGCCCGACACCGAGTGGGACACGGTCGGCGGGCTCGTGTTCAATCTGCTCGGCCACGTGCCCGAGGCGGGGGAGTGCGTGAGCTTCCAGGGGCTCGAGTTCTGCACGGAGAAGGTCGAGGGCCGGCGCATCGCATCGGTCGCGATCCGGCCGACGGGCAACGGGACCGCGCACCAGCCGATCAGCGAGAGTGCATGACCGACCCCGGGTTCCGCTCGGGGTTCGTGAGCCTGGTCGGACGGCCGAACGTCGGGAAGTCGACGTTGGTCAACCGGATCGTCGGCGCCAAGGTGTCGATCGTCTCCAGCCGCCCCCAGACGACGCGCACCCAGATCCGTGGCGTGCGCTCCACCGAGGCGTCGCAGCTCGTGCTGCTCGACACGCCCGGGATCCACAAGCCGCGCACGCTGCTCGGTGAGCGCTGCAACGCGCGGTCGGTGCAGACGCTGGCCGAGGTCGACGTCGTGTGCCTCGTCATCGAGGCCAACGCGCCGATCGGCCCGGGCGACCGCTTCATCTCCGAGCTCGTCCACGAGGTCGGGACGCCCCGCGTGCTCGTGGTCAACAAGACCGACATCGCGCGACGGGAGGACGTCGCCGACCACCTCGCTCGCGCGACCGCCGAGCTGGGGGAGTTCGACGCGTACGTACCGGTGTCGGCCCGGAAGGGCGACGGCGTCGACGCGCTCGTCGCCGAGCTCGAAGGCCGCCTGCCCGAAGGGCCCGTCTACTACCCGGACGGCGTCGTCAGCGACCAGCCGGAGACCGCGCTCGTGGCCGAGCTGGTGCGCGAGAAGCTGCTCGCGGTGACCCACGACGAGCTCCCGCACTCCATCGTGGTGACCGCGGAGCCGCTCGACGAGGACGATGAGGAGCTTGATCCCGACGATCCGGACCCGATCCTGCGCTACCGGGTGGTCGTCCGGGTCGAACGCGACTCCCAGAAGGGGATCGTGATCGGCAAGGGCGGCACGGTGATCCGTGACGCCGGTACGGCCGCCCGCCAGGAGCTGGAGTCGCTGCTCGGCGCCCGCGTCTACCTGCAGACGAACGTCCGGGTCGACCCCCACTGGCAGCGGCGGGCCCACACGCTCGACCGCCTCGGTCTCTGACCCGGTGGTGTGTCCCGGGCCGCGACCGGCCCCCGGAACCGGGCCGATCGTCGTCCACACCCAGAGTTGCCGGTCGCGAATCGGCCGGGGATAGAGTCGCCCGGCGCGTGTCTCGGGGGTCGTGAACGGGCGCTCACGCACCCGGCCCCGGACCGAGCGGGGAGACGTATGACGGGTCCGAAGAACGGGAGGCGCCTGCTGCTGGTCGGCCTCCTCGCCGGCTTCGTCGCAGTCCTCGCCGCCTGTGGCAACGACAACGGTCAGAACTCGCTGGACCCCAAGGGCCCGGCGGCGGAGAAGATCGACAACCTGTTCCTGCCCATCCTGGGTCTGGCGATCGTCATCGGGATCGCGGTGCTCGTCGCGACCGTCGTCTTCGCGATCAAGTTCCGCCACCGCGAGGGCAAGCCCGACAATCCGAAGCAGATCCACGGCAGCACGCCGCTCGAGATCGGCTGGACGATCGTCCCGGCCCTGATCCTCGCGGTCGTGGCGGTGCCGACCGTGGCCACCATCTTCGACCTGGCCAAGGAGCCCAAGGGTCCCGACGTGCTGCAGGTCAACGTCAACGGCAAGCAGTGGTGGTGGGAGTTCGAGCTCCCGAAGCAGCCGATGGTGGACAAGAAGGTCGTCACCAGCACGGAGCTGCACATCCCGGTCGGCACGCAGGTGTACCTCTCGCAGCGCTCCGACAACGTCATCCACTCGTTCTGGGTGCCGGAGCTGGCCGGCAAGAAGGACGTCATGCCGGGCCGGACCAACCACAACACGATCGAGGCGTCCGAACCCGGCACCTTCCTCGGCACCTGTGCGGAGTACTGCGGCCTCGCGCACGCCGACATGCGCTTCCGGGTCATCGCGCAGCCGATGGACGAGTGGCGCGCGTGGCTGGCCGGCCAGCAGGAGGGCCCCGCCCAGCCCTGGTCCGGTGAGATCGAGGAGCTGACCGCCACCAAGTACGCGTGCACGAACTGCCACATCTTCAACGACTCGACCAAGGCGACCTACGGGCCGAACCTCACCCACTTCGCCAGCCGGTCGACCTTCGCCGGTGGCGTGTACCAGCGCACGGACAAGAACGTGCACAACTGGGTGCTCGACGCGCCCTCGATGGTTCCGATGGAGTCGAAGGACTGTCGACTCCCACCACCTGCCACGTGCGTCGGCATGCCGTCCTTCACCAAGAACACGCCGAAGGGCCAGCCGACGATGACGCAGGAAGACGCGGATGCCATCGTGGCGTACCTGATGGGAGAGAAGTAGTGACGCAGGGAGCTCGCCGATGACGGCCGTCCCCGATGTCCTGACGCCCCCGCGGGCGCGCCGGCTCGACCTGCTGCGCCGGCCGAAGTCGAGCACGGGCTTCTGGTCGTGGTTCACGACCGTCGACCACAAGAAGATCGGCATCCTCTACGGGGCGACCGCGCTCCTCTTCTTCTGCATCGCCGGCATCGAGGCGCTGCTGATCCGGCTCCAGCTCGCCGGCCCGAACGGCACCGTCCTCACGGCGTCGCAGTACAACACGCTCTTCACGATGCACGGCACGACGATGGTGTTCCTCGCCGGCATGCCGTTGCCCGTCGCGTTCGGCAACTACTTCATCCCGCTCATGATCGGCGCCCGGGACGTCGCCTTCCCCCGCCTCAACATGTTCGGGTACTGGGCGTTCCTCTTCGGCGGCCTGTTCATCTACTCGGGCTTCTTCCTCGGCGGCGCGCCCGACGGTGGCTGGTTCGGTTACACGCCGCTCACCAGCACGCCGATGAGCCAAGGGTTCCTCCCCGGACGAGGACCCGACTTCTGGACCGTCGGCCTCGTGATGCTCGGATTCGGATCGGTGACGTCCGGCATCAACTTCATCGTGACGATCCTCAACATGCGCGCGCCGGGCATGACCCTCATGCGCATGCCGGTGTTCTGCTGGATGATGCTCGTCACCGCGTTCCTCACGGTGTTCGCGATCCCGTGCGTCACGGCCGCGCTCATCATGGTCTTCTTCGACCGGAACTTCGGCACGAACTTCTTCCTCGCCGCCAACGGCGGCGATCCACTGCTCTATCAACATCTGTTCTGGCTGTTCGGCCATCCCGAGGTGTACATCCTCATCCTCCCGGGCATGGGCATCGTCTCGGAGATCCTCCCGGTCTTCGCGCGCAAGCCCCTCTTCGGCTACGCGGTCGTCGTGTTCTCCGGCATCGCGATCGGCTTCCTGGGCTGGGGCGTGTGGGCGCACCACATGTTCGCGACGGGCCTCGGGCCGGTGGCCGTGTCGGCGTTCAGCCTCGCGACGATGCTCATCGCCATCCCGACCGGAGTGAAGATCTTCAACTGGTTGGGCACGGTGTGGGGCGGGTCGGTACGAACATCGACGCCGATGCTGTACGCGCTCGGCTTCATCGCGATGTTCACCATCGGCGGTCTGTCGGGTGTGACGCACTCGATCGTCCCGGCCGACACGCAGCAGACCGACACGTACTACGTGGTCGCGCACTTCCACTACGTGCTCTTCGGCGGTCTGATCTTCGCCCTGTTCGGCGGCTTCTACTACTGGTGGCCGAAGATCTTCGGGCGCATGCTCGACGACCGGCTGGGCAAGCTGAGCTTCTGGCTGATGCTCATCGGGTTCAACCTCACGTTCTTCCCGATGCACATCCTCGGCCTGCAGGGCATGCCGCGCCGCACGTACACGTACGCCGAAGGCATGGGCTGGGACGCGCTGAACATGGCGGTCACGATCGGCGGCTTCGTCATCGCGGCCGCGGTGCTCGTGTTCCTGGTCAACGTCATCGTCACCTCCCGCAAGCCGATCAGCCACGAGGCCGACCCGTGGGACGGCCGCACGCTCGAGTGGTCGATCCCGACGCCGGTGCCCGAGTACAACTTCGCCGAGATCCCGCAGGTGCACGCTCGCGACGACTTCTGGCACCGCAAGTACACCGAGGACGAAGAGGGGCGGCTGGTGAAGCTGCCCGCCGGTGGGTCCGACGGCGGTGAGGTCGCGGCGGCGAGCACCGACGGCCACAACATCCACCTGCCGTCGCCGTCCTACTACCCGCTGATCCTGAGCCTCGGCCTCCCGATCCTCGGCTACTCGGCCGTGTTCAAGAACCCGTGGCTGGCGATCCCCGGCGTGGTCATCCTGCTCTTCGGCATGTACGCCTGGGCCATCGAGCCGGGCACGGCGGAGGAGCACTGATGGCCGAGGCGACGCTTCCGGTCCCGACCGAGACCGACCCCGGCGACCACGGGTCCGGCGCGCATGGTCACGGCCACGCCGACACGGCGACGGGCACCACCAACACCAAGCTGGCGATGTGGGTGTTCCTGTCGTCGGAGTGCCTGTTCTTCGGGGCGTTCATCGCGACGTACCTGCTCTACCGCGGCCGCAGCACCACCGGCCCGACGCCCAAGGACGTCTACAACATCCCGTTCACTTCGGTGACGTCGTTCATCCTGCTGATGAGCTCGCTCACGATGGTGCTCGCGCTCGCGGCCATCCAGCGCGGCGACCACCGGCGGTTCCGGGTCTGGATCGCGGCCACCGGCCTCTTCGGTCTCGTGTTCATCGCCGGCCAGATCTACGAGTTCACCGAGTTCTACCGCGAGGGCCTGTCCCTCTCGACGAACGTCTTCGGGTCGAGCTTCTTCGTGCTCACCGGTCTGCACGGCGCCCACGTGACCGCCGGCATCGTCTGGCTGCTGTCGCTCTGGGGCCTGTCGATGCAGGGCAAGATCGCGGTGCAGGACTCGGAGAAGGTCGAGATCGCCGGCCTCTACTGGCACTTCGTCGACGTCGTGTGGATCGTGATCTTCACCGTCATCTACCTGATCCCCCAGTAAGGACGACCAGCCGTGAGCGACGATCAGGCACTGCTGCCGGGGACGGCGGAGGAGCGCAGCGAGGAGGAGGAGCACGGTCTCTCCGTCATCTCGCCGGACGAGGTCCCGCTGCTGCCGGGCGAGGAGCGTTCGCACCCCTCGCCCTTCCAGTACGTCGTCATCTTCGTGGTGCTGTGCGTCGTCACCGCGGCGGAGATCGGGCTCTACTACCTCGAGGAAGAGCTCCCCTGGGGACTCATCGTCGGCCTGCTGATCACGCTCGCGGTGATCAAGTTCATCATGGTGGCCAGCTGGTACATGCACCTGCGGACCGACAAGCCGATCTTCCGAAGGTTCTTCACCATCGGAGTGATCGCCGCCGTGATCCTCTACACGATCGTCCTCACGACCTTCCGCGTCTTCGACTGAGGTCCCGGGACCCACGGTGATCGCGGCGCAGTTTCCGGCCTGGGAGCCGCATCCCGACGCCCTGCTGATCGTCGGCCTCCTCTCGGCCGGCTACGTCATCGCGCTGAACCGGATCGGGCCGCGCTTCGTGCCAGTCGGCGCGGCGGTGGCGACGCGGTTCCAGATGACGTGCTTCGGCCTCGGCATGTTCGGGATGCTGCTCGGCGCCGAATGGCCGATGCACGACCTGGCCGAGGGCTACATGTACAGCGTCCACATGGTGCAGCACCTGCTGTTCACCATGGTCGTGGCGCCGCTGCTGCTGCTCGGCACGCCGGCCTGGCTGGCGCGGTGGCTGCTGCACCCGGCGTGGCTGTTCCGCTCCGTGCGCTGGATGTCCCGCTTCATCCCCGCGCTGATCCTGTTCAACCTGATCATCGTGCTGGTGCACTGGCCCGCGGTGGTCGACCTGACGCTCCGCTCGGGCTGGGCCCACTTCGGCGCCCACGTGATCCTGGTGCTCTCGGCGTTCGTGATCTGGATGCCGATCGTGAGCCCGCTGCCCGAGATCCCGCGGCTCGTCCCGCCGCTGCGGATGGCCTTCCTGTTCCTGCAGTCGTTCGTCCCGACGATCCCGGCCTCGTTTCTCACCTTCGGGAGCCACCCGCTGTATCGTCGCTACGAGTCGCTGCCCAAGCTGTGGGGGATCTCCGCGCTCGACGACCAGCTGATCGCCGGCCTGATCATGAAGATCGGTGCGGGACTGCTGCTCTGGGCGCTGATCGCGGTGATCTTCTTCCGGTGGGCGGCGGCCGAGGAACGCCGGAACCGACCCGGACCCGGGCTGCGGGATCTGGACCGGGAGCTGACCGAGATGGGACTGCGGGCGTAGATGGCCGACGAACCGACCGACGAAGCAACCGACCAGCCGACCGGCGAGGCCGAGGGCGGCGAGGGCACCGCGGTCGCGGTCCTCGACGAGCCCGAGCCGCCGGCGCCGATCGAGACCGTCCCGGTCGACGACGGTCGGGCCGAAGAGCGCAAGACCCGCCTCTGGCTGCCGCTGCTCATCCCGATCGGGGCGATCCTCGTCGTCGCCTTCGTGACCTTCAACATCTCGCGCGTGTTCCTCGCCTCGTCGGAGAGCAGCACGACGCCCGCGGTGCTCATCGCCTCGGGCATCACCCTCTCGATCCTCATCGGCGCGTCGCTCATCGCCGCCTTCCCCGAGATCCGCACGTCGTCGCTCGTCATCGGGCTGTGCGGCGTGATGGTCGTGGTCATGCTCGCCGGCTCCCTCGTGCTCGGCGCGAGCGAGCCGCACGAGGAGGGTGGCGGCGGCTACCAGGAGCCGACCGGTGAGGCGATCAACACCCTCGAGGTCGACGCGCTGCCCACGCTACGGCTCGGCAGCGGCGGCCAGCCCACGAGCGAGTTCACCGCGCCGGGCGGCGTCAACGCCATCAAGTACGTCGACAAGGGCGGCACGCACACGCTCGTGTTCGAGCAGGCGTTCCCGGGCTTCGAGCTGCAGGTGCCGACCGGGGTCAGCGAGCTGAAGGCCGACCTCAAGCCCGACACGACGTACGTCATCTACTGCACCATCCCCGGCCACCGGGCCGCGGGCATGGAGGCCGACATCAAGGTCGGCGCCGCGGGCGGGGCGCCCGAGCCGGGCACCGAGAACCCGACCGAGACCACCGTGCCGGCGAACGGGCAGACGCCCGCCCCGGACCCGTCCTCCGACACCGACCCGGCGGAGCAGTCGAGCACGGGCGGGAGCTGAGCCGTGACGCGCACCACGACGAAGCTCCTCGCGATCGGCGCGGCCGGCGCGCTCCTGTTGGCAGCGTGCGGTGGCGGTGACGATTCCGGGGCGAGCTACAAGGAACCGACCGGGCCCGCGGTCGCGACCGTGAAGCTCGAGTCGGGCAACACGTTCTTCGAGCCCAAGCAGGTCTCGTCGCCCGAAGCCGGCGTCATCGACATCGACCTCAAGAACATCGAGAGCGGCATCCACGACCTCGTGATCCGTGACGTGCCCGGGTTCCAGATCGAGGTGAGCGGCGAGGGGGACCAGGTCAGCAAGAAGGTCGACCTCAAGGCCGGGAAGTACGAGTTCTACTGCACCATCCCCGGCCACGAGGAGGCCGGGATGAAGGGCACGCTCACCGTCAAGTGATCGCCGGGATCGATGCCGAGCGCGTCCCCCGTCATGTCGCAATCGTCATGGACGGCAACGGTCGCTGGGCGCAGAAGCGCGGCCTGAAGCGCACCGAGGGGCATGCGGCGGGCGAAGAGGCGTTGTTCGACACGGTCGAGGGCGGGCTGGAGATCGGCCTCCCGTGGATGACCGTCTACGCGTTCTCGACCGAGAACTGGCGCCGCCCCCTCGACGAGGTGCGGTTCCTGATGCGCTTCAACGAGACGCTGCTGCTGAAGCGCCGTGACGACCTGAACGAGCGCGGCGTGCGCGTTCGCTTCATCGGCCGGCGCGGCGGGCGGGTGCCCAAGCGGGTGCTGCGCCACATCGAGGACACCGAGGCGCTGACCGCCAAGAACCGGCGGATGACGCTGACCTTCGCCTTCAACTACGGCGGCCGGGCCGAGCTCACCGACGCGATGCAGGCCATCGCCCGCGAGGTGGCGGCCCGGCGGCTCAAGCCGGACCAGATCAACGACAAGGTCATCGCCCGGCACCTGTACGCGCCCGACATGCCAGACCCGGACCTGATGGTGCGGACGTCGGGGGAGTACCGGATCTCCAACTACCTGCTCTGGCAGAGCGCGTACTCCGAGTTCCTCTTCACCGACGTGCTCTGGCCCGACTTCCGTCGCGAGCACCTCTTCGACGCCGTCCGCGAGTTCCAGCGCCGCAACCGCCGCTTCGGCACCGTCTGAGGCCCGCCCGAACTACACGGGTGTCGTTAGACTCGCCGAGAGCGCAGCGGGACCGTCCCGCGCCTGAAGCCGATGGACCAGCGGAGCGTGGCCCGAGCGGCCCGGCCCGCAGGGCCGAGAGCGGGGAAGTCGTGCCGGGGTTGTATCGGGATCGGGGGGTGGTGCTGCGGACGGTCAAGCTCGGCGAGGCCGACCGCATCGTCAGCTTCATGACCCAGGGCCACGGCAAGGTCCGGGCCGTCGCCAAGGGCGTCCGCAAGAGCGGCAGCCGCTTCGGGGCCCGGCTGGAGCCCACGAGCCACGTCCAGCTCCAGTGCTACCGGGGCCGGGAGCTCGACGTCGTCACCCAGGTCGAGACGATCGACGCCCACCGCCCGCTGCGGGAGAGCTACGCCTGCCTCATCCACGCGGTCCCGATGCTGGAGGCGGTCGACCAGGTCGCCCAGGAGAAGGAGTCGGCCCCGGCGCTGTACCGGATGCTGGTCGGGGCGCTCGACACCCTGAGCCGGACGCCGTCGCCGGTGATCACACCCGCCTTCTTCTGGAAGCTGCTCAGCCTCGAGGGCTTCCACCCCTATCTCGACGGCTGCGTGCGCTGCGGCGACGAGCTGGGGCCGTACACCGCCTTCGACCTCGGCGACGGCGGGGTGCTGTGCGCGCAGTGCGGCCGGCTCGGCGGGCACCGGCTCGAGCCCGAGGCGCTGGACTTCCTGCGTCGGATCGTCGGCGGCGAGCTGCACCGGGCGCTGGCCGACCCGCCCGACACCGCGCACGTCCACGAGATCGAGCGTCTCGGCGTCCTCGCCCTCGAATACCACTCCGAGCGGCGACTCCGGAGTGCCGCCTTACTCTGAGGTTCTCCGCCGGCCGAAAGTTGGACCGAGAGTGGTCGACGGCCGGCGGCGGGCTCTGAGTGACGCCGTAACCGCTTGGGGAAGAAAGGGCCCTCGGGAGTAGCCTGTTCCGTCGTGGCCCGCCCCGATTTGATGGATCGCGTCGTCAATCTCGCCAAACGACGCGGCCTGGTCTTCCCCTCCAGCGAGATCTACGGCGGTTTCCGCTCGACCTGGGACTACGGGCCCCTCGGCGTGCTGCTCAAGCGCAACGTCAAGGAGGCCTGGTGGCGGGCGATGGTCCAGCTCCGCGACGACGTCGTGGGCCTGGACTCCGCCATCCTCATGGCCCCCCGGGTCTGGGAGGCGAGTGGTCACGTGGCCACGTTCACCGACCCGCTGGTCGACTGCCGCAACTGCCAGGAGCGGTTCCGGGCCGACCAGCTGCCGGCGTCGGGTGCCTGCCCCAACTGCGGCGCCAAGGACTCGTTCACCGACGCCCGCAACTTCAACCTCATGTTCAAGACCTACGTGGGCCCGGTGGAGGACGCCGCCAACGTCGCCTACCTGCGTCCGGAGACGGCCCAGGGCATCTTCGTCAACTTCCAGAACGTCCAGACGACGACCCGCAAGAAGCCGCCGTTCGGCATCGCCCAGATCGGCAAGTCGTTCCGCAACGAGATCACCCCGGGCAATTTCGTCTTCCGGACCCGAGAGTTCGAACAGATGGAGATGGAGTTCTTCGTCCCGCCCGAGGACGGCCCGGAGTGGTTCGAGTACTGGTGTCGCGAGCGGTTCCGTTGGTACACGGAGCTGGGCATCCCCGAGGACCAGCTGCGGCTGCGCCCGCACGATCCCGACGAGCTGTCGCACTACAGCACCGGCACCGCGGACGTGGAGTTCGACTACCCGTGGGGTTGGGGCGAGCTCGAGGGCATCGCCAACCGCACCGACTACGACCTCACCAAGCACGCCGAGTTCTCGGGCCAGGACCTCTCGTTCTACGACCAGGAGAACGACCGTCGCTACGTGCCGCACGTGATCGAGCCCGCCGCGGGCGCCGACCGGGCGACGCTCGCCTTCCTCCTCGCCGCGTACCACGAGGAGGAGGCGCCGACCGCCGACGGCAAGGTCGAGAAGCGCACCGTGCTGCGCCTGGACCCCCGCCTCGCCCCCAACAAGGTCGCGGTCCTTCCCCTCTCGAAGAACGAGAAGCTGGTGCCCGTGTCGGAGGAGATCGCCACCGACCTGCGCAGCCGGTTCATGATCGACGTCGACCTCGCCGGCTCCATCGGCCGTCGCTACCGGCGCCAGGACGAGGTCGGTACCCCGTTCTGCGTGACGGTCGACTTCGACACCCTCGACGACCGAGCGGTCACCGTGCGCGATCGCGACTCGATGCAGCAGGATCGCGTCTCCCTCGACCGCCTGGCCGCCCACCTCCAGGAGCGCCTCCCCGCATGACCGACCGGACTCACCATGGCTGACCACTACGAGACGCTCGGCGTCTCACCCGACGCGACCAAGGACGAGATCCGGGCCGCGTACCGCGCCGGGATCGAGGACGCCGACAGCGCGCGCCGAGCCCAGCTGAACCGCGCGTGGAACGTCCTCTCCGACCCCGTGCAGCGCGGGCGCTACGACGAAGCGCTCGAGTCCGGCGACGTCGAGGAAGAGGAAGCGGTCGCGGTCCCGGCCCGGCGCACGACCGGCGCGCGGCGCGGTTCGGAGAGCGCGGTGCCCGAGGTCGTCGACGATGACGACGCCCCGCCGCCCCCGGCGAACCGCCGGCCCACGCCCGAGCGCACGATCCCCGTTCCCGACGGCATGGTCATCGCCGACGTCAAGACCCGCAGCTTCGCGATGGTCTTCGACGTCTCCGTGCTCCTCGTGATCTTCCTCGTCGTGCAGTTCATCGGCGTGTCGCTGATCGAGAACCAGTACCCGAAGCAGACGGACCGGGTCGACGCGCTGATCAAGCAGGTCGACAAGGCCGACGAGGCCAAGAGCGACGCCGAGGACGCCAAGGACAAGGCGCAGGACAAGCTCGACGCGGCGAAGAAGGACAACGACTCGTCCGCCGAGGCCGACGCCCAGGAGGCGGTCGACCGGGCCCAGGCGAAGGTCAAGACCGCGGAGAAGAACCACACGGATCTCCAGGACGAGCTGACCAAGGAGCAGAACGAGCTGCGGCCGATGTACCTGCTCATCACCGCGGCCGTGCTCGTGCTCGCGTTGCTCTACACGATCCCGATGTCGGCGAGGACCGGCCAGACGGTCGGCAAGCGTCTCCGCAAGGTGCGCCTCGTCCGCATCGACGGGTCACCGGCCGGTTGGGGCGCGTCGGCTGCGCACTACGGCCTGCCGATCGTCCTCGCGCTGGCGCTCTCCGGGTTCCTCGGACCGCTCGCGCTCGTCCTCGGCCTCGGCATGGTCCTGTGGAACATCCGGGACCGCAACCGCCAGGGCCTCCACGACAAGCTGGCCAAGACGTTCGTCGTCGAGGCCTGAGAGACCGGAGATGTCGATGAAGTACGTGTTCGCCTTCGAGGAAGGCTCGCGGGACCAGAAGTACCTCCTCGGCGGGAAGGGCGCGAACCTCGCCGAGATGACGAACATGGGCCTGCCGGTACCGCCCGGGTTCACCATCACGACCGAGGCCTGCAACGCGTACATGGCCGGTGGCGACACGCTGCCCGACGGCCTGATGGACGAGGTCGCCGCGTCCCTCACCGCGCTCGAGGAGAAGATGGGCAAGCGGCTCGGCGACGACGTCGACCCGGTGCTCGTCTCCGTGCGCTCGGGCGCGCCGTTCTCGATGCCCGGGATGATGGACACCGTCCTCAACCTCGGACTCAACGACCAGTCGGTGCAGGGGCTCGCCAAGCAGACCGGCAACGAGCGGTTCGCGCTCGACTCGTACCGCAGGTTCGTGCAGATGTTCGGCAAGATCGTGCTCGACGTGCCCGGTGAGGACTTCGAGGAGTGCCTCTCCGAGCTGATGGAGCAGCGCGGCGTCACCGTCGACACCGCGCTCTCGGCCGACGACCTGCGCGGCCTGGTGAAGACCTTCAAGGAGATCGTGCGTCGCGAGAAGGGCATCACCTTCCCGGACGACCCGCGCGAGCAGCTGCGCCACGCGATCGAGGCCGTCTTCAAGTCGTGGAACGGTCGGCGCGCCCGCGACTACCGGCGCATGGAGCGCATCCCCGACGACCTCGGCACCGCGGTCAACGTGCAGACGATGGTGTTCGGGAACAAGGGCGACGACTCGGGGACGGGCGTGGCGTTCACCCGGAACCCGTCGACGGGCGAACGCGCGCCCTACGGCGACTTCCTCACCAACGCGCAGGGCGAGGACGTGGTGGCGGGCATCCGCATCACCGAGCCGCTCGACGCGATGGGCGGACAGTTCCCGGAGTGCCACCAGCAGCTGCTCGACGTCATGAACGTGCTCGAGCAGCACTACCGCGACATGTGCGACATCGAGTTCACCATTGAGCAGGGCCGCCTCTTCATCCTGCAGACCCGCGTCGGCAAGCGCACCGCGATGGCGGCGCTGCGGATGGCGGTCGAGATGGAGCAGGAGGGCATGATCGACCAGCGCGAGGCGGTCCTCCGCGTCCAGCCCGCGCAGCTCGACCAGCTCCTGCACCCGCAGTTCGACCCCAAGGCGGTCTACGAGGTCCTCGCCACCGGTCTCAACGCATCGCCCGGCGCCGCGGTGGGCAAGGTGTCCTTCACTGCGGACGACGCGGAAGCGTCGGCCCTCGCCGGTGAGGCCGTCATCCTGGTTCGTCCCGAGACCTCGCCCGAGGACCTCCACGGCATGATCGCGGCGGAGGGCATCCTGACGTCACGCGGCGGTCTCGTGTCGCACGCGGCCGTCGTCGCCCGCGGCATGGGCAAGCCCGCGATCTGCGGCGCCGACGCGCTGGACATCGACCTGGCCAAGAAGCAGTTCACTGTCCAGCGCATCGATGAGCGCGACAGCGCCGGCAACGCAGTGCAGATCGTCGTACGCGAGGGCGACGTGATCTCGATCAACGGCGGGACGGGTGAGATCGTGGTCGGTGTCGTGCCGGTCGTGACCCCCGAGCCCACCGGTCCGTTCGGGATCGTGCTCGGCTGGGCCGACGAGTTCCGCACGATGAAGGTGCGGACCAACGCCGACCTGCCCGACGACGCCAAGAAGGCGATCGAGTTCGGCGCGGAGGGGATCGGCCTCTGCCGCACCGAGCACATGTTCCTCGGCGACCGGCTGGAGATTGTGCAGCGCATGATCCTCGCCGACAACGACGCCGAGGAGGACCGGGCGCTCGAGGAGTTGCTCGAGGTCCAGCGTTCGGACTTCGTCGGGATCCTCGAGGCGATGGACGGCCTCCCGGTCACCATTCGCCTCCTCGACCCGCCGCTGCACGAGTTCCTGCCCCGCCACGCCGAGATCCTCGGCCGTCAGGTCGCCGCGTACATCGAGGGCATCGGCGACCCCGAGGCCGACCGGCTGATGACCGCGCTGCGGCGATGGGAAGAGGCCAACCCGATGCTCGGGACCCGCGGCTGTCGCCTGGGGATCCTGAAGCCCGGGCTCTACCGGATGCAGGTGCGGGCGATCCTCGAGGCCGCGGTGGCCCGCAAGCAGGCCGGCGGGGACCCGCAGGTCGAGATCATGATCCCGCTCACCGTCACCAAGTCGGAGATGACGCTGCTCGACGGCTGGGTGCGCGAGGAGGCCGAGAAGGTCTTCGAGGCCGCGGGGACCCGGGTCGACTACCTGGTGGGCACGATGGTCGAGACGCCGCGCGCCGCGCTCGTCGCCGAGGAGATCGCGGAGGTCGCCGAGTTCTTCTCCTTCGGCACCAACGATCTCACGCAGATGACGTTCGGGTTCTCACGCGACGACGTGGAGGGCCGGATGATGCCCGCGTACCTCGAGCAGGGGTTGCTGGCCGTGAGCCCGTTCGAGCAGATCGACCGCGACGGCGTCGGCAAGCTCGTCGAGTGGGCCAAGGCGCGTGGCCGCGCCGTGCGTCCCGACCTGAAGCTCGGCATCTGTGGCGAGCACGGCGGCGACCCCGCGTCGGTGCACTTCTGCCACGAGGTCGGCCTCGACTACGTCTCGTGCTCGCCGTACCGCGTCCCGCTGGCCCGTCTGGCCGCGGCCCACGCGGCGCTGGGCGAGGGCGGCCCGGGCACGACGGCGTAGCCGCGTCCCTGTCCCACCCCCTCGGTACCCTGGCGTCATGAGCGGCGAGTTGTCGGAGCGCGCGCAGAGCTGGGCGGCGACGATGGACGGGTTCACGTCCGGGTCGTTCCGGCGCGCCCACGCCGACTCCAACGCCAAGATCGGCGCGGTCTCGTTGCGCGACCGGCAGGCCCGCGAGGAGCTGGAGGACGCGCAGCTGGCGCCGGGCGCCACCCGGGCGCACGGCGCCGGGCACCGGGTCCGGGCGGAGGAGCCCGATCCCGTCCGCACCTGCTTCGAGCGCGACCGGGACCGGATCCTGCACGGGACCACCGCGTTCCGCCGGCTCGCGGGCAAGACCCAGGTGTTCGTGTTCCCCGAGGATCATCAGCGCACGCGCCTGACGCACGCGCTCGAGGTCGCCCAGGTGGCGACCGGCATCGCCGCCGCGCTGCGCCTCAACGTGGCGCTGACCGAGGCGATCGCGCTCGGTCACGACTGCGGCCACGGGCCGTTCGGCCACGCCAGCGAGGACGCGTTCACGCAGTACATCGCCGGTGGGTTCGACCACGCGGTCTGGGGTGCCGACGTCGTGCTGGAGCCGGTGAACCTGTGCGCCGAGACGCTCGACGGCATCCGCAACCACTCGTGGTCGCGCCCGGCGCCGGCGACGCCCGAGGGCGAGGTCGTGTCGTGGGCCGACCGGATCGCCTACGTGTGCCACGACTTCGAGGATGCGGTGCGCGCGGGGATCGTCACGCCGGCGATGCTCCCGGAGGCGGTCCGGGCCCGCTGCGGGTCGCGGCGGAGCCGTCAGCTCCACGCGTTCATCTCGTCGGTCGTCGACACCGCCGTGGCGACAGGGGAGATCGGGATGGCGGCAGGGATGGCCGACGCCCTGGCCGAGTTCCGCAGCTTCAACTACGACCGGATCTACATGCGCCCGGCCTCGGTCGACCAGGGCGAGGCCGTCGTGCGGATGCTCCACGCGCTGGTCGAGCACTACGCCGGGAGCGGCCAGACGGTGCGCGAAGCCGTCACCTATGTCGCCGGGATGACCGACCGGTTCGCCTTCGAGCAGTCGGTCACCCACCTCGGCCTGGACCCGAACGCGCTGCCCGCCGGCCTCGACCTCGCGTTGAGGCCCTGACCTACGCTTCGTCGGGATGGGCATCCGCGACGACGACATCACCAAGGTCCGCGAAGCCACCGACATCGTCGGGCTGATCAGCGAGCGCATCGCCCTCAAGAAGGCCGGCCGCCGCTTCGTCGGGCTGTGCCCCTTCCACAACGAGAAGTCGCCGAGCTTCTCGGTCAACGCAGAGGACGGCCTCTACTACTGCTTCGGGTGCCAGGAGGCCGGCGACGCCATCACCTTCGTCCGCAAGCTCGACGGCCTCGACTTCCCCGAAGCGGTCGAACGGCTCGCGGCGCGCGCGGGCATCCAGGTCCAGTACGACTCGGCCAACGTCTCGAAGGACCGCCAGCGCAAACAGCGGCTCGGCGAGGCGGTGGCGGAGGCGATCGACTATTACCACCGCATCCTGTTGGAGCACCCCGACGGGGGACGGGCGCGCGGCTACCTGCGCAGCCGTGGCTTCGACGGTGACGCGGCGCGCCGCTTCGTCCTCGGCTGGTCGACCGACGGGTTCGACCCGCTGACCCGTCATCTCTACGACAAGAAGTTCTCGCGTGAGGACCTCGTCGCCGCGGGGCTCGCGTTCGTGAACCGCGCCCAGAGGGCGCAGGACTCGTTCCGGTCGCGACTCATGTTCCCGATCTACGACCGGGCGGGCACGCCGGTCGGCTTCGGTGGTCGCACGCTCAGCGGGGACGGTCCGAAGTACAAGAACACCGCGGAGACGGTGCTGTACCACAAGAGCCGGTTGCTCTACGGCCTGAACTGGGCGAAGGCGGAGATCGGCGCGCGGGACGAGGTCGTCATCTGCGAGGGCTACACCGACGTGATGGGGTTCGTGCTCGCCGGTGTTCCCAACGTGGTGGCGACGTGCGGCACCGCGCTGGCCGAGGAGCACGTCCAGCTGCTGAAGAGCTTCACCCGGCGGATGGTGCTCGCCTACGACGCCGACACCGCGGGCCAGAACGCGGCCGAGAAGTGGTACCAGTGGGAGCAGCGCTACGACGTCGAGGTGAAGGTCGCGGCGTTGCCGCCGGGTCGCGATCCCGGCGACCTGTGGCGTGAGGACCCCGAGGCGTTGCTGAAGGCGGCCGAGGGCGCGCAGCGCTTCATGCAGTTCAAGCTCGACCGCGTGTTGGCCAGCGCCGACCTCACCAGTCCCGAAGGTCGGGCCCGCGCCGCCGAGGAGCTCGTCCCGGTGCTGCGGGAGCACCCGAGCGAGCTGGTGCGCGAGCAGTACATCCAGACCGCGGCCGGGACGCTCGGGTTCGACCACGCGTGGTTCAAGCAGGCGATGGACCGACGACGGCCGCCGCGGCGGACGGAGTACGACGAGGAGTACGGTGACGACGGTGAACCGGCACCGCGGCGGGCCCAGGCGGTGCGGGTCGACCCGCGCGAGGAGGACGTTCTTCGGTGGGCGATCCACTCGCCCGAGCTGGTGCACGACTGGCTCGACGCGTCGCTGTTCGTCGACCCGGTGGCCCGCGCGGCATTTGTGCAGCTCTCGGAATCAGCCGAGCTGCACGACGCGCTGGACACCAGCGAGGGTGCGGTGAAGGCGCTGTTGGAGCGCCTGGCCGTTGAGGATCCGCAGATCGACGCCGAGCCGGAGACGGTCCGGGCGCGATTGGTGGTCAACCTCGTCGAGCCGGCGGCCGAACGTCTGCTTCGTCAACTGATCCAGGACGGCGACGACCGCGCGAGCCAGGTGAAGGTGCAGCTCGACCTCGTGCGCGGTCAGGCCGCGAGCGGTTGGGCTTCCGGAGAGGAAGCCGCAATGCAGTTGGTACGCTGGATCACTCAATGGACGCCCGCATGACGAGCCCCGCATGACGAGTACCGGACCCGACCCCGCGCCCGCGACGGCAGTCGCCGTTCCGCCTGTCTCGTCGCAAGCCGACATCGACGCGCTGATCGCGCGGGTGAAGGACCGCGGGTTCGTGACGACGGGTGAGATCTTCGCCGCGTTGCCCGACCTCGAGCCCGAGACCGCGGAGCTCGCGGCGATCTACGCCAGCATGGAACGCAACGGCGTGCAGATCCACGACGAGATCCGCGAGGAGCTCACGCGCGAGGACGAGCGGCGCTTGAGTCGCGGCGAGCGGCTGTCACCACCGTCGGCGACCGTCACCGAAGCCGTCGACGGGTTGGTGCAGCGTCACCACGCGCCGCCGACGCGTCCCGGCGCAGCCGCGGCCCCGACGGCCGCGGTCGACGAGCCGCCCGCCGCGCCGGCCAAGCCGGCCCGCACGCGCGCGCTGCGGCCGAGCGACACCGGCAGCAGCTCCGATCCCGTCCGCATGTACCTCAAGGAGATCGGCAAGGTCCCGCTCCTCACCGCCGCGCAGGAGGTGAGCCTGGCCAAGCGGATCGAGGCCGGCCTCGACGCGGTGAGCCAGATCGAGGAGGGCGCGGCGCTGAGCGAGAGCCAGCGGGCGAGCCTCCGCGCCGTCGTCCGGGACGGTGAGCTGGCCAAGAGCCAGCTCATCGAGGCGAACCTCCGTCTCGTCGTGTCGATCGCCAAGCGCTACGTCGGTCGGGGGATGGCGCTGCTCGACCTGATCCAAGAGGGCAACCTCGGTCTGATCCGTGCGGTCGAGAAGTTCGACTACACGAAGGGCTTCAAGTTCTCCACCTACGCGACCTGGTGGATCCGCCAGGCCATCACGCGCGCGATCGCCGACCAGGCCCGCACCATTCGCATCCCGGTGCACATGGTCGAGACCATGAACAAGGTGATGCGGGTGCAGCGTCAGCTGCTGCAGGAGCTGGGCCGCGAGCCGACCGTCGAGGAGGTCGCGGCGAAGGTCGAGCTCACGCCCGACCGGGTACGCGAGATCCAGCGACTCGGCTTGGAGCCGGTGTCGCTCGAGACGCCCGTCGGTGACGACGACGACTCGTACCTCGGCGACTTCGTCGAGGACCCGAACGCGACCGCCCCCGCGACCGCGGCCGCCCGCGCGCTGCTCACCGAGGCGATCGAGGAAGCACTCGAGGAGCTGAACGACCGTGAGCGCCAGGTCGTGCGCCTGCGCTTCGGCCTCGACGACGGCCAGGTCCGCACGCTCGAAGAGGTGGGCAAGGAGTTCGGGGTCACCCGGGAGCGGATTCGCCAGATCGAGTCGAAGACCCTGGCCAAGCTCCGCCACCCGACGCGCTCGCAGCGCCTCCGGGACTACCTCGAGGAGCCCTAGGGCTCGCTGGAGTGGTGGGGTCCCGATCTAGGCGGTGACGTCGACCGGGTCGACGAGGCGGAGCTGCTCGGCCTCGTCCTCCGGGCGGAGCCGCTCGACGCCGAGCTCGACCGCGGCCTGGAGCCGGTCGAACAGGCGGCTGTCCCGCAGCCGCTCGAGGCGGCGCCGGATCTGCTCGTAGCGCGCCCGGCCCGCCTTCGCGCCGAGGTAGTAGCCGACGGCGAACCCCACGACGAGACCGATCCGGAACTTCACGCCTCCCTTCCTACCCCATCCACCGTCGTTCTGCCCCTATCCGGTGGCTATCGAACGTACGTTCGTCTACCGTCTGATCCATGGGTTACCGCGGCAAGGTCGCAGAACGAGAGAAGGCCCGCCTCTTACGCGCCGAGAACCGCACCCTCGCGGAGATCGCTGAGCTGCTGGGGGTGAGCAAGTCCTCCGTCAGCCTCTGGGTCCGCGACGTCCCCTTCACGCCGTCACCCCGTCGCTACGGCCCCCAACGACGGCCGCACCCGGCGCACCGCGCCAAGCTCGACGAGATCGAGCGCTGCGATGCCGAGGCCCGCGAGCGCATCGGTCGCCTGAGCGAGGACGCGTTCCTCGCCGCGGGCGTGGCGCTCTATGCCGGTGAGGGGGCCAAGACGCCCGGCGCGGTGAAGTTCGCCAACACGGACCCGGCGATGGTCGAGTTCTTCTGCGCGTGGTTGCGCTACTTCTTCACGCCGGACGAGGCGCGTCTGCGCGGTCGGGTCTACCTCCACGAGGGCCTCGACATCGACGCGGCGGAGGAGTTCTGGTCCGAAGTGACCGGCATCCCGCGCGCGCAGTTCGGGAAGCCCTACAGAGCCAAGGCCGACCCGTCGATACGTCGCAACAAGCACGAGCACGGCTGCGCGTACGTCAACTATTCGTGCACGCGGACGCACCGACAGATCATGGGCTTGATGCGTGCTCTGCTATCGTCGGACGCTCGATCCGGGGTGGCGCAATAGGCAGCGCGAGCGGCTGTTAACCGCTAGGTTGCGGGTTCGAGTCCCGCCCCCGGAGCTCTTCTCATCCAGGTCGCGTGAAGCTCCACGGCCCGGGGCGTTCGATCTCGTCGATGAGCCCGTAGGCGAGCGCGGCGTCGGCGTCGAGGTACTCCCGGCGCTCGAGGTCGGCCTCGATCCGCTCGAACGGCCGGCCGGTCGCGGCCGCGAGGCGGCGGACGAACACCTCGACCTGCTCCTGGTGATTGCGCACCGCGCGCTCGACGTCGTCGGCCCGGCCGGCGAACTGCTCGTCGGGCAGTCCGAGGCGGAAGCGGGCGTGCGGGGTGGCGCTGCGCAGCGGCGCGACCGCGACGATGCCGACGGCCGGCCCCTCGGCCCGGCCCGCACACCGCGCGTGCACCGGGACGCCGAGCAGGTCCACCACGTCGACGATCATGAGCGCCGCGTTGAGCGTCCCGCCGCCGCAGTCGACCTGGAGGGTGACGGGCTCGTCCCCGGCCGCGTCGAGCGCCATGAGCTCGGTCGCGGCGGCAGTGGCGGCCTGGTCGTCGAGGTCACCGCTCAGCATGACGACGCGCCGGTCCCAGAGCTGTTGGCGCATCCAGTCGGCCCGGTCGAGGCCGCCGGTCCCGGTCACGACTTCCGCCGTTCGAGGCGCCACTCGAGCTTCTGGCCGAGCGCGTCGGCGTAGCGCTCGAGGGTGGAGAGGCGGACGTCGGCGTCGCCGGACTCCAGCCGGGCCACGGCCGACTGGGACGTGCCCATGCGCGCCGCCACCTCGGTCTGGGAGAGGCCGAGCGCGACCCGCTCCTCGCTCAGCGCGCCCGCGAGGGCACGCCGTCGGGCCGCGGCCTCCTTGAAGCCGGGGAAGACGGGGTCGTGCCGGCGCGCGTTCACCGTTCGGATCCTACCGAATATGATATCTCGAATACGAGATCGCATCCGTGACGTGAGCTGAGAGGAACCGCCATGACGCTCGTCCCCACCGTGCTCGAAGAGTCCGCCCGTGGTGAGCGGGCGTTCGACATCTTCTCGCTGCTCTTGCGGGAGCGGATCGTGTTCCTCGGCCAGGAGGTCGACGAGCCGATCGCCAACCTGATCATCGCCCAGATGCTCCACCTCGAGGCCAACGACCCCGACAAGGAGATCAACCTGTACATCAACTCGCCCGGCGGCGTCGCCTACGCGGGCATGGCGATCTACGACGTCATGCAGCACGTGCGCCCGCCGGTGGCGACGATCTGCGTCGGGATGGGGATGTCGGCCGCGGCGATGATCCTGTGCGCGGGCTCGCCGGGGCGGCGGCTCGCGCTGCCGAGCTCGAAGATCATGATCCACCAGGGCTCGGCCGGTGCGCGCGGCGCGCCGTCGGACATGGAGATCCAGCTGCGCGAAGTGCTGTCGACGACGCGGCGGATGGCGCAGATCATCGCCTTCCACAGCGGGCAGTCGCTGGAGAAGGTCGAGCGCGACCTCGACCGCGACTTCTTCATGACCGCGGCCGAGGCGCAGGAGTACGGGCTCATCGACGAGGTCCTCGCGCCGCGCCGAGGCGTCTCGGCCGAGTTGCTCGAGCTGGCCGACCAGGCCGCAGCCGGCGCGATCTAGGCGCGGTCGGGGCTACTCGTGGGCGATCGCCTCGAGCACGTCGAGGCGGGACGCCCGCCAGGCGGGGAGCAGGGCGGCCAGAAAGCCCGCGATCGCGGTCACGATCACGAAGAGCAACAGGTCGCCGGGCGGGATCTCGACCGACGAGATGCCCTGACCGGAGAGCGCGCTGACGACGGCCCACGCCCACAGCAGGCCGATCGCCAATCCGAGCACGCAGCCGATCATCGTGATCACGATCGACTCGCCCCGCACCATGCGCCGCACCTGGAGTCGGGTCATCCCCACCGCCCGCAGCAGGCCGATCTCGCGCGTCCGCTCGTAGACCGAGAGGAACAGCGTGTTGACGATCCCGAGCAGCGCGATGACCTCGGAGAGCAGGAGCAACGCGACGAAGACGTTGAGTAGCGTGTCGAGCTCGCTCTCCTGGGCGTCCTTGAACCCGGCCTGCGTCCGCACCTCGGCGTTCGGGAAGGGTTCGGCCAGCGCCCGTTTGGCCGCGGCGACGAGGGCGGCGGTGCCGGCGGGGGAGCGGTCCGCCGCGTTGGCGAGGATGTACCAGTCGCGCCGCGGCGGTTGGAAGCCGGCGTTGAACGTCCGTTGGTTGATCATGAAGCGGATCGACCAGTCGCCGAGGAAGTTCTGGTTGTCGTAGACCGCAGCGACGCGCAGCGATTGCGGGCCGAGCGGGAAGGCGACGGTCATGCGATCGCCGACACGCAGGTCGTAGTACTCGGCCTCGCGTTCGGAGACGAGCATCTCGTCCTCGGCCAGTATCCCGTCGAAGCGGCCGTCGGTGACGTCGAGGTGCACGACCCGATCCAGGCCCTTCCGTGTGACGCCGACGAGGTGCTCCTCGCGACCCTTGATGCGGACCTCACCGAAGCGCATGGACACGACATCGCGGGACTCGGGCAGAGCCCGCACGATCCCGCTCGCCTCCTCGCTGAGGCTCGAACCCTGGCCGGTGATCACGCTGTCGGCCGCGAGCCCTTCGTCGATCCCGGTGCGCAGTGATGTCTTGGCCGACGCGGTGAAGATGGCGACGAGCGAGACCAGGCCGAGTCCGATCACCAGCGCGGCCGCAGTCGACGACGTGCGGCGCGGGTTGCGGGCCGCGTTGCCGCGGGCCAGCGTCCCCGTCACGCCGAGGGTCGTGGGCAGGGGTCGGCCGAGCACGCGGGCGAGTGGGCGGGCGAGCACCGGCCCCATTGCGACCAGGCCGAGGAACACGATGAAGACGCCGAGGAACGCGACCGCGACGGACCGTTCCTCGCCGAGCCCGCCCTCGATCCCGTAGAAGGAGACCGCCAGGCCGGCGGCGGCGACGAGCGCGCCCGCGATCGTCCGCCGGACGAGCGGGGCGGCCCCGACGTCACGTTGCGTGTCGCCGATCGCGGCCACCGGCGCGACCCGGGCGGCGCGGAAGGCGGGATGCAGCGCGGCTGCGGTCGTGACGCCGACGCCGATGACGAACGACGCGATGACGGTCCGGCCGATGATCACGAGGCTGGCGTCGGGGACGGTGAGGCCGAAGCCGGGGAGGACGTCGAGGAGCAGGCGGGCCAGGCCGATGCCGAGCCCGAGCCCGACGATGAACGCCTCGGCCAGGACCGAGCCGATGATCTGCGTCCGGGAGCCGCCGACCGCGCGCAGGAGGCCGAGCTCGCGGGTGCGCTGCGACACGAGGATCGTGAACGTGTTGAAGATGATGAAGCCGCCGACGAGCAGCCCGATGCCGGCGAAGCCGAGGAGCGCCGCGTTGAGGAAGCCGAGCACCTCCTCGACCGGCTCCGCGGTCTCCGCGACGACCTCGGTCGAGCGCAGCACCTCGACGTCGGGGAGCTGCTGGCGCAGCGCCCGCTCGACGGCCGCGACGTCGGCGCCGTCCTCGGTCACGACGTTGATGGCGTCGAACCCCTCCTCGTCGCCGAACTCCCGCTGTGCGGTGCGCAGGTCGAAGGCGGCGAAGGTCAGGGGCCCGAGGTCGGTGCGTTCGCCGAACGTGAAGATCCCGACCAGTCGGTAGGTCTGCTTGGGGCCGAGCAGCAGCACGCCGACGTCGTCGCCGACCCGGTACCCGAGGCGCCGCGCGGTGGCCTCGTCCATCGCCATCTCGCGGTCTGCGGTCGGTGGCCGGCCGTCGGCGATCCGCAACGGGCCGACGCCCGGCGTCGCCGACCACGAGATGCCGACGGTGGGCGCGCCCGCACTCGAGACGGTGTCGCCGTCCTGGTCGACGATGCGGGCGAAGCCCTGAACGAACCCGTCCGCCTTCTCGACGCCGGGGACGGCGCGGGCCGTGGCCAGGGCTGATTCGGGAAGCTTCGGCCGGTCGCGCCCCTGGCCGTCGCCGTCGAACGCGCCCTCGTGGCGAACGACGAGGTCGATGCCGACGCCGGTCTGGGCGAACGCGATGTCGAACGAGCGCCGCAGCGTGTCGGTGAGCACGTACACGCCGGCGACGAAGGCGACGCCCAGCACGATCGACAGGGCGGTCAGCGCGAGCCGCACCTTCCGGGCGGCCACCCCCTGGATCGTGGTCTGCCAGATCGCGCGCATGTTCCGAGCCACGGTACCGGCGCCCCGGCGCTGTTCGACATCGGGTCCGGCGTCGATCGGGCCTGCGAGAATGCCCGCCCGGGGCCGTAGCTCAGTGGTCAGAGCAGGGGACTCATAATCCCTCGGTCGAAGGTTCGATCCCTTCCGGCCCCACCACGATTGACCTGCGAAGACTTCCTACCGGGATCCTCGTGGCGCGCCCTGGACGAACTCTATGGCGAACATCTTGCGAACGCAGCAGACGGACAGGCCCGGAGTTGATCCTCCTGCTCGGTGCGACGACGGGACTCGATGAAGCGGTTCCGCAGCCGCCTGGAAGGTACCTTCGGCGTCCATGGTGTATTCGGTCGGGCAGTACGTCTTTGTTCCGAACGGCCTTGTCGGACGCTCGCGTGAGTCGACTGCGGTAGGCCGGTTCAGGATTGCCGAAGTAGGCGCAGGTAGCGGCAGTCCACGACGGCTGCGATCCGTTCGCGTTGTACTCAAGCCCGAAGAGGATCCTGATAGCGGTTGGGTAGCTGCCTCGCTTGTCCATCCGAAGATTGGGATCAACATTGTTCGAATCGGTGACCTCTCGTCTGAGATCGCTCTGCTCGATCCGCTCGCAAAGTCTCTAGATCACTTCATGCGCCTACTGGTGGGTCATGACTACTTCAACTTGACTTACGTCCGGACTCAGCTGGAGTTGGAGCAGTTCTGGGCGAAACGCCGCGGCGCGACCACGCACCTTGTGTTGATCGCGCACGGCAAGAGCGACGCGATTCGTCTGGTTGGTTCCGACGCAAACGCCGGGTTCGAGCAATGGTTCAGCGGAGAGGAGTTCTCAACACTCCTCGATTCGCACGGCGCGGACCCAGGTGTGCATCTGCTGAGTCTCTGCTGTCTCACTGGCTACGCTGCATTTGCGGGGACGGTCTCTAGCGTCGCCGCGATCCGCACGTGTGCAGCGCCATTGCGCGACGTGCATGGAGCAGTAGCGTCTCAGTTCTGTCAGACGCTCTTCGCCGAGCACTTGCTTCACGGCACAACGTGGCCGATCGCGTTCCGCCATGCGCGTGCAAGTACACCTGGAACGAGCACGTTTCGGCTTTGGCAGGACGGCGGACTTGTTCAGGGCGCGTCAGGGCGGTGACTCTGGAACAGGGTCTTCCCGATTCCCTCACACACCTCCGAGCGCCGCGTCGAGAGCGCTAGCGGCCCGGTCGGTCATCCCGTCGAGGACGTGGCTGTAGACGGAGAGGGTGAAGGCGGGGGAGGCGTGGCCGAGGACGGCGCTCGCGATACCAGGATGAACGCCCTGTTCGAGCAGCGCGGTCGCGACACCGTGACGCACGTCGTGAAGTCGAGTTCCTGCGGGGAGATGAGCTGACTTTGCCAGCCGCTTGAAAGCCTTGGTGAAGGAGTCGGGGTGTAGTGGGTGACCGTCGCCGCGCTCGCAAACGAGGTCACAGTCGGCCCACGCCGAGCCCATCGCCAGCCGCCGCCTCGCCTGTTCGGCGCGGTGGCGTCGAAGGCGCTCGACCGCGATCGACGGCAGAGCGATCTGCCTGGCCGCCACGACGACAGGGCAATCGCTCTGGCGTTGGCATCAGTCCATCTGCTCGACGGCGTCCCATTCGTTGCACGCCATGGCCGCTACATCGCAGCTGACAGGACCAGAGGGATCGTGGGAGGGATCGTCTGGGACGACGATCCCCGTGACAAGTTGCAGCGACTAACGGCCCACTACGAGGCGAGGGATCCTTCGTTTGCCGCGTCAATGCGCGCCCTTCGCGAGCGCCGGGAAGCGTCTGCGTGGAATCGACGATGAGACGACTTCGCGATGGCGAGCGAGCCAGGTGCTGCACACACATCGATAGAGCCGGAGGACCAATGAGGAACCCAAGCCCGCTAACCAACGCGGAAAGAAACACGTACAACCGCCTTGCGGAACGCGCGTCCACAGCACCCGGGTCACTGTCGCCGTTTGACCGTGGCCGTCTGCGAGCACTCGGTGAGCGCGCCGTGATGCGTGTCGCCCATTGAGGAAGCACTGGCGGGCGCGAGCCGCGAGGACCTCAATCCGTTTGCCATTCGGAGGTAGCAATGCGCGACGTGATCTATGCACATCCCGAGTACCGGAAGTTGTCCGACGCCTACGCGGAACACGACCGCGAACGCGAGCGGCGACACGAGCTCATGACCAAGGCAATAGCGCGGTTCGAGAAGGCGCGCGCCGAGCACCAAGCGGCCGTGGCTGCGGCAGTAGAAGCGGGCGAA
>JADMIO011081456.1_pt1 | contig 29371 bp, 29 predicted proteins | sample 8958161 | NCBI WGS metagenome assembly JADMIO01 (sample SAMN16585339, study PRJNA669376) | soil metagenome | isolation source: Crop rotation soil | place: USA: Cullars Rotation, Alabama | collected 2011 | reverse complement strand
CGACAACTTGTCCACGTGGAATTCTAAGCTTAGGATCCCAATGTGCTGGAAAGGCGGGCTGCCACGCCGACAGCGGCGGCGGCGCTCGTCGTCCCGAGCGTCGTCGAGCTCGAGGCCGCGTTGTCGTCGTCCCGCGGGCGGCTCGCCGCCGGGGTCCGCGCGCAGCTCGAGCGCTCGCGCGTCCGCGTGGAGCGGCAGGGCGAGCGACTGCGCACCGCACCCCGCCTCCTGCTCGAGCGGCGCCGGGCGGCAGTCGACCACGCGGGCGCGCGACTGCAGACGCTCTCGCCCCTCGCGACGCTCGCGCGCGGATACGCGATCGTCCGCGCCGGTGGCGAGGCCCTCCGCGACGCGGCGGCAGTGCAGGCGGGCGACACACTCGACGTCCAGCTCGCCTCGGGATCGCTCGGAGCCCGCGTCGACGAGGTGCACCCGTGAGCGAGGAGCGGTCCTTCGAGGAGCTGCAGCGCGAGCTCGAGGAGATCGTCACCCGGTTGGAGCGTGGCGACGTCCCCGTCGACGAGGCGATCGCGCTCTTCCGCCGTGGCGAGGAGGTCTACGCGGCGTGCGTCCAGCGCCTGCAGGGCGCGGAGCTCCGGATCGAGGAGCTCGCGCCGCGCGAGCCGGGGACGTGACACGGCGCACCCCGGTGGTGTATGAATCGCCCCATGTCCAAGCCGACTCCAGCCCTCCTGCGTAACGTCCGCCTCTTCTCCGACCTCGACGAGCGCGACCTCGAGAGCCTCGCCGACGAGTTCAACGAGCGGCGGTTCTCCCCCGGCGACAAGATCGCCCTCGAAGGCGAGGGCGGCCTGATGTTCTTCGTCGTCGAGGAGGGCGAGCTCTCGGTCGAGGTGCACGGCGAGTCCGTGTCGACGATGGGACCAGGCTCGTCCTTCGGCGAGATCGCGCTCATCGACCGGCGCCCGCGCACCGCCACCGTGACGGCGGTCAGCGACGTCAGGGCGTACGGCCTGCCCGTGTTCGTCTTCCGGCCGTTCGTCGAGGCGAGGCCGCAGGTGGCCTGGAAGATGCTCGAGGCGATGGCCGACCGCCTCGCCGTCGCCGAGTCGCGCTAGGCGAGCTCCCGCCCGAGCGCCTCGAGGTCGGCGTGCGCCCGCGCGCGGTCCCCTGACAGGCCGACCGTCTCGACGCCGTCGAGCGGGTGGAGCACGCGGCCGCCGAACACGACGCAGCGCACGGACGCCGCCGCACAGCGGCCCGCGACGACGCCGGGGGCCTTCCCCTCCGCCGTCGTCTCGTCGACCTGGCCCTCGCCGGTGACGACGAGGTCGGCGTCGGGCAGCTGCGTATCGAAGCCGACGAGGTCGAGAACGGCGGCGGCCCCGGGCACGAGCTCGGCGCCCAGAGCGGCGAACGCCGCGCCGAGCCCTCCGGCCGCGCCCGCGCCCTCGAGGTCGGCGTAGGGCGCGAGCTCGCTCATCCCTCCGAGCCGGCGCTCGAGCACGGCGATGTCGGCGGACGACGCGCCCTTCTGGGGGCCGAAGAGGCGCGCGGCGTCCCGGAGCGGCGTCCGGACGTCGCAGAGCACGGTCGTCGGAGCCGCGAGCTCGCGCACGACCTCGCGCATCCCGGCGCCCCCGTCGACCGTCGCGCTGCCGCCGAGACCGACGACGAGCGAGCGCGCTCCCCCTTCCAACGCGGCCAGCACCAGCTCTCCCAGCCCGCGGCTCGACGCGACGAGCGGGTTCCGCTCGCGCGCAGCGAGAAGCGGGAGTCCGATCGCGGCTGCGGCCTCGACCACGGCCCGTGCGTCCGGCAGCAGCAGCCAGCGCGCCGGCACGGGCCGGCCCAGCGGGTCGGAGACGATCGCCTCGCGCCACTCGCCGCCGAGCACCGCGTGCAGCGCTTCCGCGGTCCCCTCGCCGCCGTCGGCGACGGGGAGCTCGACCGCTTCGGCTCCTCCGGCCCGGAATCCCGTCGCGAGCGCCGCAGCCGCCTCGCGTGCCGTGAGGACGCCCTTGAGGCTAGCGGGACACAGCAGCGCCCTCACGGGTCGCCTCGGACTCGCTCTCACCCTCGCTGTCGAGGTCCTCGACCATCTCGCGCACCTCGGCGACGGCGTTCTCGGAGGACTCCTGGTCGTCCTCCATGCGGCGGAGCATCGCGAAGGAGATCCCCTCGCGCGCGATCGCGAGCAGGCCGAGGCCGATGCCGCACGCCATCTCGATCGCCTGCAGCGCGAGGCCGTACGCGAACCCGGTCGCGTAGGGGACGCCGTAGTTGCGGAGCGGCAGCGCGACGGCGGCCTGGACGAGCCCGACGTTGCCGGGCCAGAGCGGCACGATGGTGGCGACGTTCATGAGGACGAGCACGAGGCCGGCGGCGGGCAGGGGAGCGTCGATCTCGAACGCCTGCATCGCCGCGTACACGGCGAGCAGCTGCATCAGCCAGCCGAGGCACTGCAGGCACACGGCGCCCGCCAGCGGGACGGGCTCCTTCAGCACCGCGAGTCCCTGACGGCCCATGCCGAAGAGCTGCCTGAGCGACCCCATGCCCTCGCTCCTGACGGGGCGGTGATGGCGCTTCGCGCCGAGCCACGCGACGGTGAACAGCGCGAAGCCGACGAACGCGGCGATCACGAAGGAGACGACCGCCCAGTGGGGCACCTCGGCGGTCAGGAGCACCCAGACCACGAGGATCGACGCGGGGACGAGGTCGAAGAGGCGGTGGGCGAAGACGGTCCCGACAAGGATCGCGCTCGTGCCGGGCGGGGCGTCCGGGAGGTGGCGGCGCAGCGTCGCCACCCGGGCGAGCTCACCCAGCCGACCCGGGACGACCGCGTTCGCGAGGAGCCCGACGCCGAAGGAGGACAGCACGGGAATGACACCGGGCTGGTGCTCGGGCGGCAGCGCCTGGCCGACGGTGAGCCGCCAGGAGAGCGCCCGGAAGAGCGTCGACACGACGTTCAGGAAGAACGCGACGACGATCCAGCCCCAGACCACGAACCGGAACGCGTCGAGCACCGCGCCCCATTCCGGTCCGCGCCACCAGATGACGGCGAACGCGAGCACGAGCGCAGCCAATCCGACGAGCGCCTGCGTCCAGCCCGAGCTCCACAGGCGCATGAGCGGCTTCATGCGGCCCGCTCCGCGGACGTCCCGAGCCCCGTCACGTCCTCGTAGATCTCCTCGAGGCGCCGTGCGATCGTGGGCCACGAGTAGCGCTCGACCGCGAGAGACCTGGCCGCCTCGCCCATCCGCGTCCGCTCGGCCTCGTCGGCCACGAGACCCGCGACGGCCTCGACCAGCGCGGCGGTGTCGTTCGGGGGCACGGCCACGGCGACGTCGGGCGTGAGCACCTCCCGGTAGCCCGGGATGTCGGACGCGACCACCGGGAGCGCGCACGCGAACGCGCGTGTCAGCACCATGCCGAAGCTCTCCTGGCCGATGGACGGCGCGATGAGCGCCTTCGCGCGCAGCAGCGTGTCCGTGAGCTCGTCCTGGCTCAGGAAGCCGACGACGTCGATGCCGTCGTCCGGGACGCGGAGCCGCGCGAGCAGCAGTCGCACCGCGAGCGGGTCGGCGCCCGCGACGGTCAGCCGAAGGCCCGTGCGCGAGCGGATCTCCGGCCAGGCGCGAAGGAGCGCCTGCAGGCCCTTGCGCGGCTCCTGCCGGCCCGCGAAGACCACTTCGGGCTCACGGTCGGCGGCCGCCGCCGCGGGCGGCACGAGGACGCCGTTCGGGATCACCTCGTACGCGCCGGGGAGCCAGCGCCCCTGCGACTCCCTCGCCCGCTCGGAGACGGCGATGCGGTGGTCGATGCGGTCGATGAGGAAGCCCCAGAGCGGTCCGCCGTACTTCATCCAGCCGAGGTCGCCCGACGCGTGGAAGGTCGCGACCAGCGGGCAGCGGGCGCGGATGAGCGTCGTCAGGCAGACCGTCGGAGTCATGGGCTCGTGCAGGTGCAGCACGTCGAAGCGCTCGCGCTCGAGCGTGCGCACCGTGCGGAAGTAGGAGCGCGGCGAGAGCACGATGTTCGGGAGCGAGCCGTTGGCCGGCACGATCACCGAGCGCCCGACGGGGATGACGTTGCCGGGAGGCTCGCCGTGGCGCCCGACGCGCGGGTGCAGGACTCGCGTGAACTGCCCCGGCGGGTCGTTGCCCATCACCAGGCGGACGTCGTGGCCCAGCTCCTCGAGCGCCGCCGCCTGCAGCTCCGCATGCTCGACGACCGCACCCCAGAACGACCACGAGAACGGGACGACGATCCCGATCTTCACGCGGAGAGCCTAACGACCGGCAGTTACCCTGGTCGCATGAGGCTCGACGGCATCCACCACGTGACGTGCATCACGGGCGACGCGGCACGGAACGTCGACTTCTACACGCGCGTCCTCGGCCTGCGGCTCGTGAAGAAGACGGTCAACCAGGACGACCCCACCGTCTACCACCTCTTCTACGCCGACGAGGACGGATCGCCGGGGAGCGACATCACGTTCTTCGAGTACCCCGGAGTGCGGCAGGGGCGCGCCGGTGCCGGAATGATCCACACCGTTCAGTGGCGCGTCGCCTCGGAGGCGGCACTCGACTTCTGGGAGGAGCGGCTCGGCGACTCCGCGGAGCGCGACGACGCGAGCGTCGCCTTCGAGGACCCCGAGGGGCTCCGCCACCGCCTCGTCGTCGCGGCGGCCGACGACGCTCCCCTGATCGCCGACCACCCCGAGGTACCGGCCGAGCACGCGCTGCAGGGCTTCGACGCCGTCCGCGCCTTCGCGTTCGCACCCGAGGCGAGCCGCGGCCTGCTCGAGGAGACGCTCGGGTTCACCGCGGCGGGTGACGAGGCATGGGAGGCGCGCGGCCCGTCGCGTGGCGGCGTCTACGCCTACGACGGCGGCGCCCCGGACCGCGGCCTCGGCGGCGGCGGGACGGTCCACCACGTCGCCTGGTCGTCGTCGCTGGAAGACCACGGCGCGTGGCACGAGCGGGTGAGCGCCGCCGGCCTGCAGCCGTCGCCGATCATCGACCGCTTCTGGTTCCGCTCGATCTACTTCCGCGAGCCGAACGGGATCCTCTTCGAGATCGCGACGCTCGGTCCTGGCTTCTCGGTCGACGAGGACCGGGAGCATCTCGGCGAGTCGCTGATCCTCCCGCCCGCGTTCGAGCACCTGCGGCCGCAGATCGAGCCGGTCCTCACGCCGCTGCCCGATTCGCGGCCCTGGGCGAAGACCGCGTAGCGTGCGATTCACGCCGGCCGGCGCGGATTAACCTCCGGTCAGCGTGGCGACCGAACGCGAGACGAGCTCCCTCGCGACGCAGCTCGCCGAGCTGGCCAGCCGTCCCGCCGGAGACACACGGCTCGAGCGCTGGCGGGCGAGCGCGATCGGGCTGGCGCAGCGTGCGACGACGTGGGGGCCGTTCGAGCCCGTCGCCGAGATCGGCTGGCGCACGCTGCGGCGCGACGCGTCGATCGGGGGCAGCGTCCTCGGCGCCGCCCTCGCGTACCGCATCTTCATCTGGCTCCTGCCTGCCGCCCTCGTCGTCGTGCTCTCGCTCGCGCTCGCCGCGGGCAGCACGCACGGGAACATCGCGGAGCTGGTCAGCGACGCAGGCCTGACGGGGTTCGTCGCGAGCTCGGTGGCGGAGGCGGCCGACGGGACGTCCGGCTGGGCGATCGCTAGCGGGCTCGCGGCCGCGCTCGTCGTCCTCCTGTACCAGACCTCCGCACTCCTGCGCGCCATGCGGGCGATCTCCGCGCTCGCGTGGGGACTTCCGGTGACGCGGGTGCCGAGCCCGACACGATCCGGCCTCCTCTTCCTCGGCTGGCTCGTCGCGTTCCTCGTCCTCGCCGGCTCGGCCGCGCCGATCCGGCGGGCGGTCGACTTCCCGTTCGACGTCGTGCTCGACCTCGTCCTGTACAGCGCCGGGCTGCCGCTCCTCTGGCTCGTCCTCTCGTGGTTCCTGCTCCCGCACCGGGCGGAGCGGTGGCTCGACCTCGTGCCGGGCGCGCTCCTCGTGGGGCTCGGCGTCGGGGCGATCGGCCTCGTGAACACCCTCGTGCTGTTCCCCTGGCTCGCCGAGCGGCAGGAGACCTACGGCGTGCTCGGGGTCGCGGCCGGGCTCCTCTTCGGCTTCTTCCTCATCGGGCGCACGATGGAGCTGTCCGCCGCCCTCAACGCGACCCTGGACGAGGAGCGACGGCGTAGAGTGGCGCGATGATCCTCGAGGGCGAAGGCCTCGCCGAGCTGCATACCCACCTCGGAGGCTCGGTCGCCTCGGACATCCTCTGGTCGATCGCACACGAGCAGGGCATCGCGCTCCCGTGCAAGGACTTCTGGGAGTTCGACGCGCTCGTCACCGTCTCCGACCCGCACGGCGTCCAGGGCCTCGACGAGCTCGACCAGATCTACCACTGGACGGAGCTCATCCAGTCGTCGCCGATCGCGGTCGAGCGCTCGGTGCACGGCGCGATCGGCGGCGCGTACCGCTCGCAGCGGATCACGACCCTCGAGCTGCGGTTCAACCCGATGAAGCGCAACCGCGGCGGCGAGCGCGACCTCGACCACATCATCCTGGCGGCGATCCGCGGCGTCGACCGCGCGAGCATCGAGTACCCGCAGGTGCGGGCGGGGCTGATCCTGATGATGGACCGCACCTTCGACCTGCGACTGAACGAGATCATCGTCGAGAAGGCGATCCGCTGGGCGGGACGGAGCATCGTCGGGATCGACATCGCCGGGCCGCGCCCCGGCGGCGGCCGCTACGAGTACGCGCAGATCGAGTCGATCGTCGAGACCGCCCGCGACGCGGGCCTCGGCATCACCATCCACGTGGGTGAGGAAGGCGGCGCGATCGGACGGGACGAGATCGGCGAGGTCGTTGAGCACCTGCGACCGGACCGCATCGGGCACGGGATCCTCGCTGCGGAGGACGCCGGACTCATGGCGTCGATCCGCGACCTCGGGATCACGCTCGAGATCTGCCCGACCTCGAACCTCCTGACGAAGGCACTGCCGGACGAGGACGCGATCCGCGACACGATCCGGACGTTCGCCGAGCACGAGGTCCCGTTCACGATCGCGACCGACGGCCCCGAGATGATGCGCACGCACCTGCGCGACGAGCTCGAGCTCCTCCTGCGCATCGGCGCGCTCGACGAGGAGGGGCTGCGCGAGGCGAACGCGCGCGGGCACGCGGCGGCGTTCCGGCGCCCGCTCGGCGTCCCCGCCCACGCATGACGGCGACCGATCCGGACGCGCGCGAGACGGAGCTCGCGGCGGAGGGCGCCGAGGACCTCAAGTCCCGTCTCGAGCGCGAGCACAACGAGCTCCTCCAGGAGCTGCGCGCGCTCATCCCGGGCGCGAACGTCCTGCTCGGCTTCCTGCTCGCCGTCAGCTTCACGACGGAGTTCGCTGACCTCGACCGCGGCGACCGCTACGTCTACTTCGCGACGCTCGTGAGCACCGCCATGGCGATCGTCCTCTTCACGGCGCCCGCCGCCCACCATCGCCTCCGCTTCCGGGAGGGCGACAAGGACCACATCCTGCGCAAGGGGAACCGCGAGGCGATCGCGGGCACGGTCGCGAGCTCGTTCGCGTTCACCGGCGTCCTCTTCCTCGTGACCGAGAAGATCTTCGGCACGCCCGAGGCCGTCGCGATGTCGATCGGCTTCTTCGCGTTCACCGCCTGGCGCTGGTGGAGCTTCGCGCTGCTGCGGACGCTCCGCGAGGAGCGGCGCGAGCGCCGCGCCTAGCCCGCCCCGTCGACGCTCGTCACGAGGTCGCGCAGGAACGTGCGCACCTCGCCCGGCCCGACGATGTGGATGTCCTCCCGCCGTCCGTCGGCGCCGCGCAGGCTCGGGAGGAGCCCGCCCACGTGGCCGGCGATCGAGCCCGCGGGGAGGGCGTCGAGGAGGTCGTGGTCCGTCCGGTCGTCGCCGATTCCGAGCACGAAGTGGTTCGGCGCCTTCCCGTCCGGGAAGAGGCTGCGGACGTAGACGCCCTTGTCCACGCCGAGCGCACGCACCTCGACGACCTGGTGCCCGACGATGATCTCGGCCGGTGCGCCCGCGAGGTGCTGGTGGAGGTCGTTCAGCAGCTCGCGCGCGCGCCAGGAGCCGTACTCCGGCTCTGCCTGCCGGTAGTGCCAGGCGACGCTGCACGACTTCCGCTCCACGTGGGCGCCCGGGACGTCGGCCGCGACCCGGCGGAGCAGGCGCTCGATCGGGCGCAGCCACGAGAGATCGAGGTCGAGGAGCGTCGTCCACTCGCCGCCCGGCGGTCGCGCGAGGTAGCCGTGCTCGGCGCAGAGGTAGATCGGCAGCCGCCCGAGCCACTGCTCGAGGTTCCGGCGCCGGCGGCCGCTGACGATGTGCACGCTCGTCGCGGGGAGCGCGGCGAGCGAGCGGAGCAGCGCGCGGATCTCGGGGGTCGGCTGCGCGAGGTCGGGATGCAGCTCGAACTCGCGGAGCGTCCCGTCGTAGTCGAGGATCACCGAGCGCTCGCGCGCGCGGGCGAAGCGGCGGGAGATCCGCTCCGTCACCGCCTCGTCCGCCGGCGGCGGACGCTTCCTGCGGCCGTCGCGCCGCGAGTAGCGCCCGAGCCGGGTGAGGAAGCCCTCGGCCCAGCGCCTCGTGTCGAGGTCCTCGACGCGCTTCGCCATCGTCTCCAGGCGCCGCTGGCGCTCACGCGCCGTCAGCTCCAGCGCCGTCGCCAGGTGCTCCACGACGCCGTCGACGTTCCACGGGTTCACGAGGAGCGCGCCGGGCAGCACCTGCGCGGCGCCGGCGAGCTCCGAGAGGAGCAGCGCGCCGCGCCAGCGGCCGGGTAGCCCTGGCTCCGACTGGCACAGCACGAACTCGTGCGCGACGAGGTTCATCCCGTCCCGCAGCGCCGTGATCATCATCACGTCGGCCCGCCGGTAGAGCGCGACGAGCGCCGGCTTCGAGATGTCGCGGTGGATGTACTCGACCGGCGTCGAGCCCGGCTGTCCGAAGCGGCCGTTGATGCGGGCGATGAGGAGCTCGATCTCGTCGCGCTGCGCCCGGAACTCGGCGCTCTCGAGCCGGGAGGGTACGAGTACCTGGATCATCGTCGTCGTCCTGGCGCGCGCCGGGTCCTGCTCGAGGAAGCGCTCGAAGGCCTGCAGCTTCTGCGGGATCCCCTTCGTGTAGTCGAGCCGCTCGACGCCGAGGACGAGCCGCTTCCCCTCGTACTGGCGCTCGAGCTCCGCCAGCAGCCGCGCCGTCTCGGGATGCTCGAGCGTCGCCCGGAAGCCGACGGTGTCGATGCCGATCGGATCGACGCCGATCCCCACGCGCCGGCCGTCCAGCTCGAGCCAGTCGGGCTCGGAGTCGACGCCGAGGATGCGCAGCACCGAGGAGCGGAAGTGCCGTGCGTAGTCGCCGATCTGGAAGCTGACGTAGTCCGCTCCCAGCACGCCACGCAGGAGCTGCTCCCGCGCGGGCAGCAGCCGGTAGACCTCGCTCGAGGGGAACGGCGTGTGCAGGAAGAACCCGATCGAGAGGCTCGGCTCGCGCGCGCGCAGGAGCGCCGGCACGAGCATCAGGTGGAAGTCGTGGATCCAGACCCTGCTCCCCGGCTCGGCGTGCTCCAGGATCACGTCCGCGAACCGCTCGTTCACCTCGACGTACCGCGCCCAGGCCTCCGGCGTGATGCGCAGCCGGTCCGAGAAGTAGTGGAAGAGCGGCCAGAGCGTGTCGTTGCAGACGCGGTTGTAGAAGTCGTCCTCCTCCTGCGCCGTCAGGAGCACCGGCGCGAGGTTGTCTCGGCGGAGCCGCTGCCGGACGCGCTTCTCCCGCTCGGGCGGCACGACGGTGCCGGGCCAGCCCACCCAGCGGGCGTCGCCGCGCACGGCCTGCAGCGCGACCGCGAGCCCGCCCGAGCTCGGCGCCACCTCGATCCCCTCGTCCGAGACGGAGAGCCGGATGGGCAGGCGGTTGCTCGCGATGACGAGCCCGTGATGTCCTCCGTGGCGCGCCAGCTTCCCTCCTTCGGGGCGGTCGCAGGTAGGTACAACCTACGCGTCCGCGAATGACTGATCCATGAGCCAGGGACTCGCCATCATCGGGAACTGCTCGTACAGCGCGCTCCTGAAGGAGGGCTCCGTCGAGTGGATGTGCTGGCCGCGTCCCGACTCGAGCTTCGTCTTCGGACCGTTGCTCGACCGCCGGCAGGGCGGCGCGTTCACGGTCGAGGGCGTCGACGCGACCGAGGTCGACCAGGTGTACGTCGAGAACACGAACGTGCTGCGCACGGTCTTCCGTGGCGAGCGCGGCTCGTTCGAGCTGATCGACTTCGCGCCGCGATTCCAGCTCTACGATCGCTTCTTCAAGCCGTCCATGCTCGTGCGGATCCTGCGACCGCTGTCGGGAGAGCCGCGCGCCCGGGTCAGCTGTCGCCCGACGTACGAGTACGGCCTCGACGAGATCGGCCGCTGGCGCGCCTCGAACCACATCGAGTTCACCGGGTTCCCGACGCCCGTGCGCCTCACGACCAATGTCCCGCTCACGTACGTCGAGGACGAGCGGCCCTTCCTCCTCGAGCACGACCGGCACCTCGTGCTGACGTGGGGCGAGCCGCTCGAGGCGGGGCTCGAGGAGACGGCGGAGCGCTTCCTCGAGCGGACGCTCGACTACTGGCGCCGCTGGGTCAAGGGGACGCGCGTTCCCCGCGACTACCAGCAGGAGGTCGTGCGCTCGGCGCTCGCGCTGAAGCTGCACCAGTACGAGGACACGGGCGCCCTCCTCGCCGCCACGACCACGAGCATCCCCGAGCATCCGGGCTCGGGCCGGACCTGGGACTACCGCTTCTGCTGGCTGCGCGACGCGTACTTCACGCTGAACGCCTTCGAGCGCCTCGGGCACTCCGAGGAGATGGAGCACTTCCTCGAGTACCTCAGGAACCTCTGCGAGGAGAACGAGGGCGTGCTCCAGCCGGCATACCGGATCAACGGCGACTCCGACGCGACCGAGCGCGAGCTCACGCACCTCGCCGGGTTCAACGGCGACGGGCCCGTCCGCATCGGCAATCAGGCCTTCGAGCACGTGCAGAACGACGTCTACGGCGAGATGGTGCTCGGCGTCTCGCGCCTCTTCCTCGACGCCCGCTTCATCGGCGAGGTGCCGCGGCACACCGCCGTCGAGATCATCCAGACCCTGGTCGACCAGATGGACGCGCGCCTCGACGAGCCCGACGCCGGCCTGTGGGAGTTCCGCGGCAAGACGCGGCTGCACAGCTTCTCCGTCCTCATGCACTGGGCCGGCTCGCGCCGCGCGGTCGAGGTCGCGGAGGCGCTCGAGGCGCCCGAGCTCGCGGCCCGTGCGCGCGCCGTCGAGGACCGCGCACGCGATCTACTGGAGACGCAGTGCTGGAACGAGGAGGTCGGCGCGCTGACGCAGGTCGCCGGCGAGCCGCAGCTCGACGCCGCGATGCTCCTCGCGATCCACCTCGGGTTCTTCGCGCCCGACGACCCGCGCGCCTCGCGGCACGTGGACGCCATCCGCGCGTCGCTCTCGGTCGACGGCGGGCTCCTGCGCCGCTACACGGTGCGCGACGACTTCGGGCACATGGAGGCGGCCTTCACCGTCTGCACCTTCTGGCTCGTCGAGGCGCTCGCCCTCATCGGCCGCACCGACGAGGCGCGCTCGCTCTTCGACCGCCTCCTCGGCCTGCACAACGGGCTCGGCCTGTACTCGGAGGACATCCTCCCGGACACCCTCGAGCAGAGCGGCAACTTCCCGCAGACGTACAGCCACGTCGGCCTCATCAACGCCGCGTTCCGCCTGTCGCGCCGCTGGGACTGAGCTTTCCGCAGGCCGGGAACCCGCTCTCGCGGGTTTCCGGCCGCGAACATCAAGGACGCTCGCTGCGCAGCAAGACCCGACGCAGCAGTCCTAGGTGATGGGCGGAACCCTCCGATAAGCCGGGGCGGCGAACTCGAGCAGCAGCTCGAATCGTCAATCCGGAGTGCAGGCGCGACGCTGGGCGTTCTCACATCCGTGCCCTGCTCCACGTTGATCTGCCTGTGACCGCACCCGTCAAGCACGTCTGGATCGCGCTCGCCGTGGTCTACGTCGTCTGGGGCTCGACGTACTTCGGCATCAAGGTCGCGGTGGAGACGATTCCGCCGCTCCTGGCAGCCGGGTCGCGGTTCCTCGTCGCCGGGCTCCTCCTGGCGGCGATCCTCGCGTGGCGCGGAACGTCGCTCAAGGTCACGCGCCGCGAGCTCGCCGCGAGCGCGTTCGTCGGCATGCTCCTGCTCGGGCTCGGCGTCGGCATCGTGCACGTGGCCGAGACGCGGATCGACTCGAGCGTCGCCGCGATGATCGCCGGCACCGTCCCGCTGCAGATCATCGTGCTGCGGCTCCTGTCCGGCGAGAATCCCGCGCGGGCGACGCGGCTCAGCACCCTGACGGGCCTGTTCGGACTGCTCCTCGTCGTGGCGCCGGGCCTGGGCGCAGGCTCGACGGCGCTCGGCCTCGCGGTCATGGTCAGCGCCACGATGTGCTGGACGCTCGGCTCGTTCCTCTCGAACAAGGTCTCCGTCCCGCGCAACCCGTTCGTCGCGTCCGTCTACGAGATGACGTTCGGCGGTGCGCTGCTCATGCTGGCCGCAGCCGCGATCGGCGAGTACGGCGACGTCGGCTCCGGCACGTTCGCGTTCGACTCGGTGCTCGCGTGGGTCTACCTCGTCGTCATGGGCTCGCTCGTCGGCTTCACCGCCTACGCGTGGCTCCTGCGGGTGGCGCCGATCTCGCTGGTCGTCACGCACCAGTACGTGAACCCGCTCGTCGCGATCGCTCTCGGCATGGCGTTCCTCGGTGAGCGGCCGAGCCCGTGGTCGCTCGCGGGCGCGGCGCTCGTCATCGGCGCCGTCTACGTCGCGATCCGCGCCGAGTTCCCGCGCGGCGCTACGGCTGCTCGACCTGCGAACGGCGCGACGCGAGGAACTCCAGCAGATCAGACCGCGTGAGGATCCCGGCCGGGCGGCCGCCGCTCACCACGACCACCGCGCCGCTCCCGCTCGAAAGTCCCTCGTAGACCTGGTCGACGGACGCGTCGGCGTCGACCGCCGGCAGCGGCGGCTGCATCGCGACCGCGACGTCCTCGTTCAGCGCGTCGGCGTTCTTGAAGACCCGGTCGAGGAGCTCGCGCTCCTGCAGCGAGCCGACGACGTCGGCGAGCGAGTCGACGGGCTCCTCCCTGACGACGGGCAGCTGGGAGATGCCGTAGCGCTGCATGGCGTCGATCGCGGCCCCGACCTTCTCGTGCGACCCGATCGTGACGAGCTCGGGCACGTCGTTGCCGACGGCACGGCGGAAGCGGAGCACCTCCTCGATCGCCGGCGGCGGCGTCGTCCGCTCGAGGAAGCCGTACTGGATCATCCAGTTGTCGTCGTAGAACCTCGACAGGTACGAGCGGCCGGAGTCCGGGAACATCATCAGCACGCGCGACCCGGGCCCGAGCCGCTTCGCGACCTGGATCCCCGCCCATGCGGTCGAGCCCGTCGAGCCGCCGACGAGGAGCCCTTCCTCCCTCGCCAGCCTGCGAGCCGTGAGGAACGAGTCGCGATCCGACACGCGCACCCACTCGTCGACGACGCTCGCGTCGAGCGTGTCCGGCCAGCACTCCTTGCCGATGCCCTCCACGAGGTACGGCCCCTCGGGGTGCTCCGCATCCGCGGTGAACACGGAGCCCTCCGGGTCGACCGCGACGATGCGCGCCTTCGAGCCCTGCTCCTTGAAGTAGCGCCCGACGCCGGTGATCGTCCCGCCGGTCCCGACCGAGATGACGACGGCGTCGACCTCCCCGCCGTCGGTCTGCTCCCAGAGCTCGGGCCCGGTCGTCTCGTAGTGGGCCTGCGGGTTCGCGGGGTTCGAGTACTGGTCCGGCTTGAACCCGCCGGGGATCTCCTCGGCGAGCCTGTCCGACACGGCGTAGTAGCTCTCGGGCGAGTGCGGGTCGACGGCCGTCGGCGTGATGACGACCTCGGCGCCGTAGGCCCGGAGCATGGAGATCTTCTCCTGGCTCATCTTGTCCGGCATCACGAAGATGCAGCGGTAGCCGCGGAGCGCCGCGGCGATGGCGAGGCCGACGCCCGTGTTGCCCGAGGTCGGCTCGACGATCGTCCCGCCGGGGCGCAGGCGCCCGTCCCGCTCCGCCGCCTCCACCATGGCGTGACCGATGCGGTCCTTCACCGAGCCGCCGGGGTTCAGGTACTCGAGCTTCGCGAGGAGCTCCCCGCGAACGTCGCGGGAGAGCCGCTCGAGCCGCACGATCGGAGTGCGCCCGACGAGCTCAAGCACGGTGGGGTACTCCCGGCGGGCCATCGGCGGGAGCCTAGACGTCCCGACCCGATCCGCCGGTACCGTTCCGACCCGTGACCGTCTACGTCGAAGCGGACCGGCTCGAAGCCGGTCTCGACCACATCCTCGGGTCGCCCGCCGACGTCGGCACGGTCGAGCTCGTCGTCCGGCGCCCGTCCGAGGGCGAGCGCGAGGTGCTCGACGAGGGCGTGCTCGACTTCCCCGGTCTCGTCGGCGACCGGCACACGCTCCGCAACGACCCGAGCGCCGGGACCGAGATCACGCTGATGAACGCCCGCGTCGTTGACCTCGTCGCGGACGGCGACCGCGAGCGGTGGGCCATGGCCGGAGACCAGCTCTACGTCGACCTGGACATCACCGTCGAGAACCTGCCGCCCGGGACGCGCCTCCAGGTCGGCTCGGCGCTCCTCGAGGTCACGGGAGTCCCGCACACGGGCTGCGCGAAGTTCACGGCGCGCTTCGGGTCGGCGGCCACGCGCTTCATCAACGCGAAAGCGCACCGGGAGCTCCGGCTCCGCGGCATGAACACGCGCGTCGTCACGCCCGGATCCGTGCGTCCAGGTGACACGATCCGCAAGCTCTAGGCGCTCAGTGCCGGAAGTGGCGGCGTCCGGTCAGGACCATCGTCGCGCCGGCTGACGCGACCGCCTCCGTCACCTCCGCGTCGCGCTTCGACCCTCCCGGCTGGATGAACGCCGCGATGCCGGCGTCGAGCGCCAGCTGCGGCCCGTCGGCGAAGGGGAAGAACGCGTCGGACGCGAGAACGGCTCCCTCGAGCGTGTGCCCGAGCTCGCGCGCCTTCTCGACGGCGATGCGGACGGCGTCGACGCGGCTCATCTGCCCCGCTCCGATCCCGAGCGTCTGTCCGTCGCGGGCGATCACGATCGCGTTCGAGGCCACGTGCTTCACGACGAGCCAGGCGAACAGGAGATCCGCCCACGTGGTCTCGTCGACTGCGCCGCACGCCACGTCGAGCTCGGCCCGGGGCACGCCTCCGAGGTCGCGCTCCTGCACGAGCAGACCCCCGATGACCCGCCGGTAGTCGCGCTCGGCCTCGTCGACGGCGCGCTGCTCGGTGTGCTCGAGGACGCGGAGCGACTCCTTGCCCGCGAGCGTCTCGAGCGCCTTGCGGTGGTACGCCGGCGCGAACAGGACCTCGAGGAACTGGCTCGCGAGCGCGCCCGCAAGCTCCTCCCCGACCGCGCCGTTGAGGACGACGACGCCGCCGTACGCCGAGACGGGGTCGGCAGCCAGCGCCTTCGCGTACGCGTCCTCGACCGTCTCCGCCACCGCGACGCCGCACGGATTCGCGTGCTTCACGACAACGCAGGCCGGCCCGTCGAGCTCGGCGACGAGGAGCCTCGCGGCGGAGAGGTCGTTGAGGTTGTTGAACGAGAGCGGCTTCCCCTGGTGCTGGTCGACGTACGAGAGGAGGTGGGTCCTCGCGCCGCGCTCCGCGTAGTACGCCGCCGACTGGTGCGGGTTCTCGCCGTACGACAGCTCCAGCGTGCGGTCGAACGCCGGGACGAACGTCTCCGGGAACGTCTCCCCGCGCTGGAACCAGCGAGCGATGGCCGCGTCGTACGCGGCGGTCCGGGCGAACGCCACGGCGGCGAGGCGGCGCCGGAGCTCGGGCGTCGACGAGCCCTGCCCCGCCCAGAGCTCCGACAGCACGGGCTCGTAGTCCTGCGGGCGGCAGACGGCGAGCACGGACGCGAAGCTCTTGGCCCCGGCGCGCAGGAGCGCCGGTCCGCCGACGTCGATCATCTCGACGAGCGCCTCCTCGTCCAGCTCGGGCCGATCGACGGCGAGCTCGAAGGGGTACAGGTTGACGCACACGAGGTCGAACAGCTCGATGTCGTGCTCGGCCACCGCGGCCAGGTCCTCCTCGAGCTCGCGGCGCGCGAGGATGCCCGCGTGCACGCGCGGGTGGAGCGTCTTCACCCGTCCGCCGAGCAGCTCGGGGAACCCGGTCACCTCCTCGACCGTCGTCACCGCGAGCCCCGCTTCCTCGAGCGCGCTCGCCGTGCCGCCGCTCGACACGAGCTCGAAGCCGAGGTCGGACAGCCCGCGCGCGAAGTCCGCGACGCCCGACTTGTCGTAGACGGAGATCAGCGCGCGCACAGCTCGCGCACCACCCTCGGGAGGAGCCGATGCTCGGCGTCGTGCACCCGCTCGCGGAGCGAGTCGACGGTGTCCCCGGCCACGACGGGCACCGCCTCGGACGCGATGACGGCGCCCGTGTCGACGCCGTCGTCGACGAAGTGGATGGTCGCCGCGGCCGCGGGCGCCCCGGCCGAGAGGACGTCCTCGAGCGGATGCGCGCCCGGGAAGTCGGGCAGCGGCGCAGGATGGACGTTGACGACCCGCTGCGGGAAGCGCTCGAGGAACACCGGCCGGAGCAGGTGCATGTACCCGGCGCAGACGACGAGGTCGACGCCCGAGGAGGCGAGCCAGTCGGCCATCGCCCGGTCGCGCTCGTCGCGGTCGGCGAAGTCCTCGAGCGGGAACGCCGACGTCGCCACACCTGCTGCCACGGCGCGGTCGAGCGCGCGCGCGTCCCGCGTGTTCGACGCGACCGCCACGACCGGGAGGTCGGCGTCCAGCAGCGCCTGCAGGTTCGTCCCCTCGCCTGACACGAGCACGCCGATCACGCTGCCGCGATCCGCCCCACGACGAGGTCCTGACCCGGGTCGCGCACGACGGCGAGGTACCCGATTCCGAGATTGAAGACACGCCGCAGCTCGTCCTCGGCCACGTGCCGGGCGAGCCACCCGAAGACGGCCGGCCGCTCCCAGGCGCCCCAGTCGATCTCCGCCCGGAGCCCGTCGGGCACGACCCGGTCGAGGTTTCCGAGGATCCCGCCTCCGGTCACGTGCGCGAACGCGCGCGCGGAGGCGCGCAGCCGGCGCACGTCGTCGAGGTACAGCCGCGTCGGTGCCAGCAGGTCGGGGCCGGAGTAGTCCTCGACCTCGAGCACCTGGCGCGCGAGCGTGAACCCGTTCGCGTGCAGGCCGGCCGACGGCAGACCGACGACGAGGTCGCCCTCGGTGACCGCGGAGCCGTCGATCAGTGCGTCGCGGCCCACGATCCCGACGCACGTGCCCGCGAAGTCGAGCTCGTCCTCGCGATAGATGCCGGGCAGCTCGGCCGTCTCGCCGCCGACGAGCGCGCAGCCCGCGTCGCGGCACACCTCGGCCATGCCTTCGACGAGATCCGCCACGACCTCGAGGTCGATCCTGTTGGCTGCGACGTAGTCGAGGAGGAACAGCGGCTCGGCCCCCGTCGTGATCACGTCGTTGATGCAGTGGGCCGCGAGGTCGGCGCCGCAGGCGCGCAGCGCGCCCCGCTCGCGCGCGAGGACGAGCTTCGTCCCGACCGAGTCGGTGGACGCCGCCAGCAGACGTTCGTCGTCCAACGGGTACAGCCCGGCGAAGGCGCCGAAGCCATCGGCGCCGGTCGACTCGACGGCCGCGCGGAGGCGTTCGACGACCGCATCGGCCTTCGCGATCGAGACGCCGGCGGCCTCGTACGTCTGCTCCCCGGCCACGGAGCCGAGCGTACAGTCAGCGGCGTGGACGAGCCGTCGCTGCTGACGAGCTGGACGTTCGCGCCGCTCCAGCTGGCGCCGATCGCCGTCGTCGGAGTCGCGTACGCGATCCGGGCGCGCACGCTCTCCCGCCGCGGGCAGCCCGTCCCCGGGTGGAGGATCGCGCTCTTCGCGCTCGGCATCGGCCTGCTCGTGGTCGCCGTCGCGTCGCCGATCGCCGAGATCGGCGAGACCGAGCTGTTCTCGTTCCACATGACGCAGCACCTCCTCCTCGGAGACCTGGCGCCGCTCTGCATCCTGGCCGGCGTCACGGGGCCGCTCCTGCGGCCGATCCTCGCCCTCCCGGGCGTCATGCGGCTTCGCGTCCTGGCGAACCCGCTCGTCGCGTTCCCGATCTGGACGGCGAACCTCGTCCTCTGGCACCTGCCGCCCTTCTACGAGGCCGCCGTCCGGCACAGCGGCATCCACGCCTTCGAGCACATCGCGTTCTTCAGCGCGGGCATCGTGCTCTGGCTGCCCGTCCTCGAGACGCTTCCCGCCCCGGAGTGGTTCGGCACCGGCCCGAAGCTCGCCTACATCGTCGGCGTGCGGCTCGTCGCGACGATCGTCGGGAACGTGTTCATCTGGGGCAGCTCGGCGTACTACGACGTGTACGACTCGGGGAACGACTACCTCGGGCTCTCCCCGACCGCCGACCAGAGCCTCGCGGGGTCGCTGATGATGCTCGAGGGATCGCTCGTCACCATCGTCGCGCTCGCCTGGCTGTTCCTGCGCATGGCGCAGGAGGGCGAGGTGCGCCAGGAGCTGATCGAGAGCGGCGTCGACGAGCGCACCGCCCGGCGCGCCGTGCGCTATCGGCGCTGGAGCGAGCTCACCTGATCGGCTCGGTCTGGGGTCTGCTGCTCGTCGGCCTCGTCCTCGCATCGGTCGTCATGGCGGCGCTCTGGTACGTCCAGGTCCGGATCCACGACGCGAGCCACGTCGACGTCGCGTGGGCGGCGCTCATCGCGTGCGCCGCGATCGTGTACGCGCTCCTCGCCGACGGGGACGCCGCGCACCGGGCGCTCGCGGCCGCACTCGCGTCCGTCTGGGGCTTCCGTCTCGCCGGCTACCTGTACGTGAACCGGATCCGCGGGAGGGAGGAGGACGGCCGCTACCGCTCGCTCCGCGGCAAGTGGCGCGAGAGCGCGAACCTGAGGTTCTTCTGGTTCTTCCAATTCCAGGCCGTCTTCGTCGTGTTCTTCTCGTTGCCGTTCGCCCTCGTCTGCCTCGATCCGGACGCGTCGGTGTCGGCGCTCGCCTGGATCGGTGTCGCCGTGTGGGCCGTCGGCAATCTCGGGACGATCGTCGCCGACCGACAGCTCGCGCGCTGGCGCGCGAGCCCGGCGAACGCGGGCAAGACCGCGCGCGACGGCCTGTGGAGCTGGTCGCGCCACCCGAACTACTTCTTCGAGTGGGTCACCTGGTGCGGCGTCGCGGTCGTCGCCACCACGGCGCCCCGTGGGTGGATCGCGTGGGTCGTCCCCGCAGGCCTCCTGTTCCTCCTCTTCAGAGTCACCGGGATCCCGGCGACCGAGCGGCAGGCGCTGCGCTCGCGGCCGGACTACGCGGAGTACCAGCGCACGACGAGCGCGTTCGTGCCGCTCCCGCCGCGCCGCGCCTAGACGGAGGCGGGCTCGAAGCGGAGCTTCTCGACCTTCGGCGGGACGCTGGTCGGGTACTCGCGCGTGAAGCACGCGCGGCAGACCGAGTCCTCCGGAAGCTCCGTCGCCTGCTGCATGCCGGCGACCGAGAGGTAGTGGAGCGAGGTCGCGCCGATGTGGCCGCGCATCTCCTCGACCGAGCGATGGGCCGCCGCGAGCTCGTCCTCGTCTGCCATGTCGATCCCGTAGAAGCACGGGGAGACGACGGGCGGCGACGACACCCGCACGTGCACCTCAGCCGCACCGGCGTCGAAGAGCATCTGCACGAGCTGCCGGGTCGTGTTGCCGCGGACGATCGAGTCGTCGACGACGACGATGCGCTTGCCCGAGACCTCGGCGAGCGGGTTGAACTTCATGCGGATCCCCTGCTCGCGCATGCCCTGCTCGGGCTGGATGAAGGTTCGCGCGACGTACCGGTTCTTGATCAGCGCCTCGTTGTAGGGGATGCCGGAGGCCTTCGAGAACCCGATGGCCGCGGGCGTACCGCCGTCGGCCACGCCGATCACGAGGTCCGCGTCCGCGGGCGCCTCCTGCGCCAGCCGCTCGCCCATCCGCACCCGCGCGCCGTGCACCTCGACCCCACCGACCCGCGAGTCGGGGCGAGCGAAGTAGACGTGCTCGAAGATGCAGAGCGCGTGCCGTCCCGCCGGGACCGCCTGCGCGGCGTGGAGCCCCTCCTCGTCGACCCACACGACCTCGCCCGGCTGGACGTCGCGGATCGCGTCCGCGCCGACGAGGTCGAGCGCGCACGTCTCGGACGCCACGACCCAGTCGTCGCCGATCCGCCCGAGCGTCAGCGGGCGGAACCCGAACGGGTCGCGGAACGCGACCAGCGTGTCGCCGACGAGCGCCGTGACCGAGTACGCACCCTGCAGCCTGCGCATCGCTCCCGCGACGGCTTCGGCGAGCGGCGCGCCGTCGTTCGCAACGAGGGCGGCGATCACCTCCGAGTCGAGCCCCGAGGCGAGCTTCACGCCCTCGGCGATGAGCTCGGCCCGCAGCTCCTCGACGTTCACGAGGTTCCCGTTGTGACCGAGCGCCACCGTGCGGGCTCGCCCGTGGTGGATCAGCGGCTGCGCGTTCGCCCACTTGTTCGCGCCGGTCGTCGAGTAGCGCGTGTGGCCGATCGCCGCCTCTCCCGGGAGCGCCTGCAGCTGCTGCTCGTCGAACACGTGCGCGACGAGCCCCATCTCGCGGAGCACGGTCAGGTTGCCGTGATCCGAGACCGCGATCCCCGCGGCCTCCTGCCCGCGGTGCTGCAGCGCGAACAGGCCGAAGTACGCGAGACGCGACACGTCCCGCTCCTGCGAACGGATGCCGAACACACCACACATCAGTCGTCGTCCTCCCGGGCGCCCCGGAGCCGGTCGAGCGCCACGCCCAGCAGGGTACCCCCGCCCGCCTCGCCGATCCGGCGCAGCGGGACGCTCAACTCGGTCGCAACGCCCTGCACCTCGTCCACCCGGTCGGCTGCGCACGCGACGACCGCCCGTCCCCCGACCTCGCCGAACAGCTCGACCGCGTCGTCACGGAGGTCGAGCGCGGCGCCCGAGCCGGAGACGAGCGCCGCCTCGGCGAGGCAGATCGCGAGCCCGCCTTCGGACGCGTCGTGCACGAGCGTGCTCGACGGCGCCACGTGCCAGAGGAACGTGACGAGACGCGCCTCGGCCTCCAGGTCGAGCGGCGCGGGCGTGCCGCTCACCTCGCCGTAGCGCGCCTGGTACTCGGACCCCGCGAGCGACACCGGCGATGCGAACGCGGCGAAGAGCACGTCACCCTCGCGCCAGCCCGTCGGCACCCGCCGCACGTCCTCGACGAGGCCCACGGCGCCGACGACCGGCGTCGGGTGGATCGCGCGGCCGTTCGTCTCGTTGTAGAGCGACACGTTCCCCGAGACGACCGGCACCTCGAGCGCCTCGCAGGCAGCGGCGATGCCGTCGATCGCAGCGGCGAGCTCCCAGCCGATCTCCGCCTTCTCGGGATTTCCGAAGTTCAGACAGTCGGTGAGGCCGATCGGCTCCCCGCCGACGCACGCGACGTTGCGCGCGGCCTCGATCGCCGCCAGCGCCCCTCCCGTGAAGGGGTCGAGCCGGGCGATGCGGCCCTGCCCGTCGAGGGAGAGCGCGAGCCCGCGCAGCGACGGGCGCAGGCGCAGCACCGCGGCGTCGAGACCGGGCCGGCGGACGGTCCGCGAGCCGACGAGCTGGTCGTAGCGGCGGTACACGAACTCGCGGCTGCGCAGCGCCGTCGAGCCGAGCAGGTCGAGGACGGCATCCCCGGCCGCCGGCGCCGACTCGATCTCGCGCAGCGGGGTCGCCGGCCGCCGTTCCTGCTCGACCTCGTAGCGGGGACACTCGTCCGTGAGGAGACGCGCCGGGATCCCGCCCACGAGCTCGTCGTCCCAGAACGCGCGGAGCTCGCCGGTGTCGGTGACCTCGCCGACGACCGCGTGCTCGAGCTCCCAGCGGTCGAGGATCTCCTCCACCGCCTCGAGCATGGCCGGGCGGACGACCGCGATCATCCGCTCCTGGCTCTCGGAGACCATCACCTCCCAGGGCTCCATCCCCTCCTCGCGGAGCGGGACCCGGTCGAGGTGGACGTCGATGCCGACGTCGGCGGCCATCTCCGGCAGCGACGAGGCGATGCCGGCGGCGCCGCAGTCCTGGAGCGACTCGACGAGGCCCGAGGACACGAGCTCGACCGACGACTCGATGAGCTTCTTCCCCGTGAACGGATCGCCGATCTGGACGGAGGGACGCTTTTCGGCCGCTCCCTCGTCGAGCTCCTGGCTCGCGAGCACGGAGGCGCCGCCGATGCCGTCGCGGCCGGTGGTCGCGCCGTAGAGGACGACGAGGTGCCCGGCAACGGTCGCCTTCGCGCGCATGAGCCGGTCGACCGGGAGCAGCCCGACGCACATGGCGTTCACGAGGCAGTTGTCGCGGTACGACTCGTCGAAGACGGCCTCGCCCCCGACCGTCGGCACGCCGACGCAGTTGCCGTAGTGGCCGATGCCCCCGACGGCGCGCGAGAAGTGCCAGTCCGGCTCGGCGAAGCGCAGCCCGTCGAGCAGCGCGATCGGCCGTGCGCCCATGGCGACGATGTCGCGCAGGATCCCTCCGACGCCGGTCGCCGCGCCCTGGAACGGCTCGACGGCGGACGGGTGGTTGTGGCTCTCGACCTTGAATGCGACCGCGAGGCCGTCGCCGAGGTCGAGGACGCCGGCGTTCTCGCCCGGCCCCTGCAGCACGCGCCGGCCGCGGGACGGGAGCCGTCTCAGGAGGAGCGCGGAGTGCTTGTAGCCGCAGTGCTCGGACCAGAGAAGCGAGAAGACCGCGAGCTCGAAGTCGTTCGGGTCGCGCTCGAGCAGCGTGCGGATTCGCTCGAACTCCCCGTCGGTGAGACCGAGCGCGCGGTGGAGGACAGGTTCCGTCACGCTGGTCAGGGACCCAGCCTATCCGCGCGGTCAGACCGCACGCCGTCTGTAGCCTCGCGTGGTGCGCTCGTACTGGGGGCTGATCCTCGCGCTGGCCGCCATGTGGGGCGCCTCCTACCTCTTCATCAAGGTCGCGGTCGAGGACATCCCCCCGGCGGCGATGACCGAGCTGCGCGTGCTCATCGCCGGCCTCCTCCTCTTCACCTACATCGCGGTTCGGATGGGTACCGGACGGGCCGTGCGGGAGCTCCGGCGGGCGTGGGTCCCGTGCGCCGTGCTCGGCGTCATCAACGCCGCGCTGCCGATGGGGCTCGTCGCCTGGGGCGAGACGCACATCGACTCGAGCGTGGCGGGGATCGCGCAGTCGACCGTCCCCCTCTTCACCTTCATCCTCGCCGCGAAGTTCCTGCCGCACGAGCCCGTCGGCCTCGTACGTGTCGCGGGCGTCGCGCTCGGCTTCCTCGGGGTCGCGCTCCTCGCGGGCTTCCCCACGGAGGGGGGCTGGTGGGCGCTCGCCGGGACGCTCGCCGTCGTCCTCTCGTCGCTGTCGTACGCGAGCGGCGGCGTGTACGGGCAGCGGCAGGTCCACGACGTCCCGGGCCCGGTGCTGGCGACCGGGAACATGCTCGCGGCGGCGGTCGTCCTCCTGCCGCTGGCCCTCGCCGATCCTCCGGCGCAGATGCCAGGAGCGACGGCGCTCGCCGGCCTCGCGGGGCTCGTCCTCATCCCGACGTTCGCCGGCCAGCTGCTCCTCTTCCGCGTCCTCCGCCTGCACGGGAGCCGGAAGCTCTCGATCGTCACGTACCTCATGCCCATGTTCGCCGTCGCCTACGGCGCCCTGCTGCTGGACGAGCCGGTGACGGCGGCGATGCTCGCCGGGTTCTCGCTCATCGTCGTGGGCGCGGCCCTCGCGTCCGGTCAGCGCTTCTTCGGGGTGCGCGCCCAGGAGAGCACCGTCTGAGCGTCTCCATCAGGCGCGCGCGCGCCGACGACGCCGACTTCCTGGTCGAGCTCGTCACGCACGAGGACGTCGAGCCGTTCCTGGCCGCCGTCCGCGCCAAGGGCCGCGACGAGATCGCGGGCGAGATCGAGCGCTCGGAGACGGAGCCCGAGGGCTTCGGCCTCTTCGTCATCGAGGTCGACGGCGAGCGCGCGGGAACGATGCGCTTCGAGCGGACGAACGTCCGCAGCCGGATCGCGAGCCTCGGGGGGCTCGCCGTGCACCCGGACTTCCGCGGGGCGAAGGTCGGCGACACGGCGGCGCGGCTCTTCCAGCGGCACCTCCTCGACGAGCTCGGGTTCCACCGCCTCCAGATGGAGATCTACGGCTTCAACGAGCGGGCCATGCGCCATGCGGAGCGGGCGGGATTCGTCCGCGAAGGCGTCCGCCGGAAGGCGTACTGGCGGAACGACGAGTGGGTCGACGGCGTGCTCTACGGCCTCGTGGCCGAGGATCTGGACGGACGCTAGTGGCGGCCGTTGGACGTCGTGCGGGCGACGGCGCGCAGGAGCGCGTCGCGGATCCACTCGGCCTCCGGCCAGCCTGACGGCCCGCGCGGTGTCTTGTACAGCCGATCGTCGGCGCTGAAGCCCTCGTAGAGCGGCTCCGGGTCGACGTCGCGCCCGTCGACGAGGACCGTCGGCGACCCGAGCACGCGGTACTCCTCCGCCTCGTCGGCGTCCGCGAGCTCGACGACCTCGATCTCGGCGGGAATGCCGGTCTCGTCGACGACGCGCTCCACGACCGCGATCGCCATGCCGCGATTCGGACAGTCCTCCCGCGCGAGGATCTCGACCCTCACCGATTCGTCTGGCCCCACCGTCATCTCGCTCCTCCCCAAGTGAGCGTCGGTCACCCTCCCAGTTCGGACGCTAGCCACCCGTTTGGGGGATGCAATCCCTCGAACGAGGGTAGTACCGCACCCTTCGTCCGATTTCTGTAATCTCTGTCCGATGAGTATCGGACAAAGAGTCGATGTCGCCGCGGGAACGGCCTTCGCGGTGCTGCTCGGCCTCTCGGCCGCGTCCCGCGCCGACCGGCGGAGCCTGCCGCGGGACCTCGCTGCGGCCCTCGACGACGTCGGCGACGGCGAGGGCGAGACCTGGCTCAATCTGCTCGGGGTCGGCCTCGACGCCGGACGGCCGTTCACCGCCGAGCGGCTGCGCGACCGCCTCGAGGCGACCGACGGGGTCGAGCTCCGGCGGCATCTCCTGGGGCGCTACGCATGGTCGTGGTGCACGCTCGGCGGGGTCGACGACATCGACGCCGCGGCGGCGGGCGACCGGGGCGCCGCGCGCAGGCTGCTCGACCGCCCGCGCTACTACGGCGGCCACGCGACGGCCTCGCTGACGACTCTGCTGTCCCTCGACGGGGACGAGACGCGCCGGCGCATCGTGCGCGCGGTCGACGCCGAGATCGAGCGCCTGCCCGCGACGGCGGCGGGCGAGCTCTCGGCCGCCGCGGAAGCGGCGACGGCCGCGCTCGACGGGAGCGACTCGCTCGCCGCGGTCGAACACCTCACCCGCGGGTACCGGTACGTGCCCGAGATCGAGGCGGACCACGTCGTGGTCGTGCCCCACCTGGAGCCCGACCTCCCGCTCGTGCTCGCCCAGCACCGCTCGGCGCGGCTCATCGCGTACCTCGCGATCCCCGACCGCGGCACCGAGGAGGCGCTCGTCACCCTCGGGCGCGCGCTGTCGGACGCGAAGCGCGTCGAGATCCTCGGCCACGTCGGCCGCGGCGTCGGTCGTGCGGGCGACCTCGTCGAGGCAACCGGCCTCACCCGCTCGACGGTCCACCACCATCTGACCCAGCTGCGCGCGGCAGGCCTCGTCGCACTCGAGGGGAACGCCCGCGCCTACACCTACGTGCCACGTCCGGACGCGCGCCCCGAGATCGCGGCGCTGCTCGCCGACGTCACGGGAGCGAAGGAGGAGGAGTGATGCGCTACACGCTGCTCGGAAACACCGGCCTGAGGATCTCGGAGGTCGCCCTCGGGACGATGACGTTCGGCGAGGCCTGGGGCTGGGGCGCCTCGAAGGACGAGTGCCGCCGCATCTTCGACGCCTTCGCCGAGGAGGGCGGCAACTTCGTCGACACGGCGTGCAACTACACGGACGGCCAGAGCGAGGAGATCGTCGGCGAGCTCGTCGAGCCCGACCGCGACCGCTTCGTCGTCGCGACGAAGTACACGCTGACGGCGCGTCGCGAGGATCCGAACGCGGGCGGGAACCACCGCAAGAGCCTCGTGCGGACGCTCGAGACGAGCCTGCGGCGGCTCCGCACCGACTACGTCGACCTCCTGTGGCTGCACATGTGGGACGGCATGACGCCCGTGGAGGAGGTCGTCCGCGCGCTCGACGACCTCGTCTCGGCGGGAAAGGTCCTGTACGTCGGCATCTCCGACACCCCCGCCTGGGTCGTGTCGCAGGCGGTCACGCTGGCCGAGCAGCGTGGCTGGGCGCCGTTCGTCGCGGTCCAGGCGCCGTACTCCCTCCTGGACCGCGACGTCGAGCGCGAGCTCCTGCCGATGGCCCGGTCGCTCGGAATGACCTTCACGCCGTGGGGGATGCTCGAGGGAGGAGCGCTCACCGGCAAGTACCTCGGCGACGGTGACGAGCCCCGTCGCTACGACGGCGCCGGCCCGCGAGCGAACGCGCTCGCGCGCGAGGTGCTCGCCGTCGCCGACGAGATCGGTGCGACCGCTGCGCAGGTCGCGATCGCCTGGGTGCTCGGTCAGCCCTGGCGGACGGTGCCGATCGTCGGCGCCCGCAGCGGGGCACAGCTCCGCGAGAACCTCGGCGCGCTCGACGTCGAGCTCGCGACCGAGCACGTCGAGCGTCTCTCGGCGGCCGGAGAGTTCCGCACGGGCTTCCCGCGCGAGTTCCTCGAGTCGGAGCACGTGCGCGGGCTGATCTTCGGCGACACGTTCGAGCTGATCGACGATCCGCGGGCGCCCCGCCCGCGGGAGCGCGCGGAAACGGTCGCCTAGAGGCCCTTCAGCGCGCGGGCGAGCACCGGGTCGAGCCCGGCGAAGTACTGCGCCGACGTCAGGTCGACGCGGACGTCGGGCTCGACCGCCAGCCGTCGATCGCCCGGGCCCTTCTTCCGCTCGTGGTAGCGGGCGGCGATGTGGACCGTCCAGCCGGCCGTCGGCAGGGCGAGCGGGAACGTGTCGCCGTACGTCTCGACCCCTCCCCCGGTCGGCTCCCCGACGACGATCGCGCGCGTGTCGCGGTCCATCTCGGCGGCGAAGTTCGCCGCCGCCGAGAACGTCGCGCGCCCGGCGAGCAGGAAGAGCCGTCCGCGCTTGTTCACCTGCCTCGACGCGAAGAGGTCGATGAGCGAGCCGTACGTCGTGTTGTCGCCGCCGCCGTTCAGCCGCACGTCCACGACGACCCGGCGCACCTTCGGGCCGCGGACGAGACGGGTGAGCGCGTTCACGAACCCGGGCGTCGGCCGCTGCACGGAGTTGAACTCCAGGTAGACGGCGCGGCCGCCGGCGAGTGTGCGGGCCCACATCGGCTTTGCGCTCCCGGACAGGTAGAGGGGCTTCGCCGCGTGCGGGAGCACGGACGGGTAGTGGCCGTGGAGCGCGTCGTCGAACCGGGAGACGTACGTCGAGGCGGGGATGGCCGCGAGCAGGACGTCCACACGCTGCCCGTCCGGCCGCTCGAACGTGAAGTCGGCCGCCTCCGCACCGTCGACGAGCCCGAGCCCGTCGAGCACCTCGGCCGTGAGGAGGAAGTGCGGGGCCATGCCGCGGCGGTTCGACTCGTTGTCGTGCGGCACGAGCGGGTCGACGCGCTCGAGCACGTCCGCGATCGGCGTCCCGCCGATCGCGACCACCCTGTTGCGGACGAGGGAGCGGTCGACCGCGTCCACGACGTACATGCCGTCGGAGAAGTCGTAGAGCCGGACGGGGTACAGGTGGAGCTGGCGCGCGTGCGAGGGATCGCCGGGGAAGAGACCGGTATGGCCGTTGCGCGGGCCGAGCAGGGCGATGATCCGGAGAACTCCCACGAGGAGCTCGTCGCGCGAGATGGTCGGCGCGCGCTGCGCGAGCGCGTTCACCTCCGAGGTGAAGCGCTGCCGCGAGACGCTGCGGAAGGGCTCCGGGTGGATCTGCTCGATGGTCGCCCCGAGCTCGCGGACGTCCTCGGCGAGGGTCGACGGAGCGGAAGGACGGGCCTGCGCCGATGACGCGATCGCGACCATGGCGAGGAGCGCGAGGAGCAGGCCCGGCATCCGCATCGGATGAGATCATGTCCTACCGGTGTTCACATGTCAAGATTGACATATTAGATGGCACTCCGCTATGCACTCCTCGGCGCGCTCGCGGACCAGCCGCGGACGGGTTACGCGCTCCTGAAGCACTTCCAGCAGTCGCTGGCGTACGCCTGGCCGGCGAGCCACAGCCAGATCTACCCCGAGCTGGCGCGGCTCCTCGAGGACGGTCTCATCGAGCAGACCGGTACGGGGGCGCGCAACTCGAAGACGTACGCGGTCACCGAGGCCGGTCTCGCCGAGGTCCGCACCTGGCTGCGCGGGACCGAGCCGGACCGACGGGTGCGGAGCGACGCCGCGCTGCGCCTCTTCTTCCTCTGGCTGCTCGAGCCGGGCGAGGCCCAGGAGCAGCTCGCCGGCGAGCGCGCGTACTGGCAGGGCGTGCTCGACGAGTTCCTGCGGATCCGCGACGAGCCGACCGGGCACAACAAGAAGGCACGCACGTTCCGGATCGCGCTCGAGGGCGGGATCCGGACGGTCGAGGCCCGGCTCGCCTGGCTCGACGACGCGCTCGCAGAGGTCGGGTCGGCGGAGTGGGGCCGACTCGCGCCGGGCTAGCGGAGCGCGTCGCACACGGCGACCGCCCACGTCTGCACGGCCCGGGCGCGGCGATAGCGCACGTGCAGCCCCGTCTCGAGCGCGAAGCCGACGGCGCCGTGCACCTGCTGCGCGCTCGCGGTGACCTCGCGACACGCCGAGCCCGCCCAGCGCAGCTCGCCGTCCTGGACGCCGCCGTCGCTCGCGGCCGCGGCCCACGCGAGGAGCCCGAGGGCATCGCTCGCGAGCGCGGCGTCGGCGAGCCTGGACTGCACCGCCGGCAAGGCCGCGAGCGCGGCCCCGAACTGCTCCCGGCTCCGCGCGTGTGCCACCGCAAGCTCGAGCGAGCGCGACGCGAGCCCGGCGAGGTACCCGAGCGTCGCCGCGTTCCATGCGCGCCAGCAAGCCGTCGCGGCGACGGGCTCGAGGTCGTTCGCGGCGCCGACGTCGACCAGGATCGTGCCGCTCCCGTCGAGCGTCGGCTCCGCCCGCCCCTCGCCCGTCGGCGCCGCGAGCGCGAGTCCGCCACCGTGGCGGGGCACGGCGAGCGAGCC
>JADMIO010983879.1_pt1 | contig 29373 bp, 35 predicted proteins | sample 8958161 | NCBI WGS metagenome assembly JADMIO01 (sample SAMN16585339, study PRJNA669376) | soil metagenome | isolation source: Crop rotation soil | place: USA: Cullars Rotation, Alabama | collected 2011 | reverse complement strand
CGGCCGCGACAACTTGTCCACGTGGAATTCTAAGCTTAGGATCCCAATGTGCTGCAACAACTTGGTTACAAACCCGCCGAAGCGGTGCGAATGGTGCGCGATGCGGCTGCATCGGGCGACGACGCCGCGACCATCATCCGCAAAGCGCTAAAGTCCGCGCTCCGCTGAGGCACCCCCGGTCCATGGCCGATACCCGCCAAGCTCCCGCAAACCACGCGCACGCCCATCACGGGAAGGCCGGCCTCGCCGGCCTGGCCGTCGGTGCGGTCGGCGTCGTGTTCGGCGATATCGGTACCAGCCCGCTGTACACGCTGAAGGAAGCGTTCTCGCCGCATTACGGCCTGGTCGCCAACCACGACACCGTGCTCGGCATCCTCTCGCTCGTGTTCTGGGCGCTGATGATCGTGGTGACGCTCAAGTACGTCACGATCATCATGCGCGCCGACAACGAAGGCGAGGGCGGCATCATGGCGCTGATGGCGCTGGCCCAGCGCACGTTGCCGCAAGGCTCGCGCTCGGCGTATGCGGTGGGCATCCTCGGCATCTTCGGTGCATCGCTGTTCTTCGGCGACGGCGTGATCACGCCGGCGATCACCACGCTCTCGGCGGTCGAAGGCCTGGAGGTCGTCGCGCCGAACCTCGATTCGTGGGTCGTGCCGATCACGCTCGGCATCATCGTGTTCCTGTTCGGCACGCAGCGCTTCGGCACCGCGCGCGTGGGCAAGGTGTTCGGGCCGGTGATGGTCGTGTGGTTCCTCTCGCTCGCGGTGATCGGCGTGATCAACATCCGCCACAACCCCGAGGTCTTCCACGCGATCAACCCGTGGTGGGCGATGAATTTCTTCGCCACGCATGGCGGCACCGCGATCTTCATCCTCGGCGCGGTCGTGCTCGCGGTGACCGGCGGTGAGGCGTTGTACGCGGACATGGGCCACTTCGGTGCGCGGCCGATCCGGCATGCGTGGTACTGGTTCGTGCTCCCGGCGCTGATGCTCAATTACATGGGGCAGGGCTCGCTGCTGCTGCTCGATCCCGGGGTCGCGACGAACCCGTTCTATCTCTCCGTGCCCGCGATGGTGCGCATCCCGATGGTCGTGCTGGCCACGATGGCGGCGGTGATCGCATCGCAGGCCGTCATCACCGGCGCGTACTCGGTGGCGCGCCAGGCGATGCAGCTGGGTTACATCCCGCGCATGCGCATCCAGCACACCTCGAAGGACACGATCGGCCAGATCTACATCCCCTGGATCAACTGGGTGCTGGCGCTCGCGGTGATCGCGGTCGTGCTGATGTTCCGCAGCTCCACGGGCCTGGCGTCGGCGTACGGCGTGTCGGTGTCGGGCACGATGCTCATCGATACGTTGCTGCTCTTCATCGTCGCGCGCGCGATGTGGCCGAAGGCGCGCACGTGGGTGCTGCCCCTGTGCGTATTGTTCGGGATCATCGACGTGGCCTTCCTCGTCGCCAACGGCGTGAAGTTCCTCGACGGCGCGTGGTTCCCGGTGGTGCTGGCGATCGTGGTGTTCACGATCCTGCGCACGTGGCGCCGCGGCCGGCAGCTGCTGTACGAAGAAATCCGGAAGGACGGCATCCAGCTCGATTCCTTCCTGCCCGGCCTGATGCTCGCGCCGCCCACGCGCGTGCCGGGCACGGCGATCTTCCTGATCGCGCAGAAGGGCATGGTGCCGCACGCGTTGCTGCACAACCTCAAGCACAACAAGGTTTTGCACGAGCGCAACGTGTTCCTCACGGTGGAAACGCTCAACGTGCCGCACGCGCCGAAGGACCGGCGCCTGAAGATCGAACCGATCGGCGACGACTTCTACCGCATCACGGTGCGCTTCGGTTTCATGGAAGTGCCCGACGTGCCGCTGGCGCTGATGCGTTCGTGCGACATGGGGGAGAGCATCGGGATCCCGTTCGATCCGATGGACACCACGTATTTCGCCAGCCGCGAAACCATCGTCGCCGGCCGCCACCGCGGCATGCCCGTGTGGCGCGATCGCCTGTTCGCCTTCCTGCATCGCAACGCGGCGCCGGCGACGGGCTTCTTCCGGATTCCGGGCAATCGCCTGGTCGAACTCGGCGCGCAAGTCGAGATCTGAGGCGTGTGATCGGGCAATTTCGCGTCGCATGCGGCGCGTGTGTCCGATGTTCTCAAAAATCCCGTGCGCACATCCTCGATGCTTCATTCATCGCGAGGATTTCGCAGCATGTCGGATGTCGGTCGTTCCGTTTCGTCGAAAATCAAACACGCCCTGGCGTTGGGGTTGCTGTCGGCAACCATCGCCGTGTCTGCACACGCAAAGGACGATGTGATCCTGTTCGAAGGGATCTATCGCATCGGGATCGAATCCTCGGGCATCGCCCCTCCGGCGGGCCAATGCCTGATTCGCGGGAACAATGGTCAAGGCGATTACATGCGTCATCTCTGGGACGCGGGCGGCCCGGCGCGCTGGTGCGGCCTTCCCACGCTGAGCCAGTTCCTGCAGAACGGGCAGGCTGAATTCGGAATCAAGTATGTGACGGGACCACTGTTCCAGGAGCAGTACGTGATCTTCCAGCGGGATAACCAGAACGCTTGCCTGGTCGCCAATCCGGATGGCACGACGGGCGTCGCCCCTTGCGCGCAGGCGGAGCTCACGAGCGATGGCCGTTGGTTCATCGACTCCACGGTGCTCGTCGGCATCCAGCGCTTCTCGTCGATCCGGTCCGTAACGGACGATCGCTGCCTGATCTTCGGCAGCGACGGACAGGATCTGCGCCCGACGCTGCATCGCTGGACGAATGACCCCAGCGACCAGCTGTACTGCGGCCTGGGCATCGATGAGCTGATGGAGAGCGGGCAGGGGTTGTTTACCTTCCTCAAGGTCGCGGACCCCAGCTAAGGTTCGACGCGAAATCTGAACCAGCAGGCGTGCGCGATCACAAAATCGCGCACGCCGATTGCCCGCTCTGCGCACTCGATGCCATGCTGGCCGCATGGGGAAACAATCGCCGCGCGCATTGCGCATCTTGATCACGGACGACACCGCGGCTTCGCGTGCGGGCTCCGGTCCTTGCCTCCTCGATTTCGCCCGCGCGCTGTTGCGCAAGGGGCACCATGCGGTCGTGTATGGCGCGGTGCCCGCCGATGTCGCGCAGGCCTTGCGTGACGCCACGGTACCGGTGGTCGACGACCTGTCCGCACTGAACTTCGTGCCCGACGTCATTCACGGGCAGCATCACCTTGAGACGATGACGGCGGCGCTGCATTTCGCCGGCACGCCGGTGGTCGCAGCCTGCCATGCATTCGCATGGGAACAAACGCCCCCGGTCTTCCCGACGGTCGCGCGCTGGATCGCGCTGGATGAATCCTGCGCGCAACGCTTGGGGACGACCGCGGGCGTCGACGCCACGCGCATTCGCACGCTGCACAACGGCGTGGACATCGCGCGCTTCGAACCCCGCGCGCCGCTGCCCGCCACGCCGCGTCGCGCACTGCTTTGCAACACGCACGGTCTGCAGGACACCTGCGCCGCCACCATCGTGCGCGCTTGCCGCCAGGCGGGCGTCGCGGTGGATCTGGCGACCAACGACGTGCCCGCGCACTTGTTGCGCGACTACGACATCGTCTTCGCGCAATCGCGCCGCGCGCTGGAAGCGATGGCCACCGGCTGCGCGACCATCGTCGCCGACCGCGCCGGGTTCGCGGGCCTGGTCACGACCGCGAACTTCGACCGCCTGCGCGCGCTCGACTTCGGCATGCGCTCGATGCAGGCCGCGCCGGTGACCGAAGCCGGCGTGCTCGCCGCGATCGCCGCCTACGACGTCGACGATGCGGGGCGCGTCTGCGAACGTGTCCGCACCGAAGCGAACATCGACGTGCTGGTCGAAGCGACGCTCGTGCAATTCCGCGAAGCCATCGACGCCGGCCGTTTCCCCGATCCGCAGGATTGCACGCAGGCCGCCGCGCGCTACCTGCGCGATGTGGTGTCGCCGACGGTGAAATCGGTCGAGCAAGCGCGCGCCGCGCAGCGCCAGGCCGAAGACGCGCGCGACGCGCACATCGAAGCCGGCAGATCGGCCGCCGCTGCTGCAGAAAAACGCATCGATGCCGCGCTCCAGGCGCGCGAAGCCGCCGTCACCGAACGTGCGGTCGCGCTCAAGGCGCACGACCAGATGGAAGCGCGCCTGGCGCGTGCGATGCAACGCGCACTCGACGCGGGCATCGAACGCGACGCCGCCTTCGCCGCGCGCGAAGAAGCCAAGCAGGCGCAACTCGCGGCCACGGGCATGCAGGCCCGGACCGCGGATGCGTACGCCGATGCGTTGCGCGCGCAGGGCCAGCTCGCGCTCGACCTCGCCGATGCGCGCGCACGCTTGCTCGTGCTCGAACACGAGCTCGACGCCGCAAAGCGCGCGCAAGCCGACCTGCGCGACACACGCGCCTGGCGCGCGGTAACCGCGTACCGCCGCTTCTGGGCGAAGTTCGCATGAGCCCGGCCATCGAAATGCACCCGATTGCCGTCATCGGCTTCGGCCACATGGGGCGCCTGCATGCGCAGGCGCTGCAGGCGAGTCCGGAATTCCACCTGGCCGCGGTCGTCGATCCCGACGCCGCGCGCGCCGACGCCATCACCGCGCTCGGCGCGACTTGGCATGCGTCGATCGACATGCTGGCGCCGACGATCCGCCACGCGATCGTCGCGGCGCCACCGTCGCACCATGCGCAGATTGCGTGCGCGCTGGCGCGTCGCGGCGTGCATTGCCTGCTCGAAACGCCCGGCGGTGCGCGCGCCGACGACGCCGCATCGATGATCGCCGCGTCCGACATCGACGGCACCTGCATGCGCGTGGCTTTCGGCGAGCGCTTCAATCCGGTGATCGCGGGGCTGCTGGCCGCGCCGCCGCCGGCGACGCTCGCAATTCGCCGCCACAACTCGCACGCGCTCGATATTCCGCGCGAGGGCGATGTGCTGCACGAAGTGCTGCTGCACGACCTCGATTGGGTGTGCGCACTCGCGAAGGCCAGCCCGGTGCAGGTCGACGTCCTCGATGCGCGCCGCCATTACCAGCGCTGGGAAGCGATCCGCTGCCGCTTGCGGTTCCCGAACGGGATGGATGTCGATCTGTCCGCCAGCCGCATCGCGCCGCGCGCCGAATGCGCGGTCCATGTGGCGGGGCAGGGCGTGCTGCTGCTGGAAGACCTGCGCGAGCACACCGACACGCTGGCCGCCCAGTCAAGCGCGTTCCTGCGCGCGGCCCGGGACGAATTCACACCGCTGGCCACGCTCGAACGCGCCTTCGACACGCACCGCCTGCTCGAGCGGATCGCGCGCGCGGCGACGGAACTGGAAGCCACACACGCCGCCTGACCCTGCGCCTTTGCGCCCGCGCGCAAAGGGCGCCAACATGGGGGCATGAACGACACCCGCGTCATCACGTCCGCCTCCACGCGCGAAGACGAGGCCATCGAAGCCTCGATCCGCCCGAAAAAGCTCTCCGAATACCTCGGCCAGGCGCCGGTGCGGGAGCAGATGCAGATCTACATCGAGGCGGCGAAAGCGCGAGGGGAAGCCCTCGACCACGTCCTGATCTTCGGCCCGCCCGGCCTGGGCAAGACCACGCTCTCGCACGTGATCGCCAACGAACTCGGCGTCGGCCTGCGCCAGACCTCCGGCCCGGTGATCGAAAAGGCCGGCGACCTCGCCGCGCTGCTGACCAACCTGCAGCCGCACGACGTGCTGTTCGTCGACGAGATCCATCGCCTCTCGCCCATCGTCGAGGAAGTGCTGTATCCGGCGATGGAGGATTTCCAGATCGACATCATGATCGGCGAAGGCCCCGCGGCCCGTTCGATCAAGCTCGACCTGCCGCCCTTCACGCTGATCGGCGCAACCACGCGCGCGGGCCTGCTCACCGCGCCCCTGCGCGATCGCTTCGGCATCGTGCAGCGGCTGGAGTTCTACACGCCCGAAGAACTCACGCGCATCGTGCGCCGCTCGGCGACGATCCTGGGCATCGCGTGCACGCCCGAAGGCGCGGCGGAAATCGCCAACCGTTCGCGCGGCACGCCGCGTATCGCCAACCGCCTGTTGCGTCGCGTGCGCGACTTCGCGCAGGTGCGCGCCGCGGGCAACATCGATCGCGAAGTCGCGGACTTGGCGATGCAAATGCTGAAAGTCGACCCGCAGGGCTTCGACGAACTCGACCGCCGCTTGCTGCGCACCATCGTCGAATCCTTCGACGGCGGCCCCGTCGGCGTGGAATCGCTGGCCGCCGCGCTGAGCGAGGAACGCGGCACGCTCGAAGACGTCATCGAGCCCTACCTCATCCAGCAGGGTTACCTGATGCGCACCGCGCGTGGACGCATGGCCACCTCGAAGGCCTACCGCCACCTCGGCCTGCGCCCGAAGCCCGGCGCGCACGACCTCTTCGCCGCACCTGTACCCATCGACGGCGAGGATGCAAGCGATGGGTGAGCCCGTGTTCAGTTGGCCGACACGGGTGTATTGGGAGGATACCGACGCCGGTGGCGTGGTCTACCACGCGCAATACCTGGCGTTCCTCGAACGCGCGCGCACCGAATGGATGCGCGCGCAGGGGCACGGCCAGGACCGCCTGCGCAACGAACACGACCTGGTGTTCGCGGTGCGGGCGATGCAGATCGACTTCCGCCTGCCGGCGCGCCTGGACGATGCGCTGCAGGTGTCCGTCGTGTTGCGCGAATGCCGTCGCGCGAGCCTGGTGCTCGCGCAGGAAATCCGCCGCGACGGGGAACTGTTGCTCGATGCGCAGGTCCGTGTCGCTGCGTTGTCGGCAAAGCGTTTCAAACCCGTTGCCATCCCCCAACCGTTGTTCGATGCATTGACCTTGCACGTGGAGACCCCCGCATGACGCCGATCCTGATGTTGCAGGAAGCCGCCACCCAGGCACTGCCGGAACAGGCCCCCGCGCAAACCGTCGAAATCGCCGACCAGGCGGGGCAGGCCGCCAACGCCGCGGCGCAGGCCGGCCACTTCAACATCCTCGATCTGATCCTCCACGCCAGCATCCCGGTGCAGTTGGTGATGTTGTTGCTGCTGTTCGCGTCGATCGCCTCGTGGCTGATCATCTTCCGCAAGAAGCGCGTGCTCGATCGCGCGGAGAAGGACGCGGAGAAATTCGAAGAGCGCTTCTGGTCGGGCGCCGAACTCTCGAAGTTGTATTCCGGCGCCACCGAGCGCGGCCGCGTCGCCGAAGGGCTGGAAGCGATCTTCGAAGCCGGCTTCCGCGAGTTCAACCGCATTCGCCAGCGTCGTGGCGTCGACAGCCGCATGCAGCTGGAAGGTGCGCAGCGCGCGATGCGCGCGACCACTTCGCGCGAAGTCGATGGCCTGGAACACAACCTCGAATTCCTCGCCAGCGTCGGTTCGATCAGTCCCTACGTCGGCCTGTTCGGCACCGTGTGGGGCATCATGATTTCGTTCCAGGGCCTGGCCAACGTGAAGGAAGCGACCATCGCGACCGTCGCGCCGGGCATTTCCGAAGCGCTGATCGCCACCGCGATGGGCCTGTTCGCCGCGATCCCGGCGGTGTGGGCCTACAACCGTTTCGCCACGAAGGTCGAACGCATCGCCACGCGTTACGAGGCGTTCGGCGAAGAGTTCTCGTCGATCCTCCAGCGCCAGGCGCACGCCGACGAATAAGGAGCGGGCAATGACCGCCATGTCCTCGCGCCGCCATCGCAAGCGCAAACTCAAAGCCGAGATCAACGTCGTGCCGTACATCGACGTGATGCTCGTGCTGCTGATCATCTTCATGGTGACCGCGCCGTTGTTGAACCTCGGCGTCGACATCGAACTGCCGCAGTCCAACGCGCGCCCGGTCGAGCAGAAGCAGGAACCTGTCGTGATCAGCATGAACAGTAAGGGCGACCTCTGGCTGAAGCTGGAGGGCCAGGAAAACGAAGCGACCACGCTCGACAACCTCGTGCTCAAGGTCGGCGCGTTCGTGCGCAACAACAAGGACGTGCCGGTGTACGTGGCCGCCGACAACGACGTCGCGTACCAGAAGGTCTACGACGTGCTCACCGCGCTGCAGACGCGCGCCAACGTGCCGAAAGCGGGCCTGATGAGCCAGCCCACGGGTGCATTGGCAAAGGGAGCAGTCAAGAAGTGAAGGAGACGCGCGCCGATACGGTGCAGTCCCTGATTGCGGCAGTCCTGCTGCATGTCCTGCTGTTCGCGCTCATGTACTTCGGGTTGTTCTGGACGTGGAGCCAGGCCGACGAAATCCAGCGCGGCCCGGTGATCGAAGCGACGTTGATCGATCCGAATGCGTTGTCGGCGTCGATGCGCCGCGCGCTCGCCAAGCGTCCGGAGCAGGCGACGCCGGCGCCGCAGGAAACCGCGCCGATCGAACAACCCAAACCCGAGCCGCGTCCCGAGGAGTCGCCGACGCCGCCGCAGCCGGTCGCGCAGGAAGTGATCGCCGAGCCCGATCCGATCGAGCAGGAAGAGGTGACGATGGCACCGTCGCCGAAGCCGCCCGCGGAGAAGGTGCAGGAAGCCAAGCAGCGCCAGGAACAGATCGATACGACGGCGCAGGAAAAACAGCAGCAGGCCGAACGCCAGAAGCGTTTGAGCGCGATGGAACAGATGCGGCAGAAGCAGCTCGAAGACATTCGCCGCCAGCGCGATGCGAACAAGAAGGAGCTCTCGCTGCGCGAACAGAAGTTGAAACAGATCGCCGACGCGCGCAGCGCCGTCGATGCCAACGCGCAAGCCGATTCGACATCCGAAGCCTCGCCGCAACCGGGTTCGGGCGGCGATGCCGATACGTTGCGTTCGCGCTGGCTGCAGGCGATCGTCGACTCGATCCGCCAGAACTGGAGCCGCCCGGACGACGTGCCCCCCGGCATGTGCCCGATCCGCATCCAGATGGAGCGGGGCGGGCGCGTGACCGCCGTCGACGTCCTTCCCGGCTGCCCTTACGACGAACTGACCCAGCGCTCGGTCGAAGCCGCCGTCCGCAAGGCCGAGCCGCTCCCGTACGCCGGATTCGAACGCGTCTTCCAGCCCGAACTCAAACTGGGCTTCCGCGCGGAATGACGCCGCTCGACCCGCGGGTCCGTCGTCGTTCATCTTTGTTCCACAATTCACGGCCAAGCTGTTAACTACGTCCGCTCCATTCAGGAATCCCCCATGACCCGAACGCTGCGCCGGCTCGCCGCCACAGTCCTGTTGTTGTTCCCCCTGGCCGCATTGGCCCAGGTGGACGCCGAAGTCGTGGGCGGTACGGCCTCGGCGCTGCCGATCGCGGTGGTGCCCTTCGCCGGTTCCACGGGCGAGAACGAAATCGGGGGCATCGTTGCCGCCGACCTCGCGCGCTCCGGCGCCTTCCGCGTGCTGCCCGACCGTGATCTGGTCGAGCGCCCGACGCGTTCGAGCGAAGTGAACTACGCCACGTGGCGCCTGCTGAAGCAGGAGTTCCTGCTCGCCGGCCGCGTGGTGCCCGAAGGCGGCAACCTGCGCGTGGAGTACGAACTGTTCGACGTCTCCAAGCAGACGCGCATCCTCGGCGAAGCGAAGATCGCCCCCGGCACCGCGGCGCGCGACCTCGCGCACCAGGTCGCCGACTCGGTGTACGAAAAGATCCTCGGCGTGCGCGGCGCGTTCTGGACGCGCGTGGCGTACGTCACCGCCAGCGGCACCGGCAACAACCGCCACTTCCAGTTGATGGTCGCCGACAGCGATGGCCACAACGCGCAAGCGGTCGTCAGCTCGCCGCAGCCGATCCTGTCGCCGTCGTGGAGCCCGGATGGCAAGCGCCTGGCTTACGTCAGTTTCGATCGCGGAAATTCCTCGATCTACATCCAGAACCTGACGAGCAGCGGCCGCGAACTGGTCGCGAGCTTCCGCGGAATCAACGGCGCGCCGAGCTTCTCGCCCGACGGCACGAAGCTCGCGATGACGCTGTCGAAGAGCGGCAACCCCGAGGTCTACGTGATGACCCTGGGCAGCAAGCAGCTCAGCCAGATCACCAACCACTTCGGCATCGACACCGAGCCGACGTGGAGCGCCGATGGCGGCACGATCTATTTCACCTCCGATCGCGGCGGCAAGCCGCAGATCTATCAAGCCTCCGCGAGCGGCGGCGGCGCCACGCGCCTGACCTTCGCAGGCAGCTACAACGCGCGCGCCACGGTCTCGGCCGACGGCAAGAAGATCGCCACCGCGCAGGGCAACGGCAACACCTATCGCATCGCGCTGATGGATCGCACGATGGGCAATCGGTGGACGCCGCTGTCGCCGGGCAACCTCGACGAATCGCCGAGCTTTGCGCCCAACGCATCGATGCTGCTGTACGCCGCCAAAGAAGGCGGGCGCAGCGTTTTGTACACCGTGTCCGCCGATGGCCGCGCCCGCGCGAAGCTGCCGGTCGAGGGCGCGAGCGTCCAGGAACCGGCCTGGGGCCCGTACCGGCAGAAACGCTGAACGGGCGTAATATTTCGGACCCCCGGCCGCGTCCCCCGACGCGGCCGCCCCACACTGCGAGAAGACGAGGAACGACGATGAACGCTGCGACACACAAGTTCGGACGCATCATGATGGCCGCCATGCTTTGCACGGCGGTCGTGGCCTGCTCCAAGAAGGTCAAGGAAGAACCCGTGCAGCCGGCCGCGCCGAGCACCACGGCGCCCGTGACCGAAACGCCCGCCGCTGCCGGTGCCTTCACGCCCGAAGACCTCGACACCGATGCGTGCCTGCGCCAGCGCGTCGTGTACTTCGACTTCGACCAGGATTCGCTGCGTCCGGAATTCCAGGCCGCCATGGCTTGCCACGCCAAGTACCTGCGCGATCGTCCGTCCTCGCGCATGACGCTGGAAGGCAACGCCGACGAGCGTGGCAGCCGCGAATACAACCTTGGCCTCGGCGAGCGCCGCGGCAACGCCGTGTCCTCCGCGCTGCAGGCCAATGGCGGCTCGGGTAGCCAGATCACCGTGGTGAGCTACGGCGAAGAACGCCCCGTCTGCAACGAATCGACCGAAGATTGCTGGGCCAAGAATCGTCGCGTCGAGATCGTGTACACGGCGAAGTAAGCGATGCGGCGCCCGTTCGCCCTTCTCGCACTCGCGGCGGCCCTCGTGGCCGCCGCGCCCGCGTTCGCGCAACGCGCGCCCAGCCTGGCCGATCGCGTGAGCGCGCTCGAACAGCAGGCGGCGAACAACACCGGCAACGTCGATCTGCTCAACCAGGTGCAGCAACTGCGCTCGGAAGTGACGGCGCTGCGTTCGCAGCTCGAAGAAGCGCAGCAACTCAACGCGCAGATGAAGGCCGATTACGACGCGCGCTGGGGCGATCTCGATGCGCGCCTGGCGCGGATCGAAACCGGTGGTGCGACCGCGCCTGCGGCGCCCGCCAGTGCAACGACGGCGACGCGCGGTGCGACGGTAGCCACCGAACGCCCGCCGACCGTGAAGGGCGACGCCGGCCGCGTCGCGCAATCGGCCGACGAGCGCACCGCCTACAACGCGGCGTTCGACGTGCTGAAGGCCGGCGACTACGTGCAGTCGGCGCAGCGCTTCCAGCAGTTCCTGCGCGACTACCCCGCCGGCACGTACGCGCCCAACGCGCTGTACTGGCTCGGCGAGAGCTACTACGTCACGCAGAACTACGAGCTGGCGCAGGCACAGTTCCAGGCCCTGCTCACCCAGTACCCGACGCACGACAAGGCGGCCGGCGCGCTGCTCAAGGTCGGCCTGTCGCAACTGGGCCTGAAACAGATGGATGCCGCGGAAGCCACCCTGGCCCGCGTCACGCAGCAGTACCCCGGCACCGACGCCGCCCGCACGGCCGACGACCGCCTCCGCGCGATCCAGCTCGGCAAGGTCCGCTAAGGGGGCAGGGGGCCTGTAAAATGGCCCCCATGTCCGCCGTCCACCCCGCCACCGATGCGGCCCCCGCCGCCCAGGCGGAGCGCCTCAAGCTCACCGAAATCTTCCTGTCCCTGCAGGGCGAAGCCCGCGATGCAGGCTGGCCGACCGTGTTCGTGCGCCTCACCGGCTGCCCGCTGCGCTGCCGCTACTGCGACACCACCTACGCCTTCTTCGGCGGCGAGTGGTGGGACATCGACGCGATCCTCGCCGAGGTCGCCAAACACGGCGTCCGCCACGTCTGCGTCACCGGTGGCGAACCGCTCTCGCAGAAGCGCGTGATCGGCCTGCTGTCGAAACTCTGCGATGCCGGTTACGTCGTGTCGCTGGAAACCTCCGGCGCGATCGACATCGGCGACGTCGACACGCGCGTCTCGCGCATCGTCGACATCAAGACCCCGGACTCCGGCGAAGTCGAACGCAACCGCTGGGAAAACCTCCCGCTGCTCACGCCGCACGACCAGGTGAAGTTCGTGATCTGCAGTCGCGAAGACTTCGACTGGGCGTGCAAGGTGTTGTTCGAACACAGCATCCATGAGCGCTGCGACGTTTTGTTCTCCCCGAGCCATCAGCAGATTACCCCGCGCCAACTCGCCGACTGGATCGTCGAAGCGCGCCTGCCCGTGCGCTTCCAGACCCAATTGCACAAGGCCCTGTGGGGCGAGGAGCCCGGCCGTTGAATCGTGAAATGAAGCGCGCCGTCGTCCTCGTCTCCGGCGGCATGGACTCCGCCGTCGTGCTCGCGATCGCCCACGAAATGGGCTTCGAAACCTACGCGATGAGCGTGCGCTACGGCCAACGCCACACGAGCGAACTCGATGCCGCCGACCGCGTGTCGAGCGCCCTCGGCGCCGCTGCGCACAAGACGGTCGTCGTCGACCTGCGTTCGATTGGCGGCAGCGCACTGACCGACGCCGACATCGACGTCCCCGAATCCGGCGGCCCCGGCATCCCCGTCACCTACGTGCCCGCGCGCAACACGATCATGCTGTCGGTGGCGCTGGGTTGGGCCGAAGTACTCGGCGCATCGGACCTGTTCTGCGGCGTCAACGCCGTCGATTACTCCGGCTACCCCGACTGCCGCCCCGAATTCATCGAAGCGTTCGAGAAACTCGCGAACGTGGCGACCAAGGCGGGCGTCGAAGGCGCCGGCTTCCGCGTGCACGCACCGCTGCTGCGCATGTCGAAAGCGGACATCGTGCGTGAAGGCCTGCGCCTGGGCGTGGATTTCGCGCAGACCGTTTCGTGCTACCAGGCCGATGCGGAAGGGCGTGCGTGCCGCCACTGCGACGCCTGCCGGCTGCGGGCCGAAGGCTTCGCCGCAGCGGGCGTCGAAGACCCAACACGCTACGTCGGGTAGAATGCCCGCCGCGCGCCGAACGGCGCCGCGTCTGAAACATGTGGGCCGTTAGCTCAGTCGGTAGAGCATCGGACTTTTAATCCGCTGGTCGATGGTTCGAATCCATCACGGCCCACCAAATAAATCGGCCCAGCTGTCTTCCTCGAGGGGAGGATGCCTGGGCCGATTTATTTGGTGGGGGCTTCCGCGCGTTGCGCGAAAGCCACCCAACATTTGCTGCGCAAATGTCGGGGCCCGATCGTGCAAGCCAAATGCCCCCGCTGTCGCGCGCCCCTTTTACTAAAAGGGGCTGTTCCACCAGACGGAATGCCTCGTTGTGGCCTCGCAAGCGATCGGCACCCTGAGCGGACATCAGTTACGTTAGACGCAGCCTTGGGGCTCCATTCGACACCAGGATTTGCAATGGCAGGCACAACCCCCATCAAGCCCCTCCGCCGCTGCGCGTGGTGCGAAAGCGACCCGCTCATGCGCGACTACCACGACACCGAGTGGGGCGTGCCGATCCGGGATTCGCGGCTGCTCTGGGAGACCCTGATGCTCGAGGGATTCCAGGCGGGCCTGTCATGGCTCATCGTGCTGCGCAAACGCGAGGCGTTTCGCAAGGCGTTTGCGCACTTCGACCCGGCCAAGGTCGCGCGGTTCGACGAGGCGGACATTGTTCGGCTCATGGCCGATCCCGGGATCATCCGGGCCAGGGCGAAGATCGAGGCGACGATCCGCGGCGCGCAGATCTACTGCGAGATGGCGCAGCGAGGCGAGCACTTCAGCGATCTGTGCTGGTCCTTCACCGAAGGCAAGTCCTTGCGCGGGGACGGTCGGCACGTCCCCGTGAGTTCAGAACTCTCCGAGCGCATCGCCAGGGATTTCAAGAAGCGCGGGTTCAAGTTCGTCGGCCCCACGATCGTGTATGCGTGGATGCAAGCGGTTGGCATCGTCAACGATCACGCGCGTGATTGCTTTCGAAGGTGATTGTCGATCGGCAACTCAATGCAACACGCCCAGCAACGCCTTCGCCGTTGCCTCCGATGAAGCCGGATTCTGCCCGGTGATCAGGCGACCATCCACGACGGCCAGGCTGCCCCAGTCTTCGACTTTCTCGTACTTGCCGCCGAGCCGCTTGAGTTCGTCTTCGACCAGGAAAGGCACGACTTTCGTGAGATGCACCGCTTCTTCTTCGCTGTTCGCGAAGCCGGTGACGCGCTTGCCCTTCACGATGGGTTGCCCGTCGATCTCCACGTGCCGCAGCACCGCAGGCGCGTGGCACACCGCAGCGACCGGCTTGCCGTTGGTGTAGAAATTCTCGATGAGCTTCCTGGACGTGGCGTCCTCGGCGAGGTCCCACAACGGGCCGTGGCCGCCGGGATAGAACACGGCGTCGTAGTCGGCGGCGGAAACGCCATCCAGGCGCTGCGTGTTGGCAAGCACGGTCTGCGCCTGCGCATCGGCCTTGAAGCGATTCTGCGCGTCGGTCTGGTTGGCTGGATCGTCGCTCTTGGGATCGATCGGCGGTTGCCCACCTTTCGGCGAAGCGACAGTCACCTCCACGCCCGAATCCCTGAAGACGTAGTAAGGCGACGCAAATTCCTCCAGCCAGAATCCGGTCTTCTCGCCGGTGTTGCCGAGCTGGTCGTGCGATGTCAGGACCATCAGGACTTTCACGGAGCATCTCCCGTATCAACGATGAAGCGATCATCGACATCCACGGGTGATTGCGCGGTGCACACGTTGTTTCGGGAAGGCCACCTCACGGTGGCCTTCTCGTTTCCACGCGTCAGTTGGGACATTCGGCCTTGTACGACAATGCCGACGGATGCGTCGGCGACGAGACGTAGTTGCTCTTGTCCGTCAAACGAATGTCGGTGAACACGGCGGTCGTCAGCATCAGATATGTGTTCTCCGGGCAGACCAGCGTGCTTTGCGGCGGCGGGATGATCAGCTTGTTGGTGATCTTCCCGTACTTGTCGGCCGTGAACGTGCCGCCCACGTGCACGTTGATCAGCACGTCTTCCTGGTATTTCGCCGACGGGCGATTGGTGCTGCGGTAAACGCACTGGTAGTGCGCGCCGGCCGTTGCGCTCGCGATGTAATGGACGTTCTCGTATTTTCCGAGCTCGACTTCCGTCCAGGTCACGATGACCTTCGGCGAGCCGAGCGAAGCGCTGGGGGCGCGCAGGAAATGGGGCCGACGACTTTGGGCGAGCGCCGTCGTCGTGACGAGAACCAGGGCCAGCAGGCACAGCGTACGTGTGATCCGCATATCGTCCTCCGTTGATGCGCCGGAACAGGGCAGGGGCCAGCGCGAAAGAAGCTGCAAACGGCTTCCACTCAGGGAGAACGAAGGGATCGCGCGCTGCGACTCCCCCAATCGGGTGGGGGTAACCCGACCCGACCGAGGGATGGTCCGCGCTACACGTCCAAACGCTGGGCGAAACCCTGGATCGCTTCGATGATCGGCGCCGTCTCGCCCAGCCACCACCAATGCGCGGTGCCGGGCAATTCGAGCCACTGCGCGCCGGGAATCGCGGTCGCGACCTGGCGGCCGGCATCGACGCGCACCGCGCGATCGCCTGTTCGATGCATCACCAGCGTCGGCACGCGCACCTGCGGCAGCAACGCGCGCACATCGCTCCGCGCGAACGTATGCAAGACGGCGTGCATGCAGCGCGGGCTGGAGCCCAGGCGCAGCATGCGTGCCCACCAGCGTTGCAACTGTGGATCGCGCGCGTGTTCGGCTGCGAAGGCGTCGATGGCAGCGGGCCGTCCCCATTGTGCGACGAGTGCATCGAGCCAACGGTCGAACTGCGCGGAGGTGAGCGCCCACGGGTAGTCGTCCGCGGCGGTTCCTTTCGCGAGCGTTGCCCAGAGCGCCAGTCCCGCGACGCGCTCGGGGTGCTCGACCGCGAGCCGAATCGCGATCGGCCCGCCTTCGGACACCGCGAAGACGAGTGCGCGTCGGCTGCCCACGGCGTCGAGGATCGCCAACGCGTCGGCGCTGCTCACCGATGTATCGGCAGGATCGACCGTGCGATCCGAGAGCCCGACACCGCGCCGGTCGTAGAGGATCAGTCGAAAGTCGCGCGCGAGTTCGCGGAAGAAATCCGCGGGCCCGCCTGGCTCCCAGGCCTGCTCCAGGTTCGAGACGAAGCCGCTGATGAAGAGCACATCGAGTGGGCCGTCGCCGATCACTTGATAAGCGAGATGTGCGTCGCCGCTGCGCGTGAACTGCACCGCGACGGTTGACGGCGCGTCGTCGACAACGCTCGCCGTGGTGGCGTCGCGTGCGCGGAGATCATCTGCGAGTTGCAGCGTTGCGGCTTCCGGCTCGACACCGAGCTCGTCGCGCAGGAGTTGCCGGCATCGCTCGAACTGTTGCAACGCTGCGTGCGTTTGTCCGACGGCGGCATACAGCCGGATGAGTTGGCGCTGCGCCGCTTCGTTCAGTGCATCGATCGCGACCAGGTCTTGCGCATGATGGAGCGCGCGCGCGTGCTGCCGCGCGCCTTCGAGCCGCGTGACGAGCTGCGCCAACGCCTGCGCGCGCGCCTGGCGCAGCGATTCGCGCTGTCGATCGAGCCACGCGGAGAGCTCGTCGCATTCGTCGAGCACCAGGCCTTCCGCGAAGTCGGCGGCGGCCAGATGGGAAGCGTGCTCGAGCGCGACGATGCTTTCATCGCTGGCGTCGTCGGTCGAGCGATACAGCCCTTGCGCGAGCGCGCGGCGCAGCGCAGACAGATCGGTGGCCGCGCACACATCGTTCGCGAGCGCGACGGTTTGACGATCCACGACCAGCGCGTCGTGCCCCACATGGCTCGACAATTCGTGCAACAACCGGCGCATGCGCCCGCGCGCGTCAGCGTCGTCTGCATCTGGCCAGAGCATCGCAGACAGGCGTGCGCGGCTCATCGGACGCGCCTCGGCGGCGAGCAGGGCGAGGACGGCCTGCTCGCGCCGCGCGCCGGGTTCGAACGCCCCCGATGCGTGCTCGAACCGCACCGGCCCGAGCACGCGAAACGCGGGACGCGCCGTGACGTCAACGCTCATGCAGCGGCTCGATCGCGACGTTCCAGGTTCGCTCGGCGCAAATGCGCGTGCACCCAGGCGGCGATCTCGACGACCACCGCGTCCGGGCGTCGCGCCCAGGAAAAGTGGCGCTTCCACGGTGCGTCGGTGGTGACGCCATCGATTCGACGACGCACGACCGCGCAGGCCGCGAGCTTCGCGAGCAACTCGTTCGTCGCGCCCGTCGGCGCCACCGGATCGCCACGGATTTCGACCGACAGGACGGGCAACACGATGTCATGCAGCGCCTCCTCGTAATCGATTTTACTGCCGGCACAGCGATACCGGCCGGTGGTGGCGTTGTAACTCCAATCGGCCATCAGGCGACGCGGTTGATCGCCACCGAAGCCCAGCAGTCGTCCCGGATACCAGGGCAGCAACGCAGACACGGCGCGGATGGCCTGCACCGTGAGGCCCGCGCGCCACCGCAGCGCGCTCGGCCACGCGCGATAGTGCGCGGTGCCGCTCGCCACCAGGATCAAGCCCGCGAGGCCCGGCGCGTGCACTGCCGCGAGACTGCCGAGTTGGCCGCCCAGGCTATGGCCGACGAGGTAAATGGGCCGGCCCGGAAACTGTGCGCCGATCGCAGCGATCAATACCGGAATGTCCTGCGCAACGATCTCGTGATAGCCGAATCGCGCGCCGCGTCGTGCAAGCGCGATGCCTTCGCCCTGTCCACGCAGATCGGCCAGCACCGCCACGCCCGCGGTGGCGTTCGCAAGCGCTTCGGCGAACGGCGTATAGAAGCTCGCGGCGACTCCCATCGCCGGCAGGCAGACGAAGACCGGCGCACGCGTGTGCGGCCGTGAATGATTGAAGAGGACGACGGGCGTCGCCGCATCGTCGTCCGCGAACAATTTTCGAATGGACTCGAAGGTCGCCATGTGCGGCTCCATTTCGATCAGGGGCCGCGAGCGTAGCGAGGGAGCGTCCGCTGATCGTCCGCTGGACGACGATCGTTCCGTCACCGAATCGCGAACGAAATCGTATACGGCACAGCTTCCGCGCGACGCGCCGAGGCGCGCATCTGGAAGACCTGGATGGTGTAGTTGCCCGACTTCGGCAACGGCCCCGACCAATCGGCGCCCACGGAACCCGACCCGATCGCGGTGGCCGCGCCCGGCTTGTCGCCCGGCGCGAAGATATTGAAATTGGCGTTGCTGTTGCCCGCGATCCTGACGGTCAATGTCTGCCCGGCCTTCGCGCCCAGCGAATACTCGACGCTGTCGTAACCGGCGAAGCTGCCCTTCATCGAAGCGCTGCTCGTTCCCTTCTCGAAGTGCACGGAAACGGACGTCACTTTGTCGGCGGCGAACGCGGTGGCGGCGAAGAGGGCGAGGGTGGCGCCCCAGCGCAATGCAGTGGTCTTGTGCATGAGGTGCTCCACTCCGGCAGTCAGAACGCAAGGGCGGCGAGAGATACAGCACACGTCGTTATGCGTTCGTGACTCGGTAAAATGCGCGAATGCGCAAACCACCGCCCCGCGCACCCGGCATCGCATTCCGCGATTACGGGCTCGCTGAACTCGCGGCGGCGTGCGATGACCTCACGCTTCGCGGCCGTCGCGTCCACGCCGGCGTGCACCAGGCGCGCAAGGCGATCCGGCGTACGCGCGCGATGTTGACGCTGGGCAAGTCGGTGCTCGGGCCTGGGGCCAAACTGATCGACCGTCAGTTACGGAAGGCGAACCGCCGCCTTTCGCCGTTGCGCGATGCGCACGCGCTCGTCGAGACATTCGACCGCTTGAACACCAAGGTGCGGGACGAGGTGACCAGGGCGGCGGTCGCCGGCGCTCGGCGCATCGTTGCCAGACAACGTGCGTCCATGGTGCGCGATCCGGTTTTCGCGAGCGCGTTGGTGCACGAGCACGCCATCGTGGCGACGATGCGCGCGGCACTTGTCGGCTTGCCTTGGGAATCGGTGACTGCCTCGTCGATCACCAATGCGATGGCCGCGGCGGCGCGGAAGGCGACTGCAGCGCGCAAACACGCCTGCGCGCACGACGATGCGGACGCGTGGCATCGATGGCGCAGGCGCATGCGGCGGATTTCGCAGCAGCATCGGGCTGCGACCGCGGCCGGCCTGCGCGTCGACGAGCTCGGATTCGACAAGCATTTGACCGAGCAACTCGGTGTCATGCAGGACCTGAGCCTGCTGATCACGCATTGCGGCGAAGACTCCCCGTTCCCGGCCCATCGAACGGTGCTGCGTCGCTTTGCCAAGCGCAGGTTGGCACGACAGCGCAAGCGCATCCGATCCGTCGTCGCCGCCGGGCTCAGTAGCGCTCCTTGATGTAGCGGTAGGGATACTCGGGTTCGACGTAATCGCCGCGCTTCTGCCGATTCGGCAACTTGCCTTTCTCGCGCGGCAACGCTTCGTACGGCACCTGGTCGAGGATGTGCCGGATGATGTTGAGGCGGCCGCGGCGTTTGTCGTCGGTGCGCGCGACGAACCACGGTGCATGCGGCGTATCGGTGGCGACGAACATCTCGTCGCGTGCGCGGGAGTAGTCGTACCACCGCCCGTACGACTTGAGGTCCATCGCGGTGAGCTTCCAGGTCTTGCGCCCGTCGTTCGCGCGCGCCTGCAAGCGCAGCGTCTGTTCTTCCTCGCTGACTTCGAGCCAATACTTGAGCAGGATGATTTCGGATTCGATGATCGACCGCTCCACCAGCGGCGTGATCCGCAGGAAGCGTTTCACCTTCGCTTCCGGCGTGAATCCCATCACCCGCTCGACGCCCGCGCGGTTGTACCAACTGCGGTCGAAGATCACGACTTCGCCGCCCGCGGGCAGATGCTTGAGATAGCGTTGCATGTACATCTGGCTCATCTCGCGCTCGGTCGGCGCAGGCAACGCGATCACGCGGAAGACGCGCGGGCTGACGCGCTCGGTGATCGCCTTGATCGTGCCGCCTTTCCCGGCCGTGTCGCGGCCTTCGAACACGATGCAGACCTTCAGTTTCTTCGCCACGACCCAGCGCTGCAGGTTCACCAGTTCGACCTGCAGCTTTTCGAGCTCGGCCTCGTAGTCTTTCCGCTTCATCTTATCGGGCGGAATCTCGGCGGATGCTTGTTTGTCGTTGCGCTTCATCTGGCGTGCTCCGCAATTGCGCAGCCGTGCGATCTCAGGTGCGCTTCTCGTTTTCCATGGCCTTGCCGACGATCTGCTCGTAAAGCTGCGCAACCTGCGCGCCGATGGCGTGGAGGCTGGGATCGCGGGCGACGAACTTCGCCGCATCGTGCGCGTCTTGCAGCGCCCGCGTGAGGAACTCGACTTCCGAATCGGTCAGGCGCTCGCCGGCGTCGACGCGCTTCTTGATGTCGAGCAGGCGGGGCAGCCGGAACTTCGTGAGTCGTTCGAGCAGCGCCTGGGTGGTGGCATCGTCGGAAGGGTCGGACATCGCGAACTCCCGGGAACAACGCAGGGGCGCTATTCTGCGCCCGACCGTGGCGACGCGCGTCATGGCCAAAAGGGAAGTCCTGCCGGATCGCGGATGCACGCCTGATCGAAAGGATGAGCCATGGATCGCTGGCTTCGTTGGGTTCCCGGCCTCCAGGTGCTGCGGCGCTACGAAGCCGCGTGGCTGCCGAACGATGTCGTCGCCGGTCTGGTGCTGACCACGATGCTGGTGCCCGTGGGCATCGCCTATGCCGTCGCGTCCGGCCTGCCCGGCATCAACGGCCTGTACGCCACGATCGTCCCACTGCTCGCGTACGCACTGTTCGGACCCAGCCGCATCCTGGTGCTCGGCCCCGATTCCGCGCTCGCCGCGGTGATCCTGTCGGTCGTGTTGCCGCTCTCCCTGGGCGATCCCAACCGTGCCGTTGCACTCGCCGGCATGATGGCGATCGTGTCGGGCGTGGTGTGCATCCTGATCGGTCTGATGCGCCTGGGCTTCGTCACCGATCTGTTGTCGAAGCCGATCCGCTACGGCTACATGAACGGTATCGCGCTCACGGTGCTGATCAGTCAGTTGCCGAAATTCTTCGGCTTTTCGATCGAGGGGGAAGGGCCGCTGCGCGATGTGCTGCAGATCGTGCGCGAGATCGGTGCGGGCCATGCCAACTGGGTTGCCACTGCGGTCGGCGCCGGCACGCTTGCGACGATCCTGTTGCTCAAACCTTACAAGCGCATTCCCGGCCTGTTGGTGGCGGTCGTGGCGGCAACGCTCGCAGTCGGCCTGCTGGCGCTGGGCGCGCGCTTCGGCGTCAAGGTGCTCGGGCCACTCCCGCAGGGGCTGCCGTCCTTCGCGCTGCCGATCATCTCCGTCGCGGACATGGCGCAGGTCGCGATCGGCGGGTGCGCCGTTGCGATGGTCGCGTTCGCGGATACCAGCGTGCTCTCGCGCATCTTCGCCGCGAAGAACAAAACGTACGTGGATTCTAACCAGGAAATGATCGGACTGGGTGCCGCCAACCTGGCGGCGGGATTGTTCCAGGGCTTCGCGATCAGCAGCAGTTCTTCTCGCACGCCGGTGGCCGAAGCCGCGGGCGCGAAGACGCAACTCACGGGCGTGGTCGGCGCAATCGCCGTCGCGTTGCTGCTTTTGTTCGCACCGAATCTGTTGTCGAACTTGCCCAACAGTGCGCTGGCCGCCGTCGTGATTGCGGCGGCGATCGGGTTGTTCGAGTTCAAGGACCTGCGGCGCATCTTCCGCATCCAGCGGTGGGAGTTCTGGCTGTCGATCGTGTGCTTCGCCGGTGTCGCGCTGTTCGGCGCGATTCCTGGCATCGGCCTTGCCATCCTCATCGCCGTCATCGAATTCTTGTGGGATGGCTGGCGCCCGCATTTCGCCGTGCTCGGGCGCGTGGATGGGATTCGCGGCTTCCATGACATCACGCGCTATCCCGACGCACGACGCGTTCCGGGCCTGGTGTTGTTCCGCTGGGATGCGCCGCTGTTTTTCGCCAACGCCGAGCTCTTCCGCCAGCGCGTGCTCGATGCCGTTGCTGCGTCGCCGACGCCGGTGCGCCGGATCATCGTGGCGGCCGAACCGGTCACCAGCATCGATGTGACATCGGCGGACATGCTGACCGAACTCGTGCAGTCGCTGCGCCAGGCGAACATCGAGTTTCGTTTCGCGGAACTGAAGGACCCGGTCAAGGACAAGTTGAAGCGCTTCGAATTGTTCGAACGCTTCGGTGCGGAAAAATTCCATCCCACCGTGGGTGCGGCCGTCGACGACTACCTCGAAACCTACGAGGTGGACTGGAGGCCCTGATCGCGGGCGCGTCTTGCAAGCTTCACGCCGGACCCACGGAATCGACTCGACACTCATCTTCACGATGCGCGCCGGAGAGGACGATGCAACGCTTCCCGTTGGTAGTGATTGCGACCTGTGTGTTCGCCTGGGGACCTGCGGCGAGTGCGGCCACGCAAGCGTCGGCCTACACCGGCGAGCGTGCGACCTTCGACCAGATCGACGGCAACAGCGCCGGGCGCATCAGCTTCGAGGAGTACCGCAACTTCGGCGTGGGCGTCTTCCACGGCCTGGATGCGAACCACGACGGCATCGTCGACGCGAAGGAACACGCATCGGCGACGACCGATGTCGACATCGTCGCCTTCAACGCGGCGTTGCGCAGTTGGTTCGATACGGCCGACAAGAACAAGGACGGCTACCTCGATTGGGACGAGTGGTCGGCCGCGCCGGTTGGCCCAGCGCGCTCTGCGGCGGGAGAAGCGAAATGAAGGCGCATTGGATCGCAGGATCGGTCTTGTTCCTTGCCGCTGCGAGCGCACCGCTCGGCACGGTGCATGCGCAGTATCAACAACAGGCGCAGCCGGGCGTCGTGGAATGCAGCTCCACCAGCGGGCGCATCCAGCGCTGCCCCGTGGATGCGCGCGGTGGCGTCGTGCTGCAGACGCAATACAGTCGTTCCGGTTGCTACCAGAACGAAACCTGGGGCTTTGATGCCACCGGGGTCTGGGTCAGCAATGGATGTCGCGCGTCGTTCCTGGTCGGGCAACCGCCGCAGAATCATTCGTCCGGAAAGAACACCGCGGCCGCCGTTGCGGCCGTCGCGCTGATCGCCGCCGCCGTGCTCGCGGCGAACAAGGACGACCACAACGAGCGCGACGACGCGCGCGAATACAACGGCGGCTGCGATGCGGCCCGCGCGGGCGCCCAACTTCCGTCGTACGCAAGTCCGTCGTACCGCAACGGTTACATGGCCTGCCTGCGGCGCTGACGCGCATGCTGCTCGAACGGATCGTCGCCTCGATCGCTCAATCCCCGCCGGCCCGCGCGCGGCGCATTCGTGAAAAGGGTAAACCATTGCAACCGGTCTTCGGCGCATCGCGACGGGCGATCAAAGTGCGCTCGGCATCCGCTTGCGTCGGCGCGTCGTACGCGCTCAGGCAAAACGCCCACTCGTACGGCGGCATGCCGGGGAGGGCGATCCAGTCGATGCGCGTCCACAGGCCGGCGTCGCTGGCGTTGGACGCGTCGTTCTGCGCGATGAGGTACTGCGCATCGGCGTTCCATTGCACGATGCGATAGCGCGTGTTCGGGCGTTGATGCCATTCCTGCGCGGAGATGCGATAGGGGATGTCGTAGTCGTCCACGAAATCGCCGATCACCATGGGCGGCGGCGCTGCGTTGCGCGCATCGCCATGGACGCAGCCGCAGAGCCCGGACAACACGACCATTGTCGCGGCGCGAATCGATCCCATCTTGAGGTCCTGTGCCCATCAGTCCATGCCTCATCGGCACGAGGCCCATTCTGCCCGGAGACCCCCATGACGAACTACCGCAAGACGCCCGAGGCCATCGCCAAACTGACGCCGGAGCAGTACCGGGTTACGCAGGAAGGCGCCACCGAACGTCCCGGCACGGGCGAGCTGCTGAACAACGAGCGGCCCGGCATTTATGTCGACATCGTGTCGGGCGAACCGCTGTTCGCCTCATCGGCCAAGTTCGAGTCCGGCTGTGGATGGCCGAGTTTCACCAAGCCGATCGCGCCCGCCAACATCAACGAATTGCGCGACACGTCCTACGGAATGACGCGCACGGAGGTGCGTTCGGCGAATGGCGACAGCCATCTCGGCCACGTCTTCGACGATGGCCCGCGGGACCAGGGCGGCCTGCGCTACTGCATCAACTCGGCAGCGTTGCGCTTCATTCCCCGCGAGGAGATGGAAGCGGCCGGATATGGGGCGTGGATCGACCAGGTGGAGGACCTGCGCTGACTCCGCAGAGTTACCGACGCCGGGGCAGTAAATCTTCGGTAGCGGCGGTGCGTGGATTTGCGGGAGAGTCCGACTTGCTATCGAAGCAAGCGCGGCCACATGGAGGCCCCGAAATGAAGCGCAACACTGTGTGGAAGACGCTGGTGATGAGTTCGCTGGTCCTCGCCGGCACCGGCGTCGCGAATGCCCAGACCGCCGCCAACGGTGTCCTCGAACGCGAGGATGGCGTGTATCTGCGGTGCGCGATGTGCGGCACCATCGACAGCATCACCCAGAACGTCGGCAACCAGAGCGGCGGCAGCGCCGGTGCGACCATCGCGGGCTCGGTCGTGGGCGGCCTCGTCGGCAATCGTGTCGGCGGCGGAAGAGGGCGCAGGGCCGCCACCGTGGCCGGCGTGGCTGCCGGCGGCGCGATCGGCAACTCGGCGTCCAGCAACAATCAACCCAGCAGGTCGACGGTGCGCGTCAACCTGGGGCGCGGCAGTTTCATCAATGTCAGCGTGGACGACGCAAGCGATTTGCGCGTCGGCGACATGGTGGAAGTCGACTCCAACGGCAACGTGACCCGGCTGCGCTGAGCGGTCGCACGGATCATTGCGGCCTCGCACACGTCGTCGTCGAGGCCCGCAATGCCGCGATCGCACGTTCGATTCCAACTGTCGGTACGGGCGTCGGTCGCGGCGGGGCTCGCGTTCTGGGTCGCCGACGTGTTGGGCGCCGACTACGCGATCTACGCGCTGATCGGCGCCGTCATCGTGACGGATCTGAATCCCGCGACGAGCCGGCGGCTCGCGATCCAACGCATGGGCGGAACGATCATCGGCGCGCTCGTCGGCGCGTTGTTGTTGAACGTACTGCCGAACGGGCCGATCTCGCTCGGCCTGGCGATCTTCATCTCGATGCTGGCCGCACATGCATTGCGGTTCGAATCGTCGGCGGCGCGCGTCGCGGGTTACGTCGCGGCCATCGTGATGTTCGACCACCACGACGAGCCCTGGCGCTATGCCTTCGATCGCGCGTGGGAAACGGTGGTGGGCATCGCATCAGCGCTCCTGGTCGGGCTGGTTCCGTTGTGGATGCGCGATAAAGAGCGCTGAAGCGTGTCGGTCGGTCATGACGTCATGACGTTGACCGCAACATCGACATTCCCGTGCACCGCTTTCGAATACGGGCAGGTCTCGTGCCCGATCTGCGCGATCTTTTCCGCGACGTCCTGCGGCACGCCGGGCATGCGGATGTCGAACTTCGCCTGCAGCACCCAAGCCGCGCCGGACTGGGCCACGTCGACCTGGATGTCCACCGACAGATCGTCGGGTAGCTTGACCTTCTTCTTGCTCGCCGCGATGCCGAGCGCGGTGATGTAGCACGCCGACCACGCGCCGGCGAACAGTTGCTCCGCCAACGGGTGTGGCTCGACGTCGGCGATCACGCGACCGGGCGCGTTGGGCGAGGACAGGTTGAGGTCCACGTTGCCGTGTTCGCCACCCTTGACGACAGTGTGGGTCTTGCCGGTGAAAAGGATCTTCTGGTTCTCTTTCATGTTCGCGTTCATGCGTGTCTCCGATGGTTCCCCATGCCGCGAATCATGCGCTCGCGCAGTGGCCCGTGAACGGTCGGTTGCAGTCCGTCGGTCCGCACGAATTCCGCCGAGCACTTCACCGGCGCATAACCTGATGGAGCGTTTATTTGCGCGGCTTCGCCACCGGGCCATCGACATGCGTGCTTGCCGGCTAACCACTGTGTTGTTGTGCTGCGCGCTCTTGGCGGCCTGCGCGACGACGCCATCGCCGCGGTTCGAACAAGCGGACGCGACGCAGGACGTGACGCGACCCGAGCGTCTCCTCGTCTACGACTTCGTCGGCACGCGCGACGCGCTTCCACCAGACACGCAGATCACCACGTATGTCGATGCGAGCGCGCCGGCGCAGACCGCGCAGGACGTGGCGCTCGGCCAGCAACTGGGGCAACAGGTGGCGCAGCAACTCGTCGCACGCTTGCGCGCGGCGGGCATCGACGCCTATCCCGTGGGCACGGGGCCCGTGCCGAAAGTGGGCGACGTCGTGGTCCGCGGCGAATTCGTGTCGGTCGATGCAGGCAGTCGATCGATGCGCATGCTGGTGGGATTCGGCGCGGGCCGCGCGCAACTGAGCACGCTGGTGGAGACGTTCCAGATCACGCCCACCGGTCCGCGCGCACTCGCCTCCGCGCAAGCCGATACGCAAGGCGGCCGACTGCCTGGCGTGTTGTTGCCGTTGGGATTGGGCGGCATGGGCACCAGCGCCGCGTTGTCGGGCGCCTCCAACGTGATGCAGGAGCGCGGACCGGAATCGATCCGCGCCGCCGCGCAACGCACCGCCGACGGCATCGCCGATTCGATCATCGGCATCTATCGCGAGCGCGGTTGGAAATAGCGGGATCGACCGTCAGGGTGTCACCCGCTGGTGGATCACCCGCTAGGGTGAGGCTGCATCTGCTTCCGGCGGCGCCGCACTCTGTTCGATGTACTCGGCCTCGCGCAACTCGCGCTTGGCTTCGCGCAACGCACTGCCGTCGATCGGACGGATGCTCTCGATGCGGCACGAGGGGCCGACGCTGCTTCCCATCGCGCTTCCCATCGCCGAGCCTGGCACCACGCGATCCAGTCGCGCCGTCACGATGCCCATCGAGTTGGTGATCTGGATGCGGCCCGCCGGCCCGAGGCCGTTGCAGCGACTGCGCAATTCCAGCAGGAAGCCGCGATTCGCGCTCTGCCATACCGCGAGCGCCTGATCGCCCAGGGGCGTCCAGTTCGAGGTGCCCATCGTGCGGTCGAGGCGGAAGGTATTGACGGGTTGCCCGGCGTGTTCGCGATACAAGGCGAGGCGATCTTCCGTCGAAAGCGTGGGCCCGTGGGAGCAGGCGCACAAACCGCCTGCCAACGTGAGGACGAACAGAACGCGTTTCATTTCCGCTCCATGGCAACCGTCGACACTCGACCGCCGCTGCATACGCCGATGCAGGTAAAGCGGCAGTCAAGCCGCGCGCTCTTCGCGATAACGCCGCCTTTACGCACGCTCGACAAGCTTGCGCACTTCGACGCGACGTGGAGCCGGGCCATGTATCGAACTGCGCTGTGGATCGCGATCGGCATCGTGCTCGCGCTCGTCGCCGTGTATCGGGTGCCGTCGTGGCCGACGGCGCGATCGACCGGCACGCTGGTCGATTGCCCGCTGATCACCGCGCCGGTCTCGCCGCGTGACGCGCGACGCGAACTCGACCGTTTACGCCGCGCATCACCGGGCAACGTGACACCGGACGCGCGTTGCACGCTCGAGCTCGAACAGGTCGCAAGCGGCGAACGTCTTCGCGAAGCGCGCAGCGACTGGATCCGGACGACGGCCCTCTGGCTGGTGATCGGCATCGGCGTGTTGGTCGCGCTGTACTTCAGCCGGCTGTGGCGTCGCTTCTTCCGGCGCTGATCAGAACTTGATGTTGGTGCGCAGGCCCGCGAACACATCGTTGGCGTAGCCGCGCGGCGCGGGATCGATGAACTGCACGTTCGCCGTCAGCAGGAAGTGCACGTTGAAGGCGAAGGTGTAGAACAGTTCCAGGCCGTGTTCGTCGCTGAGCGGGAAGACCGGTTCGGTGCCGCGCTTGAGCGTGGAACTGGGTGCGAAGCGGTAGTAGCCGATGCCGAAGCGATCGTCGGGCCGCGATGGCGCGAACGTCGGATTGCCCGCGACGCCGAGCGCCATCGACCAGCGCCCGAGCGTCGGATTGCCATCCCACAGGCTCGCGTAACCGAACACGCCCCAGCCGCGCATCGGTTGCGCCGGATCCTGTCGTATGAATTGCTGGAATGCGTAGCGCGCCTGCCATCCGCCCTGGCGTTGGCTGGGCGTTGCGCCACCGGTGCCCGGCGGGAAGATCAACTCGGGCACCGAGCGCAGATCCAGGCTGTGCGCAGTGGTGCCGCCGAGCGTGAAACTGTGGAAGCCCATGCGGCCGCGCCACGGCCTGCGCACAGTGACGGTGACGAAGCCGGAAACGCCGTTCTGGAAAGTATCGTGCAAATCGGTGCGATTGGTGGCGTCCTGCGCATCCCACAAGCCGATCGCGACCTGCGTGCGCGCAGTGGGGACGACCAACAAACCGCCGAGCACCATGGGCGGTGTGTTGAACGAAATGGGCGCGGCCAACATCAGCGCCTGAAAGCCTTCGCGTCCGCCGCCACCGAGGATGGGCGTCGCGGCCGCGCGCGTCACCATGTTGATCTTGCCGATCGTGAGCGTCGCATTGTCGATGCGCTGGCTCACGCTCAGGGCCATGTCGAAGTCGGCCTTGTTGTTGATCGGGAAGGCCGCGGCCGTGTTGACGGGCAGCACGGCGCCGTTGCCCGAGTTGTTCGGATTGCGGCCGTAGGTGTATTCGGGCTGGAGATCGATAGTGAAACCTTCCCAGCCGCGGATGCGGATGTAGGCATCGACCTTGCCGGAGAACCACGCGTCCGTGTCGCCATCGCCGGCAAGCTGTCCCGTGCCGAAGTTGGTGAGGTCCACGCGCGCGGTGAACCTCGGGTCTGCTTCCTGCGCCGTGGCAACCGGTGCGATCGCGAGCAGGAGCGAGAGTGCCGAAGCGAATCGAAGCATGCGCAGTTCTCCCTATCGTCCACGCGGAATCGGCAACCCCTCGCGGATGCGCTGCGAGAAATCGGGCGCGTCGCCGGCCGCCTGCGCCCTTTCCAGCACAGTGGGATCCGAAGCTTGGAATTCACGTGACTTGAAGTCGCGGCCGCACTGACCCTATAGTGAGTCGTATTAATTTAAATCATACCAACATGGTCAAATAAAACGAAAGGCTCAGTCGAAAGACTGGGCCTTTCGT
>JADMIO011064033.1_pt1 | contig 29376 bp, 49 predicted proteins | sample 8958161 | NCBI WGS metagenome assembly JADMIO01 (sample SAMN16585339, study PRJNA669376) | soil metagenome | isolation source: Crop rotation soil | place: USA: Cullars Rotation, Alabama | collected 2011 | reverse complement strand
GGGTGGTCTACAACCCGACCACTGCGTTCACTGCTGCTGCGACGACGCTGCCGGCCACGCCGACGTTCGTGCATCCCGATGGCGACTTCCGGTGGGTGGGCGTCGCCGAAGGGCTCTCGCAGATCTACTTGGGTGGGGTATCTGGCGACAAGTCCACGATCTACCGCACCATCATCCGCGCAGATGGCACCGCCCTCGACGTACCTACGGTGGCGGGCCGGTTGCCCGATGGTGAAGTGTTGACCTCCCTGTTCGGCTACCTAGGCGTGATTGTGATCGGCACCACGAAAGGGGTGCGGGTCGCCGCAGCGAACGGCAACGGCGACCTCGTGCTCGGCTCACTGATCGACATCGGCCAAGCCGTCTACGGGATGGTCGGCCACGAGACGTTCTGCTACTTCGGCTGGTCGAACTACGACGGCACCTCCACCGGCACCGGCCGCTTGGACTTCTCCAACTTGACCGACGAAGACAACCTCGTCCCCGCCTACGCATCGGACCTGATGGCCGCCACGCAAGGCCCCGTCTACGGGCTCGCCTTTCTCGATGAGCGGCTGGTGTTCGGCGTCAACGGCGTCGGCGTATATGTGGAATCACCTACCACATTGGTGCAGTCAGGGACGATCGAGACCGGCATCATCCGTTACGGCATCACCGAAGAGAAGGTCGTGACCGGCGCCCGGTCATCGTTCACCGGCCCCGGCACGTCGACACTCGAGCTCGCATCGGACACCGGGCCGTTCGGTTCGATCGGCGCGACCGGCGCGCAGGAACGGGCCGTGAACTACGAGCTTCGGCTGACGCTCACGCAGGACGGGTCGCACGTATCGCCAGCGCTGGAGTCGATGACCCTCTACTGCTACGCCGCACCGGAGGGCACGATCTTCATCGACATCCCGATCATCATCGCCGAGCGCGTCGAATGCAACGGCGGGGTGTGGGAAACGATGAACATCGCCGACACCATCGAGTTCCTCCGTGACCGGTTCCGGTCAAAGGTGCTGGTCACTGCGCAGATCGGGACGCACGTGTTGCAGGTGACGCTCGAGCAGTTCCAGTTCAAAGGCTCCAATCCGGCCGAGTTGCAATTGGGCGAGTGGAACGGGACCGCCCCCCTCTCATTGAAGGTGTTGTCATGACCAGAAGGCAATACGCAGGTGGCGCAGCCGCAACCACGATCGTCGGATCGATCGCCTCGAGCGGCTCGGGGACGGTCACGATCGCGAACATGACCGGTTGGCCTGACGGGTCGGTCGGGAAGTTCCACGTCGTCGTCGACGCGGGCACGTCAGCGGAAGAGAAGATCCTTGTCGATCTCCGCTCGGGCACCACGCTGTCGTGGTCGCCTGGTGGCAGGGGTGCGGACGGCACTGTGTCGACCTCGCACGCGGCCGGCGCGACGATCTGGCTGTGCGTCACTGCCCTCGACTTGGACGAGGCCAACGCGCACGTCAACAACACTGCGACCGCGCACGCGGCGTCGGCGATCACGTTCGCCCCGGCCGGGAACATCGTGGCCACGACGGTGCAGGCAGCGATCGCCGAGTTGGATCAGGACACTGACGTGCGCCTCGATGCGGTCGAGTTGGTCACGGCCACGGTGAACGGCGACAACTGGATCACCCAAGGCGACCTCACTGACGGGTGTGTGGGCACAGCGGAGATCATCGATGCGAACGTGACCCTCGCCAAGTTGGCGGCCGACTCAGTGAACGCATCGAAGATCGTGGCCGGCGCAGTCGGGGAGTCCGAGCTCGGGTCGGGCGTCGCCACGTGGACGCCTACGGTGGCGCAGGGCGCGTCGACGAACATCGCGAAGACGGTGAACGAGGCTCGGTACTGCTTGATCGGTGGCCTGCTGTACTTTTGGGTCGACCTGTCGATGACCGGCTCGGGCTCGTCGGGGTCGACGATCACGATCACCCTCCCGGCCACGGCGGTTGGGCATGCGACGGCGGCGCAGTTCGGCAACGCCATGTACTTCGACGTGTCAGCCAGCGCGACCGTGCGCAGGTGGATGGGGTCGTGGGAGTTGGCGTCGACGTCGACCGTGTCGATCTCGGCGACCGATTCACAAGAGACCGGCCTCGTTGGTGCCGGGTTCGCTGTGGCGTCCGGCGACGTGATCCGTGGCTCCGGCTTCTACCGGTGGGCGTGATGATCGACGCGCTGATCTGGACCCATCCCGAACTGGTGCGCCGCTACACCCTGCTCGTCGAGCGGTGCTGGGCGAAGGGATGGGACATCTCCATCACCTCGTCGACCCGCACTGAGGCGACGCAGCGGCTCTGGTATGGGCTGTGGCAGCAAGGGTTGTGGCCGAACCTCGTCGCCGACCCCGACCGGTACTACTGCCAGGCCCCCGACGAGCTCGGCGGGTGGACGGCCAAGGGGTCGATGCACATGATCCAGCAGGACGGCTACAGCCACGCCCTGGATCTGGCCTGGTGGGGGCCGTCAGCGACGCAGTTCCGGCTCGAAGCGTTCGAGTGCGGCCTGCGGGCTGTCGAATCCACCGAGAACTGGCACTACCAATTTTGGGACGTGTCTCGAGAAGTGTTCCCATGCCCAGGAGATGATGACGTGACAGCAGAGCAGCTAGCAGCCATGTTCGGCCCCCCCGACCGGGTGCGTGTCACCGCTGGGGTGATCGAGATCCACCTGTTCAAAGAGGACGGCAGCGATGACGGGTGGTGGCCGGTGTCCGACGTGTGGGAGTTCACTCACCGGCATATCAAGTCGATCGCCGAGAAGTGATATGGTGGTGATTCACCAAAGTATCACTTTGGTCTCTGGCGCCGGCCCCCGCAAGGGGGTCGTCGTCGTTAGGCGTACGTGCGTCCTTGCATCGCATCACGCAAGCCCGGTGGCTGGCGACGTAGATACTGCTCCGTCGTGGTCACCGAATTGTGGCCCAATGCTGATTGCACCAACCGGATGTCGACACCGGAATCGATCAACGACTGCGCACACGAATGACGCAACGCATGCGCAGACATGCCGTCGTACGCGCTCTTCTTCACGCCGACATCGCGCATCAGCCCGTCGATGATCTCCGTGACCTGTCGCTCTTGCAAGCGACGCTCCGAGTACAACGGTCGAATCAACGCACCACTCGTCGCTGGATGCGTGCGCAGGTACACGTGCATCGCAGCGAACACTTCGTCAGTGATCGGCAAGGAACGTGTAATCATCCCGCGTCCGTTCTTGCCTCGCACCGACAGCAACTTGTTCTTGAAGTCGATGTCTTCCATGTCGATGCGCGTCACCTCGATACGACGCAGCCCGAGATGCACCATCAACAACACGATCAAGCGGTCGCGGCTCGTGCGGCACGCCCGCACGAGCTCACGAACCTGCTCCCCCTCCAGGTAGCGAGGCATACCCTGCGGCACCTTCGGCGCCTTCAACAAAACCGTGAAATCCTTGGCTATATGGTCACGTGCGACCATCCACCGGATGAACGGCTTTACCTTGTTGACCATGCCGTTGCGCGTCGCCGGCTTGTAGTCCTGCGTCGCAAGCCATGTCTCGATGTCACGCTCGGACAACTCCGAGAACGGTCTGCCAGCAACGTGTGCGGCGAAGCCGTGAAGCACTGAGCGGATCGTGACCGGCGATGAGCCGTTCAGTTCTCCGCGTGCAACCCTCTCGGCTATGTATACCTCAACCAGTGTTTTCAATTCCCCCGATACCCCCGCTCCCTGAGAGTCTCGGATCATGTAGCAGACGACTGTCATCGTCAATTCTCCTTACGGGTGAATGCCTTTACATCGCGGGAGCTAGTTGGCGAATGTCTATTGTGCTCAAAGGCTCATTGCGCAGGTCGATGACTTGCGCGTCGTCGTCGTCGCAGTCGGGACGCAAATCAAGCTCGGCAAGAGTCACACCCGAATGGGTGTAACGTGCGGGTGAATGTGATCCGAGCAGTTGATCTACCAGGATCTTCGCGAGTTGTTCCTTCGTCGGTGACTCGTCGCTGATCTGTCCGAGGATGTAGTCGAGATCGACATCGCATATCTCTGACCAACGCTCGAGGGTTGCGTGGTTCGGCTGGTGTCTGCCGTGCAGCCATCCCGAAACACTGTGCCTTGAAACCTTGAGCCTCTTCGCCATCTCCCCGCTCGTCAGCCCTGCGGCCTCCATAGCGACCATCATGCGAAGGCCAAGTGTCATCTTGGGTACCTTTCGACTCTCCATTTGCTGGCTCCTACTACATATCGCCCTTGGTGTGGTGAGCAGTAAACCACATGTTCAACAAGTGTTGCAAGCCCCCGTTGCAAAATAGTCCCTTTGGTACTTGACACTCGTACAACAGATGGTGCAACATCGTTCACCATGAGTCAACGAGTGGATAACCACAAACCTGTAGTTCGATTGCCTGGATACCTCACAATCCCCGAGGTTGCCCATCTGATCGGCAAGTCCCGCCACACGGTCTACCGCCTGATCCGTGACGGCGACCTTGTTGCAGTGAAGACCGGCCGCACCCTCGTGGTGCGCGAGTCGGACTTCCTCAAGTACCGGCGGCGGGCATCATGAGCGGCGTCATCTGGGAAGACCCACCCACGCAACGCTCCCGTAAGGGGAGATGGTCACAGTTCGCAGAGGAACTGCGAGCCAATCCGAATCGGTGGGCTCGGCTGCCACTGCCGGAAGACCACAAGCCTAACGGTGGGACATCAGCGGGCATCAAACAAGGTCGTTACGTCGACTTTCGCCCCGTGGGGCACTTCGACGCCACCTTCCGCAGCAACGCCACCTACGTGCGCTATGTCGGCGGCCCGTCATGAGAGACCACCTGTACCTGATCGTCGGCGGCCTCGTGGCTCTGACCTTCCTTCTCTTCGCGTGGTCTCTCTGCCTGATCATCAAACGGTCGGACGAGCGCATGGAGCTGCTCAACGAACTGCGTGACGAAGAGATCCGTCGCTCATGGAACGGAGAGTGACGTGCCGTACTTCACCGGTGTGAACGAGAACCGCGAACTGGTCGACGGCACCGTGCGGTTGCACGAGGTCGCCACGTTCATCGCGAAGTGCAAGGCCGATGGCTGGGTGCGTGTCGGTGTGTCCGAGACGAACATCATCGCTTCGTTCAACGAGCAAGGCGAGTGGATTCACCCCGACCTAAGGCGTGAACGATGAGGGCGCAGGACGCGGCTCGCCGTATCGGTGTCGATCGTCGCACGATCCTACGCTGGATCGCATCCGGTCAACTGCGCACCACACGCGTGTGGGAGCAGACGGCGAACAGCGGCGGCTACTGGCGTCACGACATCAGCATCGACGATCTCGTTGACGCTGACGATGCTCGCAGCAGCGTGTCGATACGCAACGCCGGCAAGCGCAAGCGGGTCGACGCATGACCGCCGCCCTCGTATCTGTCTGTCTGCTGTTCACGCCGAACGTCGCGCCTAAGGAGCCCGCATGGCACACGAATGCCGCCCCGACACCTGCTGTTTCTGTGGCAACACCAACGATGCAGTATCCGATAACCACGGCTACGGATTCCTTTGTGACGATGACCGAGCCTGCGGTGATCGAGTCGTACACGATCGTGGCATCGGAGGTGGCCGTCTCGCCTACTACGACTACATCCACACCCACCGACCCCCCTCCATCGTCCCCCCTGACTTTGAGAGAGCGCGCTTTGAACAGGCTCGCTGAGTTGGGCGCACCGCAGTGGGTGCTCAACGCCTTCGACTGCGTTGGCTGGTTCGAGTCACGCTGGTCGAACGTCCGCTCACGCACTGGCGATACCGGCGTGCTGCAAATCAATGATGTTCACCGACCTGAGTTGTATCGCCTCGGTCTTGATCCGTGGTCGCCGGAGGACAGCGCATCGTTCGCGTGGCTGTTGTTCACGCGTGCCGGGTGGAGTTTCCGAGACTGGACTACGAGAGGGTTGTGTGGTCTGCGATGAGCGAGCAACAACTGATGATCTTCACTGAACCAACCGCACGTCACGACGATCCAGAAACGTCGGTAAACGCTGCAAAAAAGGCAAAGTGGTCACACACCGGCCGCCTCGCGAAGATCGCTGAGATCGTCGACAAGTGCGGCTATTGGGGCGCCACGGCCGACGATATTTACCTGCATGTCGCAGCGTTCGAGCCGAAAGCTGTTCGTTCGACGTGGCATCGGGCGGTGTCGTCCGCTGCGCAGGAAGGGTTGATCATCCCGCGTGGCGACAAGCATGTGCGGTTGTCGGTCAACGACACGGCGATGCGGATCTACATCACGCCGAAGTGGCTGCCATGATGCCCGACGATTCTTGCGAAGAGCTCGACGACTTCGTGGACCTCGCACGCGAGCGGATCGCAGCGGTCAGAGAACTGGTTGCGATGACGCCACGCATCCGTGAGGACATCCGTGTGTGCCAGATCTGCCTACAACCGTCCGAGCGAAGTGTGTGTGATGGCTGCGAATACACCGGTGGCCTCTACGGCGATCTATTGGAGGAAAAGTGAGCGACCTCTACGAAGTGGTCACCGAAGAATTGGTGACGGCGCTCGCAAAAGCGCAAGCCGAGTTCCCTGCGATCGCGAAGGCGCACATCAACCCGCACTACAAGTCGAAGTACGCCGACCTTGGCGACGTGATGGCTGCGGTTCGCCCTGTGTTGGCGAAGCATGGGATCTTCACGTCGCAGCCGATACGGACGATGGAAGGGACGACTTACCTCTCCACTGTGTTGTACGGGCATAGATCGGAAGAGCGTCGTGTAGGGCGTGACCCCGCAACAGTTGGGGTCGACGCTGACGTACTACCGCCGTTACTGCTTGGGTTCGATGGTAGGTGTGGTGGCGGAAGAGGACGACGACGGCAACGCTGCCCGACCAACCCCTCCTGCCCGCACTGAGCCGGTTGAGGCTGCCGATCTCGAGCAGTCACGTGAGGCGTTGCGCGAAGCGATAGCGGATCTACCTGATGCCGACAAGGAACTGGTCAAGACCGAGCTACGCAACAAGCGAGTGCCAGCGTTGACGAAGCCCGGTGCCACAAGGGCGCAGTTGGACGAGCTCGTGGACTTCGTTGCGGGGTTGAAGTTGAAAGCGGAGCCGTTCGACCTTGAGGGCGCTGAACCAGTACCGCCACGCGACGACAACACAGACAAACCGTTCACACCGACGACGTTCGACCAAGACCTACGCGGGCTGAAACCGGACGTACGCAAGTCGGTGCAACGAGGGGGCGACTAATGCCAAAGAAGTTCTATCGAGTGAAGCCGGCGTGGGTGCGCTTGATGTCCAAGCGCGTCGTCGACCCGTCATCTGGCTGCTGGATATTCACCGGCGGTCGAATCAAGGACTACGGCGCCTTCTACTACGAAGGGCGGAATCACTACGCGCACCGGTGGATATACGCACGAGTCGTCGGCCCCATCCCTGAGGGTTACGAGGTCGACCATCTCTGCAAGAACCCACCGTGCTTCAACCCCGAGCACCTAGAGGCAGTGACGCAATACGAGAACAATATGCGGAGCGACTCCAAGACGGCGCGGATGAAACGCCAAACGGAGTGCCTTCGGGGGCATCCCCTTTCAGGCCATAACCTGATGTTGGTCAAGAGCGGGCCGGGTCGCGCTCCCGCCCGAGTGTGCCGGACCTGCAAGAACGAAAGTTACAAGGCGTTCCGCCGGCGCCCTAAGTCGCCTGTTGTCGCTGAGCCTTCGTTTGATGAGCAGTCGCGTCTGCTGCCTCCCGGCGCGCGCCGCAGCACAAGAAGGACCAGCGAATGAGCGACGGCTACGAGTTTGATTGGGAACGGTACCTGGACACTCACTGCGGTGTTTGTGGCCGCGAGTACTACTACTGCGACTGCGGCGAGACCGACGAGCCATCGGGGCCACAGCCTGATTACTACGCGTATCAACGCGAGAACGAGGCGACGACGGTGCAGTGGGGTGTCGAGTGAAGCGTTCGCCTATTGCGCGCTCGGTGCCCCTACAACGCACCAAAGGGCCGATGCCCTGGCCTGAAATTTGGTACTCGCGTGGTCGCTGGTATTTCCACGGCGACTACCGCCCTGTTCGTTGGTGGCGCCCCACCCATCTCATTGTGCTGTGGCGTCATAAGCAGTGGGAACGGCGGTACTGGTGACCGAGCAGTTGGCGCTACAAGGACCGTACAAAGCTCAGTGCCCTTGCGGGTTTCCGTCGTGCACTCAGTTCGGGAAGCCGATGAAGTCCGGGCATGTTCGTGGCTGCCCTTGCACGCGTTGCCGTGCAGGGCGTAACAGCCGCCAAGGGAAGGCCGCGCACCGCAAAGTGGCCCGACAGCTAGGGGCAGCGACACAAGGCCGTGGTTCGTCCTCTCACGAGGAGTCGTGGGTGTTCGATTGGCGCGTCGAGGTGAAGACCGGGCAGCAGGCGTTCGACACGGTGACGAAGTTCAAAGCGATGCGCCAACAGTCGGACGCCACGGTCGCTATCGGAGGGAACAAGCCATTCGCCGGCATCTTCGACAGCCGCCGCAAAGGCGACCCGACTGTGGTGGCGATGGACCTCGAGACTTTTCAACGAATGAAGGACGCGGGCTGTGATGGATGACCAGGACCACGCCCGCCTGCCGAGCCTGCGCGTTTGCACAAGACGCGACGGCGACTACCTCAACAAAGACGACCTGATGGCGTGGTTGAACGCGTTGATAGAGGTAGGGAAATCCGACGACGGTATGCCGGGCGTCATGCTGCGTAATGGTGGCGCCACGGTTCGCCGCATTTTGGAGGACCAACTGTCGGGGGACACCGATGACAACAAATGACCGCCTAGCCGAAATCCTGGCGCATCGAGACGAGCACGGCTTCACGTTTCAGGGATGGCTCGACGGCGCGTGGCTGGCCGCTGAGTTGGTGTCTGTACGAGCCGAAGCCGCCGAGTGGCGTGAGAATTGGGAATCGTTGACGGAGGGCTACGAGGCAGCGCTGTCGGACTACAACCGAGCACGCGCCGACCTGGCGGCGCTGAGGGCTGAGAGAGACGCACTGCGCCGCCTGTTGGCCGAGTTATACGACGGCGACGCGTGCGATTGCAGCGCAGGGCCTGGGGAGCCTCACGAGGCTGAGTGTTTCCAGACCCGCGTGGAGGCTGCTTTATGAGCGTGCATCTGTGCGGGAACTGCGGTCAGCCCGACTTCTGGGACTACACGCATCAATGTAAGCCCGTCGCCGAGAAGCGGCTGCGGGAAATCATCCGCGAAGAACTGGCGGCTGCGGGGCGCGGCGCGCCTGAAAGCGAGCAGACGTGAGCGCCCCGAGCATTCTCGCGCTGTATGGATGGCGCAACACCTTTGGCGTCATGTTCTTCGGGTGTGTACTGCCCGTAAGTGCGGGGCTGCTTATTGGCAGGGCAAGAGTCAGGCGGAGGTGGCCTAAGTGATTAACGCCGTGATTCTGCTTGTAATCGGCACACAGGTCGGCTGGTTCCTGAACTGGTTCACAGCACCAATGCGACGGGTGTGGCGCCGTCACCGTGAGGAGGTGGCGAATGGCTGAGTTCATCCCGCCACCGATACACGCCCATGGGCCAGCGCTGCGCCAAGAGCAACGCCGAGAGTGGGCGAAACTCGGGGACGACGAAGCCTGCCGTCGCGGCTTCGACCTCTTACGCGAAGAGAAGATGCGCTACCCGAACGGCTCCATTGTCCGCTGCTGTTGCGGTGAACTCATCCGTTGTGTCGTCTGGGAGCAGGAATGGCACTGGAAGCGGATGGGCCGTTGGCGTCGCTGGCGAATGCGTCGCGAATTGGCGATGGTGGGCTTGCGGGGCGGCGGCGGGTTGTCTGATAGCGAGACACCCGCATGAGCCTCGCTTGCGAATGCTGTGGCTCTCCGACTGTCGGGGAGTGGGTTCTTATTCCTGCGCCCCTCGTTCTCCTAGCGGTTCTGTGGGTTGTCTATCGGGTGGTGTACGGCCAATGGCCCTAACCATCGTCCCCGTAACCTTCGATGACGCCTGGCAGTTCGTAGCCGCGCACCACCGCCACCATCGGCCACCGATAGGACACAAGTTCTCGCTTGGTGTCGCCGTGGGCGAGACATTGGTCGGCGTGGCGATGGTAGGTCGGCCTGTTGCACGGCATTACGACGACGGCGCGACGCTAGAAGTCAACCGCTCGGCCACCGACGGTACTGAGCACGCCAATTCGATGCTCTACGCAGCTGCGTGGCGGGCAGCGAAAGCGCTTGGCTACCGGCGCCTGATTACGTACACGCAAGAAGGCGAGTCGGGGGCGTCACTGCGCGGGGCTGGGTGGCGTGTTGTGGCCGAGATGCCACCGCGCAAGGGGTGGAGCGTCCCGTCGCGACCCCGTATCGACCGTGGTGTCGACGGCATCCAACGCACTCTTTGGGAGGCATCGTGAGCCGCATATGGGTCAAGCTCGACGCGACGTACACCGAGGACGATTCGATTGTCGCGGTCGGCCCTTTGGCTGAACTGCTCTACATACGTGCGTTGACCTATTGCCGGCGTCGCGTGTCTGACGGCTTCGTCCCGCACGCAGTGGTGCCCGTTATCGCCGCTCAGATACCCGCTGACGCGTACGAGATGGCTGACCTGTTGGTTGCCGCTGAACTGTGGCTCGAGACTGATGGCGGGTTCCTAGTGCGGTCGTGGTGCGAATGGCAGGTCACCTCGGAATCGCTGAAAGCAGAATCTGAACGCAAAAAACTGGCGCGAGAACAGAAGAGAACAGAAAAGAATAGAAGGCAGCCCACGGACGTCCGCCCACTGTCCGACGGACGTCCAGCGGACGCAGAAGAAAGGGCAGACCTAGACATCGCAAAGCGAGAAATCAACGCCGCGCGAAGCGGGCTGAGGCTGGCGTGACACATCTACCAAAGGGGACCGAAATGAAAAGGCGACAACGGCAACCAATCGCCCACGAGGCGCTAATCGAAACCATCCGCTTGAAAGACGAGTCCATTCGTGGCTTATGTGAACTGTTAGAGCACTGCCTTGACTATCCCGAGCTGAACACCCACGAACAACGACAGCGGGAGTTTCGGGCAGCGATTGCGGCTCATCGCAGAGCCCTTGATTTCAGCCCAGCGTCGGCGTGACACATCTACACGAACCCGGAGACCACGATGGGCTTTGAAGTGAAAATGACGGACGACGGCCGCTACGACTGGACCGTATGGCAGTCCGCTTATGGCCTTGCGTGCGGCGTTGAAGACACGCTCGCAGCAGCCAAGGTGGAGATGCTGATAGCGGAGCACGACATCATGGAATCGCCGTTCCCGCCCGCAGTTGTCGCGGTTATGCGCTCGGACTACGAACGCTTCGCCGCTGATTACGACGACCCACCCTTGGCGGCTTCGGGGAGCCTCACAGACACGGAGCCCGACGCATGAGCGCAAAAATGAATCCCGCATGCAAGGCATGCGGTGGGGCTTGTTGTTCCTCGCTTGTCATGTCACTGCCGGTCGACGGCCCTGCCGATCTCGTGCAGTGGCTGACCCTCCGAGGCAAGCGCGAGGCCAACAGTGTGCGCCTCAACGTGCCTTGTAGCGCCTTAGAGGACGGCAAATGCAGCATCCATCTGATGCGGCCACAGAACTGTCGGGACTACAAGGTTGGTGGCCCGCAGTGCATCGCTGCGATCAACGCACTCAGACCGAACAACGCACCATATTTGAAACGGCTCGCACGCGAGCACCAGACAGGAGCAACCTGATGGGTATGGAACGGTATCAAACGCTCTGTGAGCGGGCTGACGAGATGGGCGAACAAGCCATCAAAGCCCTACCCACGATGCGCGGCTCGGAGCGTGGCCCTATGTGCGCCGCCCTCGCACAAATGTGGGCATCATTAGCTGCCCTGGAGGTGGCTGTGATGAACGACGACCGACGCGCCCGCAAAGAAGCGCAGCACGATCGCCGCATTGCGACGTTGGAGGCACGGTTGGGGATCGCTGAACGGCAGATGCCTGATCCGTTCGACGAACCAGCCACGGTGGCAGTCTGATGGAATACGTCGTGGTGATCTATCAGATCGATCCGTGCGAGATGTATCCCAGCGAGGCATTGCGGTGTTGCACCCACGTCTACGGCCCGTTCACCGATGAGAACGCGGCGGTGGAGTGGCGCAACTCAATGCCAACATGGGCAGGCGCACACATCATGATGCTGGAGCGTCCGTAATGGCCTGGCTTGTATTGGCGCCCGTAGGGGTGGAGATCGATGTGCGTCAGTCGTCAGCGGTCACGAGACCGATCCTGGTGACCTCTGAGCAGGTTCTAGCCGCAGGGGAGATAGCTGCGGTCCTCAAGACTCGCGGCCTGCCATATGACCTTGAGGCGCTTCTGGCGACCGTTGTGGGTATGCCGGCCCCGAACCCTGATCAGCAGACCTTGCCGATCGTGACGCCAACCAAGCCCGCGCCCGCTGAGTTCCCCTGCATCTGTAGCAACTTCTTCAACTCCGAATTGAAGCTGCGCGAGCACCAGAAGCAGTGTGGGCTCTATCAGCAGGGCTTCCTAATCCCGCCCGAGCATAGGATCTGACCCGTGGCACCCCGTAAGCCGATCCAGTGCCCGAACTGCGGCCACGAATGGCTGCCGGTCACTGTCGAGCCGAAGATCCACCTCGCCGACCCTCATTGGCGGCGTCACTACAACCCCGAGCCCATCACGTTGTGCGGCTACGTCATCGGCACCGGCCCGTATCCCACACCATTGCGGGTCACGAAGTACCGGACCAGGGCCACGTGTAAGCAGTGCGAGAAGCGGGTCAAGTACCTGATCAGCCAGCACATACCGTGGCGTGTCGCGGAAATGGATCGTGACGAAGACGAAAAACGCGTCTAACCGAAGATCCTCGAGCCCATCCGAGCCCGTTTCTTGATCACCGCACGCGTCGAGCTCGGCGTGTCGTCCTTGCGTAGCCTCACCCCTAAACGCTCGGCCACGATAGCCACACCGGCACGCGTCAACCCGGTTGCGTCAGCGATCTGAGCGCCCAACATACCGACGCTAGCCATACCGATAAAGGCATCGTCACGCCTGGTCATAGCCTCGTCCACTTCGTCGTTCGCTCGGTGCCATGCCTGTATGTGTGGCGCAGCGAACCCATTGCGCGGTTTGCCTGGTGGCCGGCCTCTCGTCGGATACGGGCGGTGAATCCAGCCGTTACCGGCTTTCGCGATCAGGCGCCCGCACTCTAGGCATTTAGTGCGGGCGCCATTCGGTCGCGGCCAATGGGCCGGGGTGTCAGTCGGCATTGCCTCGCACCCACCACGGCCCGTCATATTCGACGAGCGCAGACACCGGATCATCCTCGTCGAAGGTGTCTCGATCCTCACAGTAGGCCACCCATGCTATGTCGGCGTCGATGTGCCATACCCCGCCCTCGTCTGCCGTATAGGGGCTGTTGAGCGCGTTGGCTTCGCGCACCCGGTCGTTGAAATCCGAGCGATTCATCGCGTCACCCCCCGCAGCGTCAAGGTCGATGGGACTTTACGCAGGCCCCACCCTGGCGAGTAGAGCACCGTTACTGTGTTGTCGCCGTGGTCGGTGACCTCTTCGACGGTGCGGCTGACACCTCCCACATGGAAGGTGTCGCCAGGTTGCAGGTCTTTGGCTTGTACGTTCATGCCATACCCTCCGACCACATCGCGACGGCCTCTTCGTATGTCATGCGGTCGACGCTGCCGACAGGGCGCATGACCCCGCCGTAACGCTTGTATTTCCGCACGACACCAGCGCCGTGGTAGTACACAATTTCCTGGTATTCGGTGCTGTAGATCATCGTCGTTTCGTGAGTGTTCATCGGCACACCGGCCCTTCCGACTCGGTCAGCACCAGGGCGCAGGGTTCGAGCTCTACGGCCCGCGTGTCGCGGTGATGGATCGCACCGTAGGCCACACTGCCAGCCATGACCAGCGCGAGCGCTACAGCGACCCACACACTACGCCTAGGCGCACGCTGGTCGAAATACAGCCGCTCGCAATACGCGGCGCTGTTCGCCTCCACTGGTCGTTCGCCGTACAGCTTCTCGGTTTCGGTCTCGCCGAGAATGTCAGCCATCGCATCCCAATGGGCGGACGGTATTTGGTACGTCGCGGAAATGGATCGGAGGGAAGGTTGAAACGCGTTTTTCATTGCGCCCCAACCTTTCCGCTGTCAGCACCTGAGCGCGCCTCGTAATGCGCTTTGGCCAGGTAGATCCCATTGCACCATGCGTGCAGCTTGGTTTCGGCCTCGTCCTTAGTCCATCCCAAGTACTCACCGATGCGAGCATTGAAATGGGCAGATGATCCGTCGCGCATGATGAATATGCGCCACGCCCGACCATTCGAAGGTGAACCTTCTTGCAAGATGTAGTGCTCATCTGGTGCCAGGCTGAATTGAGCGGCCTCACAGAAGCGCTCAAACGCTGCCCTTACGTCCTTAGCTGTAGTTGTCATTTCGTATCCCCGGTCTCTAGTTGGGTTGGTGCGGTTGCACCAGGAAGGGCACGCGAGGCATGCCCAACCCGCTACTACCTACCTTCAGTCGATCCAGCCATCTTCCGGCGTCCACACCACACGGCCAGTCGCTCGAGCACGATCAGCCCATGCCGGCTCAGTCGTAACCAGCGGAGTTGATTCCTCCAGCACCACGAGCTCTAGGCGTTCACCAGCGAGCCGGGTCAAGCAACAATCACAGCGAATCCACGAGAACGACTGTGAATCGTCACCGATGCACGCATGCGGACCCAACCGCTCGACGCCGGCCAATACTTCGGCCTCACGCCCTACGTCACCGATTCCGCTGGTATCGCCGTTAGCGACAACCATCGCACAGTCGACGCACAGCCAACCTGTCCAAGCAACCTTCATGCTCTCACCTCAAGTTCACGAGCCCTCGGGCTCACTGGTCCCTGAGGGCAATTATGCACCAAAGGCGAAATCTGTCAAGTAGGTAAACGCATATTTCTCGAAAGAGGCTGGCCAAAGGGCCAAACAGCCCACACACGCCGCCCACAATGCGCACACCCACCCACACTCGAAGGCAACACCAGCCATACACAGACAGACGACTGCCTGTGTATCCGCATGGGGCTCATCTGTTTCGCAATGCGGAACACGAGGTGCGCACTCGAGCCCTTATAGGTGCCCGGCGGCCCGCTCAGACTGTTGTTATGGAGGGGACCACACCACACCACACCAAAGCACGTGGCATCCTCACCTCAACCTGTGCGTTAATGCGAAGGTGGTGCAAAGGGCCAGGTCACAGGCTACGAACAGACGTTTGACCGGGGGTGTGCCGGGGGCGGGGGCCGAACAAAGTGAGGTTATGTCCTCACCCGAAATGCAATTTTCCTACGGCTTGACGAGGGCTTCGGTGGCGATGATGTGTGAGCAGGTGGTGTGGGCTGGGCAGGTGCAGGTGTAGCCGTTGTCGTCGCCGACTACTAGCCATGTGCCGGTGTCGCCTTTGACTCGGGTGACGATCACGTTCTCGGTCTGGCTGAGCACTTCAACCGCGCCAGCGTTCATGTACCGCAGGGCTTTGGCGTAGGTGGTGGCCTTCATGTGGGGCTCCGTAGGGTTGCTTCGGCGCTCACTTCGTTCGCGCCTGTAACTTCGCAAGTTTTTCAATCCCCCCCCCCAAACGAAACTTGCCCCCGCTTCCGGGGTGGCTGCACTACGGGGCGTCATATGCCTGGTTGCAAGGCCCCAACTGTCCTTCGCGGGTTGCCGACCAGGTTTACGTTTCCCGAAGGCCCGCCCGTCTTCGCAGGAGCGGATGCGCTTCGTCTGCGTGGCTAGCCCTTTTTTGGGCATCCTTTGGGGTGGACTACTTGTCCGATGACGTTGAGCTTGGCGGCGTTGCCGACCGTGATCACGACACCGCACGTGGAGCACGGTGTCTCGAACTTAAGGCGGAAGATCCCACGGTTGCGGGCTCGAGCGCGGGCTCCCGTCGCAGGGGAGCGCTTCGAGGTGGCTCGCGGGTAGTGGTCGGTGATCCGCTCGGAGCCGTAGCGTCGGACGTTGTCCTCGCTGCGCACCCGATCCCAATTCATGCGACCAGACATCAACCCCGCATCTTAGGCGAGGTCTTCACCTATGGTCAACGATCAGGCGAGTGGCGTTTCGGTCGGCCAGAACGTCTGCGTGGGTGCTTCGTAGTCGGAGGGGATGGGCGGCCGGTATGGGGGGAGTTGCTCGAGCGGGGTGGCCTGCGCATGCAACGACCCTGTTGAGGGCTGGGGTCTCTCTTCGTGGAGGTCGTCCCGGCAGCGCCGGCACAGTCCGAACTCGTCGGCCTCCTCCTTGTCGTTACACCTCCAGCAGCGCACATCGGTAGTTTACATTCGTGCACCAATGGGCAAGGATGACCCTATGGCCAGCCCGACCGACAACGAGCTCTACCGCTCCGTTGGCCGACTGTTCTTCTCCATCCTCCAACGAGACCCGATCGAGGTTCAATTGAGTGCTCTCACTGATGCTCTGGCGGCGTTCAACGCCGCGAAGGAAACCGCTTTGGCCGGGATCCAAGCCGATGTCAACCACCTGCGGGAACTGCTCGACCAGGCGATCGCCACGGAAGCCGCCGACTCACAGGTCATTGCTGCGCTACGTGCTGAGGCCGACGCGGCGGTGGAATCCATCACCGCAGCCGCCGAATCGATGAACGCGATCGATGTCGACCCTTCCTTTCCGGCACCGGTGGAAGAGCCGCCTGCGGAACCGCCGGCGGAACCACCGGCGGAACCACCCGTAGACGAGGGCTGAGCCATCTACATCGGTGGCGGCGCGGTCGTCCTGATCCTGGTCATCATCTTGATCATTCTCGTCCTGCGCTGATCAGCCAGTCGACGAGTTGCCCAAGCTGATCGTGTAGTCGCTGTTGATCGGAATGACCTGACCACCGCTCTGCCACGTGCGCACCTGCGGTCGGGACGCCAACTCCTTCTTGAGCAGCGCAATGCACATCTCGAGGCCGGGGTTGTTGCCGTGCTTGCCCCAATCCAGGCCGCACATCGAGCACACAACGTGCTGCGGGACGGGCTCCGGCTTCGGAGTGAGGTCATCGAGAGTGATCTTGCGAGGTGCCATAGACCACCATCTACCACATTTGGCGGCCGCGTGCTACCCTTCGGGACAATTCTGTCCAAAGGTGAACGTTGGCTCCCCGAGTCCCCGCTGCGCAGGTGAAGGCGTACGAACGCCAACGCTACGAGTTGCAGCAGACGCGAGCGAGCGCCGCCAAGAGCGCCGGCGTCACCCAAGAATGGGCACGGCTGCATGACCGCAAGCTCGCCGCGGCCGACGCGAACCTCAAGCCGGTGGCCCTGCCGATGGTCCGCGAGCGGGTCACCCCGCGCACCGCCCACCAGGGCCACAGCAACTCGAGCAGTGCCCTGCGTCTCGCTGCGCCGGTCAACTTCGACGCGCTCAACCCGAAGGCGAAGAAGGCGCTCGACGACTTCGAGTACTTCCGGCTCCGCTACTTCGGTCGCCGCTCCATGCCGTGGGCGATCGACGCGATGACCCGCCTCGACGAACTGATGCGCTCCCCTGAGCGGGAGTACGTCGTCATCAACGTCGCCCCCGGTGTCGGCAAGTCCACCCTGCTCCACGACTTCGCCGTGTGGGAAACCGTCAAGCAGCGCTGGATACGTGGCCTGTGGGGGAGCGCGACCGCGCAGTTGGCCGGCATCGCCACGAAACGTCTCCGCTCCACCCTCGGCGCCGCCTACACCGTCAAGGCCAAACTCAAGGACGCCACCCACGGTTACGGCGTCGACGCCGAAGCCACCCTCGTTGCGGACTATGGCCGGTTCCGTCCCGTCGATGGTGGGACGTGGCGCACCGACATGTTCGTCGTCGAGCAGTTCGACGAAGAGAACTACGACGAGAAAGAGCCGACGTGGGGTGCGTTCGGTGAGAACAGCGAAGAGATCGGCTGGCGCGCCAACCTGATCGTGTGGGACGACCTCGTAACCAAGTCGTTGATCAACGGGACACTCGACGCGATCGATCGGCACCGTGAATGGTTCGACGACGTGGCCGAAGAACGCCTCGAGCCCGGTGGCCTGTTCGCTTTGGTCGGGCAGCGGTTGGGTGCGAACGACACGTACCGGTACTGCTTGGACAAGTTGATCACCGACGAATTGGACTTCGAGGGCGACGACATCCAGCACGCTGCGCCGATGTATCACCACATCGTCTACAAGGCGCACGACGAAGAGCTCTGCGGCGGCCACACCATCGCGTCGAACAACAAGAAGGCATTGGAGCCGTGGAAGCCCGATGGCACCGGTGGGTGTTTGATCGATCCGTATCGCATCAGCTGGAAGAAGTGTCTGATGACGATGCGCGACGAAACGAAATGGGAGACCGTCTACCAGCAAGGTGACTCGTCGGCGCAGGACGTGTTGGTGCAGAAGATCTGGATCGAAGGCGGATTGGATAACCGCACCGGTGAAATCTTCAACGGGTGTTGGGATGAGCAGCGTGACTGGTGCGAAATCCCGTTGGGCGAGAACGGCGAGCCGAACAAGGATCTCGTCACGTACATGGTGGTCGATCCGTCGCCGTCGAAGTGGTGGGGCTGTATCTGGATGGCGTACGACCCGCACTCATTGCGCAGGTATGTGCTGGATGTGCATCGGGCGAAGATGCAAGCCGGCGAGTTCCTCGACGTGATCAACGGTCAACCGGTCGGCCTCGCACATCAGTGGGTGACTCGTGCACGCGAGAAGGGCTACCCGATCCGCACGATGGTCGTGGAAGCGAACTCTGCGGAGCGGTTCTTGTTGCAGTACGAGCACGTGCGCCGCTGGTCGTCGAAGTTCGGCGTCGACATCATCAGCCACGCGACCCATCAGAACAAGGCTGACCCGAAGTTCGGTGTGCAAACCATCGGCGGGATCTGGCGCCAAGGCCTGGTTCGACTCCCTGGCCTGGCGCGTCCCGTCGTGAAACCGTTGGTGCAGGAAGTCACCACGTATCCGCAAGGCGCGACGGACGATTTGGTGATGGCGTTCTGGTTCGGTGAGTACAACCTGCGCACGATCACGACCCGCACTGTTGCGCCACCGGCGCGGCGTGCGGTGCCGTCGTGGTTGCGTCGAGATGGGTGGGCGGCGTGAGTGACCTCGGCGATTTCATCAACCGTCATCTGCGACCGCAAGACCCGTTCTTCTCCGTCGAACCGATCCCTGAGACCGACTTCGATTGGGAGACGCAACAAGGCCCGCAGTGGGAACCACGCGACGACACGTACACGCCACGTGTCGTGCCGCCCGAGCGTAAGGCGAAGACGAAAGAACCGATGGCGCACGACGGCGGCCCCGGCGTGAAAGATCATTCGCTCATCAAGAGCGTCCTACGACGAAGCGGAATGCTATGACCCTTGTCCACGTCCCGCAGCAGGCGTACGAACGCAAATCAGCGGAAGACATCGTTGCGCTGTTCCGTGACCGGCAGAAGACACGTGGCCCGCAACACGAGCAGATGCGCGACATCCTGAACCTCTACAACGGCGACATCGTGGTCCCGCTCCCTGAGATGCGACGCGACGAGAAAGTATCGATCGTCAACCTCGCGAAGCAAGGCATCAACCAGATGGGCATGCGCGCCGCCTCGGTGATGCCTAATGTGACCTTCCCACCAGTGCCGAACGGTCGCACCGAAGACGCCGAGAAGAACGCCATGAAGCGGCGCAAGGCGACGATGGGGTGGTGGGACGCCGTTGGCATGCAGATCAAGATGCGCCAACGAGGCCGGTGGCTGTTCGCCTACGCCCACGCACCCGTCATGGTCTGCCCTGATTTCAAGGCGGGTCGGCCGACGTGGCGTCCGATGTCGCCGGTCAACACCTATCCGTCGCACTTCTCTGCGTTCGACGACATGGTGCCGTCCGATTGCATCGTGGCGGGGGTGCATGCGGTCGGGTGGTGCAAGAAGCAGTGGCCGCAATCAGCGTCCGTGCTGCAAGGGATGAAGGACGACGACCTGTGCGAGATCCTGCACTACGTCGACAGCAACGAATACCACACCGTTGTCACCCCGAAGCTGCTGCTCGAAGAGGTGCGGGCGCAGAACTACACCGGCCGCGCATTGAAAGCCACCACGCTCGATTGGCATCCGAACTTGACCGGCCGGCCGTGGGTCGTCATCCCCCGCTCGATCTCGCTCGAGAACCCGATCTCCACCTACTCGGGGATGATGGGGATGTACGAAGCGGCAGCCGAGCTCGACGCCCTCGCGAAGATCGCACGCCGCAAAGGCGTGTTTTGGGAAGAGTGGCTGGTCTCCACCGAAATGAACGGCTCCCCCGAGATCGTCGTCCGTGCTGATCCGTACAACGGTCAGGTCGGCGTGGTCCGTGGCGGCACACTCGAGCGGCTGTCGCCTGAGGTGCAGTACTCGTCGGACACTGGTGTGGATCGCATGGAACGCAACATGCGTGTCGAAGCGAACCTGCCATCCGACTTCGGCGGGGAGTCATCGACGAATGTGCGGACGGGCGCGCGGGCGAACGCGTTGATCCAATCCGCGGTCGACCCGGTACTCCAAGAGACCCACGAACTGTTTGCGCAGTCGTTGGAGCAAGAGGACTACATCGCCATCGCCATCGACAAGGCGTACTGGTCCGGCTCCAGCAAGACGATCTGGCTGGGGAACGAGGCGATCAAGTACGACCCCGGCAAGATTTGGGAGACCGACCGGCACACCGTCGACTATTCGTTGGCGGGTGCGGACATCAACCAGATGACGATCGTGCCGTTGCAAATGGTCGGCGCCGGTGTGATGTCGAAGCGCACAGCGATGAGCTATCACCCGTTGATCAAGGATGTCGACAAGGAACTCGACCAAGTAGTGCTCGACCAACTGGAAGCCGCCGCACTGTCGGGGATTCAGCAGTTGATCGCCACGCCTGGTGGGATGCCGTTGACGGACGTGATCGAAGTGATGCACATGATCAAGTCCGGTGAAGCGGACCTGATCGAAGCGGTAGCGATCGTGCAGCAGGAAGCGCAAGAACGCCAAGCGCAGCAGGCGCAGACGATGGCGCAAGGCATGCCCGGTGTGAACATGCCAGGGCAAGGCGCCGAGCAACCGTTGAGTATTCCGGCAGCGTCGCCGTCGATGGACAACCTCAAGAACATTCTCGGCAACGCGAGGATGCAAGCGATGACGACACCAGCAGAACGGGGGCAACCAGTTGGCTGAGAATCGTGGTGGCCGACGCCAAGGCCGCGCCGGCAAGACCTATGCGCAACGAACAGACCTGATGACGCAACCAATTCGTACACCTACATCCACTCACTACGGGGAAGCAGCCGCCAGCGCCCGATCGCAGGCCGCGGCTCCGCTCCCACAGCAGCCAGGCGTTCCGCCGAGCGTCGCAGGGCTGATGGCTCCGGCCGGTGCAGGCACTCCCGCGCCGGGGCTATTTCGTGACACGGAACGCCCCGGCGAACCGTTACAGCAAGGGCTCGGATCAGGGCCGCAACCCGACGACTTCGACCTACTGCGGGCACTCAAAGAGCAGTGGCCGACCGCAGGCATGGTCGAGCTCTTCCAATCGATGTACGGGCTCGACTGATGCACCCCGCACGACTCCCAACGAAATCCGCACCCGGCGAGCAGTGGGTGTACGGGATGTGCTTCGGCGGGGCGCTCGACGGCGAGATCCGTGACATCCCCGCGCAGATGATCCCCGGCAACATCGTCCGCTGGAACGAAGGCCGCTACATGGTCGGCTTCAACATCAACGGCCACAACATCCGCTACCTCGCATGGGCCGGTGACTGAATGCCGTTCTACGGTGACGTGCAAGCCGAACTCGATGCGGTCGATGCGCGCCAAACAGCGATGGAGATGGCGCGCCGCCAAGCGCAAAGCACCAACGCCGCACAAATCAGCCGGGCGAATCAGATCCAACGGAACTACAAGTGGCTCCCACCCGGTGCGTCGATGGCGTTCGCCAAGGGCGGGATCGACGACGACACGATCCAACGCATCGCCTCCACGGCACTGACGAACAAGTCGCAGAACACTGCACTCGGTTTGAACCAACCCGGTGATGTCGTGGATGCTGCGACTGAGGCACGTCGCCTGCGCACCGAGTGGATCAAGAACCACGAGGCGGGGATCTCGAAGGCGGTGCAGCCGATCGCCGATGTCGCGCACAAGGTCGGCGGCGCAGTGTTGGGTGCCACCGCTACCGGCGACAACCCGCTCGCGCGAGGGTTGCGAACCGTGTCGCGCAACACGATGGCGGTCATGGACGCACCCCGCCAGTTGATCCAAGGCAGCTACCGGACAGTCTCGGAAGACATCCAGAAGCACGGCCTGTTCGGCAGCATCGAAGACACCAATGCTGAGTATCAGGCGGGGACGCTGAACACCGGCACGCTGCCGGGACAACTCGACATCGGGCAGACACTCAAGTCGCTCGTCCACGGCCGCAGGGTCGACCAGGGTTCAGGGTTCTTCGTGAACCCCGACTCTGGTGTCGGGCAGGCAAGGCAGGCCGAAGAAGCGAAGTTCGGTCAGATGCGCTATGCGGACGGTTCGATGCACAACCGTTCGATCGGGCGTGACTTCGCTTCTATGTTTACCGAGCCAGGGTCACGCGGCTTCCAGGTGTTGTCGGGTGCGACCGATGCCGGGGTGGCGATCGGTGCGGATCTCCCTGGCAACCAGATCACTCAGGGTTTGAAGGCCGCCCATCAGTTCCAGGCGATCGGCGAAGGCATCGAATACGCCGATGACGTGTCGCGTATCCGTAAGGCACGCGACGCCGCAGGCTTGATTTTCAACCCCGGCTCACGCGCCACCTACTCGCCGGAAGTGATGGAGGGGTGGCTAGGCACATCGACTGGCATCAACACCGTCACGAAACTCGCCGGTTCCGACGAGCGCGAAATCTTCAAGATGGCGCCGAAGATGCCCGCCGACATGGTGCGCGCCCTCGCGCGAGCGGAGACACCCGAAGAAGTACGCACCGTGCTGCGCGCCGGGCTCGGCCGTGGGGCAGAGGCGCTCCCGACGACGAAGCTCGGCCAGTACGGCGTGACGGCGAAGTCGCACATGCCTGACGTTTACAAGCGGTGGGTGAACCGTCTTCCGTCCGACGTGTGGCCCGATCTCGACAATGCAGACGAACTGCTCACGTCGTTCGATCGTGAACTCGACGCGATGAACATGCCGGGGGATCGCCAGGCGTTTCACTTCAACGCAATGGCAGAGCACCCCGACGCGTTGACCGAAGAGGGTAAGACGATGACGCGCAACCTGCGCGCCAAAGCGATATGGGCAGCGCGTGACGAGACGGTCGATCACATCGTTTGGAAGCAATCCGACCTGACCGGACTCGAGGGGATCGATCCGTTCACCGTCGACATCCACAAAGGCACGTACCTGTCCGACATCGGCATTGAACAGCCACTGTCGTCGGAGCAGAAGGCGAAGATCAACCAGATCCGCGAGAACCAGCGGCGTGTGCGCGAGATATTCAACCCGTCGAAGCAAGGTCGCCTGCATGATCAGGTGATCAACAACATGCTCGAGGACGGCAGCAACGCCTCCATCTGGCAGGCCACCTACGCCGGTGGCCGCAACTTCGACCCCGAAGCGATCGGGATGGCGTGGAAGAACAGCCTCGACGAAGACGTGCGGGGTGCGGTCAACAACTACTCGGGGATGGGCTACATCCATGACGAGCGGTGGTCTGCTGAGAATGTCGGTCGCACCCTTGATAACCCGACAGCGCACGCAGCACTACAGAAGCACCTCGCTGACTCTGGCATACCAGAGACGGTCACGGTTTACCGTGGAAGCGAGGCTGGCGCCACGGCCACAGGCAAGTACATCAATGCGTCCTTAGACCCGACGCAGGCAGGGTTTTACGCCGGCCCTGACGGCGATCTGGTCAAGATGACCGTCCCTCGTTCGTCGATCGTAGGGTTCGGCAACACTGCCGAGCATGAGGTGCTGATTCGGGCGGATGAGGCTGGCAAGGCTGAGCGGGTGGCGTTCGACGCGTTGCGCGCCGAAGAAGACGCCTACCGCATGGGGGACGGCAAGATCGTGCTCGGCGACGCGCCCGATCCGTGGTTGCTGTCGGAGTTCCACGGCCGGTTCCTGCCGACACCCGACTGGAATGCGGTCCACAAGGAACTGTCGTCCATCGGCCCGATGCTCAACGCGCAAGGCAACGTGATCTCCACGCAGTGGGCGCACAACGTGCAGGAGAAGATATGGAAGCCGCTGGTCGTGTTCCGCTCCGCCGCAATGCTGCGCATCGTCGGCGAAACACAGGCCGGTATGTACGCGGCGGGGCTCGACAACATCGCGTCGAACCCGCTGAACACGATGTCACTTTTACTCGCCGACACGAAACTCGGTGAACGCTTCGGCCTCAAGCGGGGGCTGCGCAACGGCGTGCTCGGCGACGAGGTAGACGACGCCGACGGGATCAAGCGTGCGTTGAACGTGTCGTCGATGTACTCGACGGCCAAAGCGGAGAAGCATCTACCCGAGGGCATGGTCCGCATCGACAGAGGCGAGCGTCCTTATCACGAGGCGTTGACGTTCGAGATCGAACTGTTGCGCAAGGAAACGTCCGATCCGTTGCCGCGCATGATCGCCGACGCGCTCGCCAAGAATGAATCGCTCGACACCATCAAGGAACGGTTTTGGGCGATGGAGGACTACCGCAGGGATCTACAAGAAATCGCACCGTTCCGCCGTCTTCAAGATGGCGTCGAGCCGATGATGGACCGCAACTTTACCGACGCCTACGTGGAAGGCACAGCGGATCGCATCCGGTTGAAGACGGGGATGGACCCGACGCTACTTGATGAGATCATCGATCCGAAGATGAATCGCGACGAGATCCTCGCCCACATCAAGACGCTCGACCAAGACGCGCTGCCGGCGATGGTGAAGGGTCCGAAGGCGCTGACGGCAGCGCAGGAGAAGTCGCGCCGGGAGGTTGTCGACCGGCTGTTCGGTGCGTTGATCCGCAAGCCGGTTCATCTGATGTCGGAGTCGCCTGCGGTGCGGCAGGCGTACTGGCGTGAAGTGAAGCGCCTGGCCCCGTTGGTCGATCCCGAGCACGCCGACGAACTGTTGGCGCAAGCAGCGAAGGCCGGGTTGAACAAGGGCGAGATGCGCCAACTCGAATACTTCGCCCGTAGAGAGGTGCCTGGCGCAGCCGAGGGCGGGGTTCGCAACGCACTGAATCTTGAGCAGGTCAACGAGCTCGGCCAAACGAAGTCGGTGCAAATGCTGCAACGACTCTTCGAGGATCACGTCTCCAAGCGCCGGTTCATCGACGCCATCGGTCTCGTGTCGCCGTTCGCTCATGTGTGGGCAGAGTCGCTCGGTCGCTGGTCGAAGTTCCTCGCCGAAGACCCAACTCTGATGCACAACTTGCAGTACGCATTCAACGCGGCTCGCAACCCTGACGTAGCGAAGGCCACGGTCGGGTCGTTCATGGGTGTCCCCGAAGGCCGCGGGTTCCTGTATCCCGACACTGACGGTAAGGAACGGTTCGCCTACCCGATGTCGGCGCAGATGATGAAAGCCGTGAGCGGCGTCGACGCACCACTTACGGGTTCGCTGCAAGGGCTGTCGCTCGGCTTCGACATTCTGCCGGGTGTCGGGCCGATCATGTCGATCCCGATCGCGCAGACCATACCGAAGACCCCCGAATGGGATGGCGTCCGTGATGTCGTGTTCCCATACGGGCAACCTAAGTCACTGCTCGACCTCCGCACACAACTCCCGCCGTGGCTGCAACGCGTCGGCGCCGGTGTCGGTGTGCCTGGCATGGAGGACGAGCGGTCGATGGCGGCGACGACGATGGACATCATGCGCGTCAAACTGGCCGAAGGCGGCTACGACATCCACAACGCCGATCCGCAGATCGCTGATGCCGAGAACAAGCGCCTGTTGTCGGAGTCGCGCAAGGCGGCGACATGGTTCACCGTCATGCGCGGCGTCGCCGGGTTCACCTCACCATCCGCACCGGCACCGGAATGGTGGCTCGAGGACAAGACCGGCAAACGGATCATGCTGCAATCGCTGACCGATGACTACCAGAAGATGTATACGGAAGACCCGCAGAACGCCGTCACGAACTTCATGGACCGTTACGGCGACAACGCCATGCTCGCGATCCAAGGCAAGACCGTCTCGGTCGCGCTCGGTGGTGGAATGCCGCCGACGAAACAAGCGGAGCAGTGGACGCGTGGCGCAGCGAAAGGCATCGACAAGGATCTCCCCCTGGCGTACGGGTTCTTCGCTCCACGAGGCGACGACGACAAACTCGACTTCACGGTGTATGACCGTCAGATCGCATCCGGTGAGCGAGCGGCGTTGACGCCGGAGCAGATGTTGCAGGAATCGAATCGGCGGGTGGCGCAGACGATCTACTACACGGCCCGCAACGAACTGCCCACGAACCTGAGCGTGAAGCAGTCGGCGTTGATGCGTGGTCTGCGTGAAGACCTAGAGAAGCGGTATCCCGGCTACGAGTCGAAGTTCGGCGAGGACATTGTTGGTGTCCCGAACAAGGCGTCGGTCGGGCAGACGATCGACCAGTTGATCAAAGCGACCGGCGATGACCGGCTCGCCGACAACGCTGCGACCTCGACGTTGATCGACTACTTGAAGATCCGTGACCATGTGCGCGCCGAGTCGGCAGGGAAGCTCGGCAATGCTGATACGTGGGCGACGTCGAAGAAAGGCGCGAAGGCACGCGCGGCGTTGTGGGAAGTCGGCAATCGGATGGCGCAGACAAACAAGGCATTTGCTCCGATGTGGGAGTCCGTGTTGTACCGGGAGTTCCAATCCGAGTTCGAGACTGATCAAGGAGTGAAGTAGTGGCGAAGGGGAAGGAAACCAAGGGTGGGCACAAGGTCACGCCCGACCCCAACGCCCCGGTAGCAGTGCCGGGTTCGTCGGGGTTCGCTCCATCGGGAACTGCCGCCAGTGCCGCTGCCTATGGCGGCAAGTCGGCGGCTGCGCCATACGAACCAGATCCGTACGGGTTCAGGGAATCCGGCACCGGCAAGCCAGCCAACCCCAAGCAATACCTCGGCGTTCCGTCACCGAATTGGGATCAGGACGAAGAGGGGAATTGGGTACTGCAACCCGGCTACTCGCGCACGGTGCAGAACAAGGGCGCCGCATACGGCACCGGCATGCCCGACTGGGCGCAGGGCCAAGTCATGCTCACGCCGAAGTACTACGAGGGCGACGAGTACTCGTTGATGAACGGCGCCGGCCTCTCGCCCGAGACGCGTGCGGCAGTGCAGGCACGCATGGCGCAAGCCGGTCTGATGCCGAAGACGTACAACATCGGAGTGTGGGACGGCGATTCGGTGTCGGCGTTTCAGCAGGTGCTCACCTATGCGAACCAGACGACGCAGGACTGGCAGAAAGCGCTCGATGATCTGGTGGCGGGCGGAGAGTTGGCGGGCCGTGGTGGTAGCGGCGGTGGCGGCGGGCCGGTGTTCGTCGCGCACCTCAGCAATCCTGACGACATCAAGAAGGCGTACAAGGAAGTTCGCTACCAACTGTTGGGCGGGCAGTTCACCGACGACACACAATCCGACGCGTTCGTGACGACGTTCCAAGCGCAGGAGATGAACGCGCAACGCGCAGCGTTCAACGCAGCGGTCGGTGGTGGTGGCACGGTGGAAGACGCGCCGAGCATGGGCACCTCCGCTGAGTCCGAGATCGAGAACACCGACATGGCCGGCGTGCAAGCCAAGCGTTACGACGATCTGGCGAACGTCTTGGGCAGCATCCTCGGAACAAGGAGCCCATCAACCAATGCCACTTGATCCCGCAGCAATCGAGACCATCAAGAAACGGTTTCCTGGCGCGCTCATCTACCTCAACAACAAAGAGGTCGCGGACCTTCTAGAGAAGGCTGTCGCTGAGGAATGGGCGCCGGAGACGTTCGAGGCGAATCTGAAAGCCACGCAGTGGTATCAGAAGACGAACGACAGTCAGCGTGTCTGGTATCAGATCGAGTCGAGCAACCCCGGCGAAGCCACCACACGCGTGAATGCACGCAAGCAACAGATCCGCACGTACCTGTATCAGTTGGGCGCACCGGAGATGACTGACGATCAGATCGGTGCGTACGCGTGGCAGTCGTTGCGCGAGGGTTGGTCGGAGACTGATCTGCGCTACAACGTCGCCACCGTAGCGAACCCTGCCGCCACGAGCACAGCGACGGTGGATGTGCGCAAGATCGCGTCGGAGTACATGATCCAGCCGACCGACGCGCAGATGGCCGAGTACACCCGCCGCACGTTCGCAGGGCAGATCGATGAAGCCGGCCTACGGTCGCTGTTTGCGAAGCAGGCATCGGGTCAGTTCCCTGCGCTCGCTGACATCATCGCGCAAGGCCACACGCCGGCTGATTACTTCGATCCGTACAAGCAGATGATCTCGAAGTACACGGCCACGCCACCGGATCAAGTCGACCTGAACTCCAACACGTGGTCGAAGATCACGTCGTATGCGACGCCGGACGGGAAGCTGCGCCCGATGACGCTCGACGAGGCGAAGAAGTATGTGCGGTCGACGGATGAGTTTGCGAACTCGTCGACCGGGCAGGCCGAGCTCGCTAACTACCAGACCGAGTTTGAGAAGATGCTAGGAGTACGACGCTGATGGCTGATTCATGGGTCGCGCTCGAGCGCATGCTGCGCAACTACGGGCTCGGCGAACTCACCGCATGGGCAAAGCAGATGTTCACCGAGGGCCGCACCACCGACGAAATCTCGCTGGCGCTCGAGGAGCAGCCGGCGTTCCAACGGAAGTACGCGGCGATCTTCGACCGGCGCAACAAAGGCTTGCCACCGGTGAGCGTGGACGACATTGTGTCGTATCGGCAGCAGGCATTGAATCTCGAACACTTCTATGATCTGCCATCGGGCATGCTGTCGGATGATCAGCACGTCAACGCCGCCATCACCGGCGACATCAGCTTCGACGAACTCCAACATCGGGTCACGCTTGGCGCGTCGGTGGCGTTGAACCAGCCGCCCGAAGTGGCGCAATGGCTACAGGACAACTACGGCGTCAGCCAAGGAGCGATGATCGCGTACTTCACCGATCCGACGCATGCGATGCCGTACATCGAGAAGGCCGCAGCCGCAGGTCTGGTCGCCGGCGCGGCGCAGCGCCAAGGGTTCGGCAACCTCTCGAGGGCGGAAGCCGACCAGTTGGCGCAGGCCGGGGTCACGCAGGATCAGGCCAGCCAGGCGTTCGGCCAGTTGGGCCAGTCAAAGGAACTGTTCGACCCGTTGGCGGGGACGGCAGAGTCGGCGATCGGTCGGGACGTGCAGTTGGGCGTGGTTGAGGGTGAGGCGGGGGCGGTGTCCGAGCTGGATCGTC
>JADMIO011701129.1_pt1 | contig 29379 bp, 23 predicted proteins | sample 8958161 | NCBI WGS metagenome assembly JADMIO01 (sample SAMN16585339, study PRJNA669376) | soil metagenome | isolation source: Crop rotation soil | place: USA: Cullars Rotation, Alabama | collected 2011 | reverse complement strand
GCGACAACTTGTCCACGTGGAATTCTAAGCTTAGGATCCCAATGTGCTGGAAAGCGGCAAACCCTCGCCTCAGCAGGGCGTGCCCGCCACAGTCCCTGTCTTCAAGGTGCACATCGAAGCCGATTCAAAAGATGCGAAAGGAAATCCGATCACGATCCTCGCCGACGGGACGATGCAGGAAGTCGGCTTGCCTAATCGCGCGATTGTCGGAACCTGGACGCAGACTTTGGGCGCCACCACAGTAAAGGGCGACTTCAAAATCAGCCGGCAATAGTATCGTTTTTGAGGAACGCTTACGGAACGAAGGGACTGCTGCGGTCGACCTCCCCCATCGACCCAACCATAAGTTCCGATGCCTGGTTGTTGTCCTGGCAAATGAACTCGAAACTCTCAGCCCCCGCACTCCATCTCAGCATAAAGACCGTGTTCCAGGTCCGCGTGTACGCGCCGATATCATCGATGGTCAGCTCGTACTTCATGGTGTTGAAGTCGGTGCGGGTGAAGCGTTCGATCGTGTGAAGCTTGTCGGTATGAGGCATCCCTTCAAGGTTGGAGATCCACATTCGTTCGTTGTAAGCGACGGTGTCCACGACCAGCGTATCGCCTTCAAAGTGGCCGATACTGTGGCCGTAATATGTGGGCGCTAAATTCTTCGGATGCTCGCGGCCATCCATATAGATGGTCCGATAGCTATGCGAGCCGCCGGTCTGGAAGATGATGAACTGCTTGAGTTCAGGAAAATTGACGAACTGAGTCCCGTACGCCGTCGCGACCTGGCGGAACGCTCCTGACGGCTTGCAACGTGTGTACGGTTCGAGCTGATTTTCCTGCCGATAGTCGTAGATCGCGCGCGTCCACGGCTGGAACGGAACCTGGCTCAGCGTGGGCTTTCCCGGATACGCGTTCCCCTGGTTGGGAGCAGGCGCTCCCGGTACCGGATCCGGATCGGCGAACACGCCTCCCGTGACGTTCCACAGACCTTTCTCGCCGATCGGGGCTCCCCAGTTTACGGTGCCGTCCGGCCAGCGCGGCGTCGGCTTGGATGGTACGTCCGGTTGCGCATTCCGGCCTCGTCCGGCATTCTGTCCTCGCCCGGCGTTCTGACCTCGTGCCGCGTTCTGCTGGCCGAAAGATTGAAGTCCTGCCCAGAGCAAAAGAGCCGCTGTAATCGCCACGACAGGGACGAGACGATGACGCACGATGTACCTCCCAGGTTCTCGTTATCTCGGGAATCGAAACGGCATCAATGCTATACGAGGTGCCGGCAGCGTCAAGGAATTTCGCTCCACACGCGAAAAATCTGCAGAAATTGATCGGGCGCTCTAAAGATTTGCCGCGTTTCTGTCGATTCGAACTTTGATGAAGGTCAGAAACACCAAAGACCCGAAATTCACGCATGAGCGTTCATCGTTTCGGCTGACAACGATGGAAGACGAACCCGTATATCTGCGCGTCAACTTCGGCGGCGAAATCAATCTTCAGGTTGCGGAGCTTGGTGGCGGGGGTGCGCGCGTCCTGTGCTACAGGTGCCAGACATCCTTCGAAGATTTTCTCCCCGGACACTCGTTGGGAAAGGCGGTTCTTGTGCTTCCAGAAAAGAGGCTTCACGAGGTCAAACCGGTCGTCCGGTGGAAAGGGTGGCCGTGCGTCGGCGTCCAATTCATGGAACTCACCGATAAAGCCCGAGCGGACATCTACAAATTCCTGTTCGATCTGGAACGCAAGAAGCTGAAACGCATGAATATGATGAACGGATGACCGGACGTCGCGGGTTTATGCCGCGCCGGCTTTGGCGATGTCGGCGGCATTGGCCAGCGTTTCCACTTTCCAGCAGAGATCAATCAGGCGCCGGGCCTTGGCTTTGCGGAAGAACTCCGCCGGATAGATCGAGGAACTTGGCCTCGAGCATCGCGTCTGTCATCGGATTCCTGACGCTGCCTACCGCATTTTCAATAAACTTTTCAAAGCGCCGGCCATCTTTCAAAATCACGGCGGCGCGGGCCTGTTCTTCCTTCAAAGCCGAGTCCACAGTTGCCGTCACGCGATCGCGCAGCGCGATGACAACGGCGTCTCGGGCCGCCTTGTCGCTGAACTGCTTCTCACCGGCCATGCCATAAATGATCGCGACGGCAGCGCCGTGATAGACGCTGTATTTCGTATCCGCGCCGGTTTGCGGCGTTTTCTTTCCGTTTAATTCCAGGGCCAGCGGATGCACCTGGAGCTCGATTCTTTCGATCTGATCGGGCTTGAGGTTGTGCTCGTTGCGCAGCTGGATGCACGCGTCGATCGAAGGATGCATCGGGATGCCGGTGGGAAACGGTTTGTAGGTATTGAGAGCGGCTGCCCAGGTTCTGCGCCGCGCGGCCGGGATGAAAACTCTTGGTCATCGTCCCGAACATTTCCCTCAGCCCCACAGGCTGCACGGCGGCGAGTCCGACCAAAGCATTTGTTGTTCGGTGAGACCGACGCGGCGATCCATTGTTACTTCTCCCATTCGATGGTGTATCGTACGAACACCGTCAAACGAAATATATCGACCGTCTGGACTCGTGTCGAGGGATTGAGAGGTCGTGATGCGCAAGATACTCGCGGGTGTTCTCCTTTGTCTCCCATTCATCGCACCATCGTTCGTCGGTCAGTCCACAGCGGACGCCGCCGAAGTCCTGGCGCTCGAGCGGAAGATCGAAGCCGCTGTCGTCAAAGGTGACGTCTCGTTTGCGGAATCCGTTCTGTCGAGTGATTTTCATTTTCGCCATGGCGACGGATGGGTTAGAGGTGAAAAGACCGGCGGCATGGAGGACGACAAAGCGGCCTTCGTGAAACGCATCGCCGAGAAAGAATATCTTGTGCACGACCTCGACAATGTCAAGATCGAGATGCACGGCGACATCGCGATCACCTACGGACGATACGTCAGCCTGTTCATGCCTAAAAACAGAAACCCCGAGGTTCCGGCCAGCCTGTCGACCATCTGGTTTGAACGCGTCTATGCGAAGCGGAACGGGCGCTGGCAGTTTCTCTCGCACCGAACCGTGCACGGCCCCACCGTATCGCCCGCCGGCGTTGATCCCACTCAGATACTTCCGACTCAGGCCGCTTCCTATGTACCGGGCATGCCGCGAATCAAAGTCGTGGCCGAAAGCTTTGCTCCCGAGTCTAAGGAAGCCGCCGAAGTCCTCGAAGTTGAAAAGGCGATAGGCGCCGCGATTGTTCGCGGCGACGCTGCCTATTTTGACCAGGCGACGTCCAGCGACTTCGTGATGGTGCACGGCGACGCCTGGACTCGCGGCGGCGCACCGGCGCTGGTCGATGACAAAAACAGCTTCATGAAGCGAATCGCCGGTCACTCGTATGCCGCGCACGATTTCGACTCCGTGAAAGTCGAGATGCACGGAGACGTCGCCATTACGTATGGGCGCTATATCGGCAATATTCCCGGCTCCGGCGAAGGCCGGGCCTGGTTTGCGGTGTGGTACGAGAAGATTTATGCAAACCGCGGCGGCCGCTGGATGTATCTCTCGCACCGCACGGTGCACGGCGCGACGTACGGTCTGGACCGGCAATCGGTCAGCGACAAGTAGTCTTCCGCACGCTTCGGGTTGACATTCAACCTCGGTCGAGGCATCCTTGGGTCGAATGTCTATACGAAAACGCTCCGACCGCGAATACGCCGCCCATCTGCAAGGGACGCTCGATCTTCTGATCCTCCGAACTCTGCTCTTCGGCCCGCAGCATGGTCAAGGCATCGCCCGCGCAATACAACAGCAATCGGAAAATGTGCTGATCGTCGATCACGGATCGCTCTACCCCGCCCTGCAGCGGCTTGAAGACCGCGGCTTCATCTCGGCCGAATGGGGTACTTCCGAGAACAATCGTAAAGCCAGGTTCTATGCGCTCACCCGGAAAGGCCGCAACGAGCTCACGCGCGAAGAGGGCGAGTGGCGGCGGATTGCAGCCGCCATCGGCCGGGTGCTCGACACGGAACCACGAAAGGCATGATTCATGTTTGAAAAGCGCCGCGACCCTTCTGATTTCAAAGAAGAGATCCTCGCCCATATTGAGCTCGAAACGGAGCGGCTCATTGCCGAAGGAATGACTCCGGAACAGGCCAGAGCTGCGGCGCACCGGCAGTTCGGTAACGTCACTTCAGCCGAGGAGCGCTTCTATGAATCCAGCCGCACGATGTGGCTCGACGACTTCCGCCGCGATGTGCGCTACGCATTGCGGGCGCTGGCGAAGAGTCCGGGCTTTGCCGCGATGGCGATTCTCACGCTCGCTCTGGGCATCGGCGCCAACACGGCGATTTTCACGCTGCTCGACGCCGTCGTTCTGAAACCGCTCGCCGTGCCCTCGGCCGGCGAGCTGATCACGCTGTACGAAACCGGTCCCGGAGTCGCAGACACAGCCGGCGGCACCGGCCGTTTCCTCCGTTTCTCGTATCGTCGGTTCCAGTTGCTTACTGCAGCGCTTGGTTCCCATGGCGAACTCGCCGCCGTCACGCGCTCAAATCCATTCGTGCTCGGGCAGCCGGGTGCGGTTGCGCCGACACGCATCAACGGGCAGCTTGTGTCGGGCGGTTATTTCCGAACGCTTCAGGTTCTGCCGCAAAACGGAAGATTACTCGACGAGAACGATGTGCGGACCGCGGCCCCTGTGGCCGTTGTCAGCGACCGGTTTTGGCGGCGCGTTCTGAACTCCTCTCCTGCCGCTGTCGGGCAGGCGCTGATATTGAACAATCTCAGCGTGACAATCGTCGGCGTCGCCGAACGGCAATTCGCCGGAATCTGGACGGACTCCGAGGCCGATGTCTGGTTGCCTCTGACGCTTCAGGAGCCGATCGGATATCAGAACAACTCGAGCACGTACGGTCCGTTCGAATTGCAGAGCAAACCCTGGATCAATGAGGACCGGATCGCCTGGCTGAACGTGATCGGCCGGGTGCCTCATCATGAGGCCGGCTTGGCCACAGCGGTTCTGTCATCGGCCAACCGGCAAGGTGTTCTCGACCTGGCCGCGACCCTGCCTCCGAATGATTCCATGCGCACTCACACGCTCGTTGTGGAGCCGTTCTCCCGTGGCTTCTCCGGACTTCGCGCGCGCTATTCCGAAGCGCTCGAAATACTCGGCGTGCTGGTGGCGATTGTCCTCCTCGCAACCTGCGCCAGCGTGGCCAACTTGCTCCTTGCCCGCGCTGCAGGCCGGGCACGCGAGAGCAGCGTGCGCGTCGCGCTCGGCGCGAGCGCCGGCCGGCTGTTACGGCAGGGCCTTACGGAGAGCTTGCTGCTTGCGCTCGCCGGCGGCGCACTCGGCCTGATCACCGGATCATGGGCCAGCGGATTTCTCGCGCGGCAGGTGCTGGGGAGCACCACGCTCCCGGCCGTTTTTGCGCTGGACGGACGCGTTCTGATTTTCACTTCCGTTACTGCCGTTCTCACCGTGCTGGTTTTCGGAGTTGCACCCGCGCTGCGCACGATAACGATCGGCCGCAACACGGCGGCCGGCGGCGTCAATGGCGCCAGCGGCCTCAGGGGCGGAATCGATCGTTCCGCGATGAAAGGAATGCGGCTGCTCGTGGCGGTGCAGATAGCGCTTGCCGTCGTGATCGTTTTTGCCGCGGGGCTGCTCGGCCGAACGTTGTTGAACTTCGTCCGCATCGACCCCGGATTCTCCGACCGGCTCGTCGTCGGCGTATTCGATCCGGGATCGAGCGGTTATTCCGCCGACCGCGAACGCACTCTCGATGAAAGTCTGGCAGCGGCGCTGCGCGCGCTTGCGGGCGTCATGTCGGTGGGGGAATCGAGATGCGGACTCATCGCGGGTTGCTCGAGCTCGGGTTCATTTGTATTCGAAGGCAGCGACAAGCCGTATTCCTCCAATCGGAACTGGATCGGTCCGGGCTACTTCGCTACGGTCGGTATTCCTCTCATCGCCGGCCGGGAGTTCGAGGAACACGACTCATCCTCACGCCCGGCCGCGATTATCTCTGAATCCATCGCACGCCGTTTCTACCCTGGACAGAATCCGATTGGTAAACGGATGGGGTTCGGCGCTCCCGATACCGAGATCATCGGCGTCGTGCGCGATGTCCGCTCCATCACGCTTCACGATCCACCGGTACCGATGGTCTATCTGCAGCTGCACGCCAAGTCCGACGCCGGAATCCGCGCCTATTCCATAGAAGTGCGCGTCAATGGCGATCCTGCATCATTCGTCAACGCCGTGCGGAGCGCCGTCCGTAGCGCCGAACCGGCACTGCTCGCATACGACATCAGTACGATGCCGGTGCGGCTTGCACGCGACACGGCGCGTGAACGCGTCGTGGCATACCTGGCATTGGGTTTCGCCTCGCTGGCGCTGCTGCTGGCGTCGCTCGGCATTTATGGCGTGCTCGGTTATGAAGTCGCTCGCCGGACGAGGGAGATCGGGATACGTATGGCGCTCGGTGCCCGCCGGACGGAAGTGACGCGAATTATCCTTGGCGAAGCGCTCGGCGTAACAATCGCAGGTGTCATCGTCGGCCTCGCCGGGTCGGCGATATTGGCGCGATATCTCCAGAGCCTGCTGTTCGGACTCTCCGCGCTGAGTTTTTCAGCGTTCGCGGTTGTTCCGGTCGTGTTCGTGGTCGTCGCCGCAGCCTCAGCGTATCTGCCGGCCCGGCGCGCGATGAAAGTCGATCCCATGGTGGCGCTGCGGTACGAATAAAGAACCGTCGCTTCACGGCCGCAGCGTTTCGGGCAACGACTGCATGAACTCGCGGATCAACCGGATCTGGCTGTTATCCGATATGAACTCGAATGCAGATGCGCTGACGGAACGCATTCGCGGATTCCGCGATGCGGCCAGGGCCGCGTGGAGCACGGGGCATTCGTCAATCAGGCCGAGCAGCGCTGCCCAGGCCGGCATATCGAGGATCGCAATCACATCCATCGCGTCCCGGGCTCGCCACGGCATTCCGGTCCGGGAACTCGCCGATAGCTCGCGGCGAAGCGCATCGAATCCGGTTTGAATATCGTGGTCGCGGCAGCGCACACCGCCGAGGACCTGCAGCAGCCGTTCTGCCGCGTACATGCAGACGTCCTTGTGAAGCACGGTCCATCCGACCTGAAACACAGTGATAAGGTCGTGACCGATAAGAAAGTCATCGGGCAGTGACTTTGCCCGACTCCGCAGCGGCGGCCAGTTCTCCAACCCGAGGTTGCAGACCGCTACAGCCGCGTCCGACGCTTCCTGTGGCGTGAATGGCCGGCCCTGGAGAGAACAACCCGCAATCAGGGCATTCGCAATATAGGTGAGCTCCCCGTTTCGCCCTTCATACGCGGCGTGGTCGGTGTCGAACACGAATTGCATGTACGCCTGGATGCAGCGGAGGTCGCGCGGGACCAGGCTGTTCGTCAGGGCGGCTGTCCCGGCCGTCTCGCCCTGCGGTCCAAGAACGTGGCAGCGTGACATCTCGAGGAACGCGCAAGCCTGGGCCGGCGTCACATATCCTTGCTTGTCGCGGCGCCGCTCGCGGTCGATCGCGACATCGAACATGCTCTGCTTCTTGCTGCCGGGAAGATCATCGAGTCCATCGGGTTCGGGAGTGGAGTTGGAGAGCGCGCGGCATCCGCGCATCACGTGATGGAAGTAATCGGGATGTGTCTCGTCGAGCGATACGAGGATCGCCACGATCGCCTCCCACGAGTCGGTGCGCTTCGCGATGAGCCGGTAGCCGCCGATATCCTGCGCGAGTACGTGGTCGGGTTCGCGCATTCCGGTCAATTCGACTCCATCGGTCGTCCGGTAAGGCGTGACCACGGCGCGGTCCAGGACTCGCGCGTGGTGTGCGAGTCCGGCGATCACGAGATCCGCGTCGATCTCGGTGAGCTTCTGCGCCGCCACATCGCTGCCCGATTCCGCCAGCACTTCAAGCCAAATGCCGAAGCGTCCGGCGTCGAATTGCTCGTCCATGCCGGGTTTTGCGGAGTGCCAGAGGTCGAGATCGAGGATGCACGCGAGTTGGACGGGCGTCGCGAGCATCACGAGTTCGGCGCAATCCTCAAGCCCGCAGCTTTCAATGACGCGATGCAACAAGTCCGGCTGCAGTCGCGGGACGACCTGCTGGAGGTCCGGTGTGTCGAGGATGCGTTCGAGCACCGAACGGGTGTCCCGCCTCTTTTGCAGCGCACGCTTGGCTTTTTTCATGGCGCGATCTCCGGCAACGAGCCTAGCGGAGCTTCGCCGTTCGCAACAGTCTGTTTTTTACGGAGATCGGCGCAGTATAATTACTTTAGGTCAGAGATCACTCCCCAACCAAAAACTTCAGTCTCAACGCGCAGGGTTAGAGCCGGCGCATCATCCACCAATCCAGCTGTGGATCGTCGCCCATTTGAAACGTGTGTTCGCCGACGCGAACAAAATCCCATTTCCGATAAAAGGCCTGGGCGCGCCGATTGTGTTCCCATACGCCCAGGTACATTGTTTTGAAGCCGCCGCGCTTTGCTTCGTCCAGACACTTTTCCATGAGGGCCCGCGCCACGCCGCTCCCATGCCAGTGGCGGTCCACGTAGAACCGCGAGAGCTCGACCGGTGCTTCTCCGGTTACACACTCCGGCACCTCACCGGCGACGAGCTTGGCATACGCGATCATCGTCGCGTTCAATTCGCCCACATAGAACGTCGCACGCGAGTCACCCAACTCGGCTTCGATTTGCGGCAACGTGAAGGCGCCGGACATGTACGCCCGCATGTTCTCCGGCGTATTCACGGGCGCAAACGTTTCGTAATACGTACGCGCCGCAAGGTCGAGCAAAGCTTTTGCATCCGCTTGAACTGCGCGCCTGAAGACGATCGTGCCGGGGTCCATGTGCGTACTCCAAGCGGCGAGTGCTAAAAGTTAAGGCGCGCACTCAACGTGAACCGGCGCGCGTCGGATGCGCTGGTGATGCGGCCGAAGTCCGTGGAGTCGATGTTCACGTTCGGCGATCCGAACACCGGATGATTCAGGATGTTCGTGGAGTCCAGACGGAATTCAAACTCTTTTCCTTCGGAAAGCCGGACCCGCTTGATCAAGTTCGCATCGAGCGTAAATCTGGCGGGACCTTCGATCACGTTGCGGCCGAGCGAGCCGGCCTGTCCGGCGACAGGATTGATAAGCACCGGCTGCCCCTTCGAATCGAAGATCGCGAAGTTGGTGTAGCGTGTGTTGAGCGCGTTCGTCGCAGTTACCGCGTTCAACCCGGGATCGGGCCCCTGGGTCAAGCCGGCGAAGTACACCACGCCATTATCGACTTTGGTGACCTTGCCCGTGCTCTTCGGGAAGTTCCCGACGACGACAGGAGTATTGCCGCTCGCCGTCTGCCACAGGCTCGAGACCGGAGCCGTGATCGTCAGCGGCGCGCCGGACGTCCATCCCGCGATGGCGCCGAACTGCCATCGCTCGATCAGCCGTTGGACCCACGGTCTGGCGTTCGCGAATAACTTCTTGTTCGAACCGAACGGCAATTCCATCAGGCCATTGCTTGTGATGACATGCGTCCGATGGAAGCCCAGAAGGGCTCTTTCGAGAGCCCGGTTTGACGGATCCCGCGGCGCGAGCGTGCCCTGCTCGGTTTCGAGATCGCCGATCGTCCGGCTCCACGTGTAGGACGTCTGACTGGTGAACCCGCGCGAGAGACGCTTGTTCAATTGCACCTGCAGCGAGTGATACGACGAGCTGCTGGGATTACTGGCCAGCGTCGCCTGAGCGAACTGCGGATTGGTCACGATCCAGTTTTCAGGAAACAGCCCGCTGTTCCGGATGATTCCACCGCCACTGCCGGGAACGACCGTGTTGTTGCTGTTGAAGTAATTGAGCAGCGCTCCGATGTTGCCATTAGCCAGAAACACGCGCGTCGCCGTCGAATTTCGCAGCGCGGCGGATCCGCGCAGCGTGCCGCCGTTGACGGTTCCTCCGGCGCCCGGCAGCGAGAGGCCGTTCAACAGCTGATCGAAAAGGACGGAGTTTCCCCCCGCCCGCGTCGTGTTGAAGGCATCCAGCAGTGTCTCGCCGCTGGGCCCCTTGGCGTAAATATTCGTGACATTCAGCGGCACGCCACCGTAGAGCTTCGTTCCTTTGGAGCCGACGTAGGCAATGCTCAACGACAGGTTCGGGATCAACTCTCGCTGAATCTCCAGATTGAAATTCTGGATATACGGCGCTGTGCGGTCCGGCGCGAAAGCCTGAATGCTTTCGCCGCGAGTTCCGTCCAGAGGAGGGGGCGTCAGCGCGGCAAACGGAATCGTCAGAGGAAGCGCAAGATTGGCGAGGTTCATGTATGTGCTGGGTGTGGTCGAGTAACCCGTCGTGCCGGTGCCGGCGAAGAGGCCCGGCGGCGCCGCGACGGCGTTAATGCCGCCCGGAACATTCTTGAGCTCGCCTCCCGTGTAGCTGATACCGTACCCCGCGCGCAGTACGGTCTTGTCCTTGCCCAGCCATGGAAGCGAATAGCTGAAACCGAGCGACGGCGCCCAGTTGTTCCAGTCGTCGTTGCGAAGTTTGATGTCCGGATGCGCCGAATTCTTTCCGATCAGGATGACATTGGTCAACGATCCGCACGAAATCCCGCACAGTCCGGCAGCGCCTCCGGCGGGAGCGCCCAGAAGGCCCTTGGCTTCATAGGGAACTCCGAACCATTCCCAGTGAATGCCGAGATTCATCGTCAAAGCCCTGGTCATTTTCCAGTCGTCCTTGAAGAAACCGCTGAATTCGTTCGCCCGGTAATCGAAGATCTTCAGCGTCGCGCCGTCCTGGTAGCTCAGGAATTTGGGATTCTTCGCATCGCGGACCACGGCGCCCTGCCGAAGCGTCCCGACGGAGCCGGCGAGGTCATACAGGAGGTTCGCGGCAAGCGTGGCATTGGTCTGAGTCAGGCCGGTGATGGTGAAGTTGGAGGCGGCTGCGCCGGCTCCAAAGATCGCCTGCGGTGTGAAGTTGCTGTCGTTCCATCCTTGCGAACGATCGCGGCGGTACTCTCCACCCCACTTGAAAGCATGCTTGCCCTTCGACCAGCTGAGGTTGTCGGCATAGCTCCACAGAGGACTGATCGACCCGCGCGTTGAACCGTCGCCGGCGCTCCAGTTAATGATGTTGGTGTTGGGAATCGCCGCGTTTGTGGTCACGACCTGAACCGGAACTGCGTTCACCACCGGCAGCAGCGCGAATGCTTTCTGCGCTTCCGGATCCGTCGGCTTGCCTTCGTCGGCTCCCTTGCGCCCCACATAGAACGGGGCCCAGCTCGCAATCGACGTCCGGCGCAAACCGACGCGCAGTTCGTTCACGACCGACGGAGAGAGCGTGGATACGAGCGACAGGTTATACAGGCGCGGCCATTTGTCGTTCTGGCCCTGAAATCCGCCGGGCCAATTCGGGAGGCCGGCCTGACCGGTATGATTCAATCCGCGCTCCCACGTGTAAACGAAGCTGAGTTTGTGGGCTGCGTTGAAATTCTGGTCGACACGCAGGTTGATCTGGTCGCGATTGTTCTGGTCATAGGAATTGCCGTTGGCCAGATCCTGACCGCTGATGCGTCGCGTCCATTGAAAGCCCGCGGTGTTCAGACCGTCGCCGGTCGTCCAATTGTTCGGCATCGGCATCGTGGACAACAGCGTCTTCTGCACGAACCCCGTCGGATCGTATCCAGACCTGCGGGATCGACTAAAAACACGTTCACCGTCCGCAGATCGGCGAGCGTTAGACCGGCCGGCGGGCGCGGCGTCCCGTCGGGGTTTACGGTGGGAGCGGTTGTCGCGGAGTTGCCGTTATTGACGTTCGGGAAGTAACGGAAAATACCGTTCCGCGCTTCCGGAGTGAGGACCGAACCAATGACCGACTGCTTCACCACGTCGCGTTGTTCTTCCACGAGAAAGAAGAAGAAGGTCTTGTTCTTGACGATCGGACCTCCAAGACGCCCGCCGAACTGATTCCGGTTCTCCCAGTCTGCTTGCGTGTTGTTGAAGTTGTTGAACCAGTTCGCGGCGTCGAGCGCCGAGTTCTGGTTCGTCCAGAATAAACTTCCGCGGAACTGGTTGGTGCCGGATCGTGTGGCCATCTGCACCTGGCCCGAGCCGCGCCCGGCCTCGGCGTCCACCGTCGCCGTGACGACGCGGACTTCTTCAACGAGGTCGGGACTGACGTACGTCGCCGCGAAGGTTCCCTGGGCGTACCTGCCGTTACTGACAACAAAGCCATCGCGCGTGACGTTGACCGAGGTGACGCGGCCGCCCGCGAAGTTTCCGTCCACGTCGGAGTCACTCGGTCCGGTGCCCGCCGTCGTCGCGATCAGGTCGAGAACATTGCGGCTTCCCAATGGAAGATCGCGGACCTTCGCTTCGGGCAACACGCTTCCCACCGAGGACGAAGACGTGGCGATCAAGGTATCGGCCGCAACTGTCACGTCGATCGCCTGAGTCACGCCGCCAACCGACAGAGTGAAGTTCAAGCGCACCTGCTGAGCGACACCCAATGCGACGTTGTTGTACGTCTGCGTCTGGAAACCCGCCAGCTCGCCGCTGACACGATAGGTTCCAGGCTGGAGATTCGCGAACTGATACACGCCGGATTCATTGCTGAATACGGTGGCCGTGATGCCCGTTCCTAAATTCGTGGCCGACACGGTCACTCCGGGAATCAGCGCTCCCGACGAATCGGATACGGTGCCGCCGAGTGTGGTCGCAGTCTGAGCCATCACAACAAACGAAGCGCAAACGATGATGAGCAGGACAGCAAGGAGAGAGTGCCTCATAAGACCCCCTTATCGATGTACGTATGGATGCGGTTTTCCGCGTGAGCTACGTGCGCGTACTGCGGCGAATAGGAAGCAGCGCTCGAAGACGCTCGTCACGCAAGTAGATTCCAAGCCAGGCGAGCATTGCGGTTGTGAGTGGAACGAGCGGCGGGTACAGTTGCCCGATTCGAACATAGGACGCGATTGCGCCGCCCAGGTAGCCCGTGAGGATCACCGCGCCGAGAACCGACGTCTGCGGTATCACGTATAAGAGAATCGCTCCGAGTTGGAGCGAGGCGATGAAGGGGAGATCCGGCGTCTTCCAGCCGATTCGTCCCCACTCCTGCACGTACCAGGGATTCGCCGTCAGTTTCCATCGGGAGCTCATCAATACGATGAGGACCGGTATGACGGAAACAATGCGTCCCGTCCACACCAACCACGGAGTGGACCGCGTCGTCTCATGCGTCTCGGCAGTAACTGTGCTCATGGAGCGACACCATAATGCATCACCTATACGACATCAAGAACATCTTGGGTGCTGTGTCCAGGTGATGCAAGAACACGACGGCCGCGCGAAGCGTGTGCCCCGCGCGGCCGTTGGGATCGTGCGACAGGTTCCCGTCTGGATGTCTAGATGTCGAACCTTCCGGTGCTGGCTCCGAATTTGTCGACTTCCGCGCCGTAGAGTTGCGCGATCGCGAGCAGCAGGTTCGCGGTCGGCTCCTTTTTAGCCACGATATGGCGGTCGCCCTTCAGCTTGCCGTGCGCGCCGCCGAGCAGCAGAGCGGGCGGGGTGCTGCGATCGTGGAGGTTGCCGTTACTCATGCCGCTGCCGAAGTAAATCAGCGAGTGATCGAGCAGGGTGCCGTCGGCATCCTGAGTGCCCTTCAGCTTCTCCAGGAACTCCGACAGCTTGACCATTTGATACGTCGCGATCTTGGCGTACTTGGTCATCTTCTCGGCGTCGTTCCCGTGATGCGACACGCTGTGGTGCGTTTCGGGAATCCCGAGGTGCGGATACGCGCGGTCCGTCGGCTCGTGACCGATCATGAATGTGAACACGCGAGTGATGTCGCCCTGCAGCGCGAGATGCACCAGGTTATAGGTGACCGACATGTGATCGTCGAACGCTTCGGGCAGGCCAACGGGCGCATCGGGAATGCCCGTGAGTGTGCCGAGCCGCTTCTCCATGCGATCGAGTTGTTGCTCGACGTCACGGATGTTGCTCAGATACTCATCGAGGATCACGAGGTCGGGCGCGCCGAGCTTGCCTTTGAGGCGGCGTGTCTCGGCGCTGACCGAGTCCAGCAGGCTCTGCCTTTCCTTGAGCTGCGCCGAACGCTGATCGGACGATCCGGCCTCGCCGAACATCCGCTCGAAGGTCACGCGCGGGTTGATGCCCACCGGCAGCGGGCTCGTGTCGGTGCGCCACGCGAGGGTGTTGAAGAACGTGCAGGGGAACCCATCGCAGGCGCCGACGGAAGTTCCCATGTCCTCGGTACCGAGCTCAATGGATCGCAGCGGCGTGTCGCCCGCCACCATGTCGGCGATGTACTGGTCGAGCGTTTTCTTCGACTGAATCTTGCCGAACATATCGCCCGTGCCTTGACGGTCAGCCGCCGGGCCCACGCCATTCAAGAACGCCGTGCTGGCGCCGACGTGTACGGACTCGCCCCACGGAGCGGTCATGTTGCTGATCGTGACAAGGTTCGACCGGAAGTTTTCGAGCGGCTGCATCACCGGCTTGAACGCAAAGCCGGAGCCGGCGGTGTCAGGATGCCAGGTGTCCGGATAGATTCCGCAGGGCAAGTACACCACCCCGAACCGGAAGGGCGTGTTCGCAGCGGTTCTCGACTGCGCCGTCAGAGCCGGCGCCATTGCATCGAGCATCGGCAGGGCGATCGTGGCGCCAAACGCGCCGCGTAGAAAAGTGCGGCGGGACAGGTGCTTCTTCGTGATGATCATATGTTCAATTTACTCCCGTGGGCGGACGGAGTCCGCTTCTTGAGTTCCGGCTCGAGCCACGGTGTTGCTTTGTGGACCGGGCTCCAGGCGCGTTCGCATTTGGAAAGGCGCGCTCTCAATGATTCCATTAACAATAGTGCTCAGGCGGTATCCGTTCTTACCCGCCTGCCTGACAATGCCGCGGACAACCGGCATATCGGACGGTTCGAGGCCGCGTCCTAACGCATAAATCATCATACGCTCGGTAATGATCGTGACGAAAGCGTCGGGGCGGCTGAGAATGGCCTGCCGCAGTTCGGCAGGGCTGTTGATTTTGGTGCCATCGGCAAGCATGCCGTTGGCGTCGATCTTCGCTCCGTTGGGCATGGCGCTGCGCCACTGTCCGACCGAATCGAAGTTTTCGAGCGCGAAACCGGGAGGGTCAATGACCCGGTGGCAGCTCGCGCAAACCGGATTCTGCCGGTGCAGCTCGAGCTGGTCACGGACCGACTTCGGCCCCACGTCCGCTCCTTTGTTGCTCTCCTCCAGCGCTGGAACGTTCGGAGGAGGTGGCGGCGGAGGCGTGTTCAGAAACGTCGTCAATACGTACACGCCGCGGAAGACCGGCGAGGTCCGCGTGGCCAACGCCGTGAGCGAAAGGACACTGCCCTGGCCGAGCAGGCCAAACCGATTCGGATCCGTCAGCTTCACTTCACGGAAGCGCTCACCGTAGACGCCCGGGATCCCGTAGTGCTTGGCGAGCCGTTCGTTGACGAACGTGTAGTCCGCGCTCAGCAACTCCGTCGCGCTGCGCTCGTTTCGCAGGATGTAGCCGAAGAGCATCTCGGTCTCGCGGCGGAAGCCTTTCCGGATGTTGTCGTCGAAGTCCGGGAACATCAGAAGGTCGGGCGCGACCTTTCCTTCCAGGTTTCGGAGTTGCAGCCATTGGCCGGTGAAGTTGCTGACGAGAGCGTCGGAGCGCTGGTCTGTGATCATGCGCTTCACCTCCGACGCGAGGACGCCGGGCTGGCGGAGGCGGCCGGAGGTGGCCAGGGTCAGGAGACGCTCGTCGGGGATGCTGCTCCACAGGAAGAACGAGAGCCGTGACGCGAGATCCACGTCACTCACGGCGTGCGCCGCGCCGGGCTGGATCCCGGCCGGGTCGCTCTCCATACGGTAGAGGAACGATACGCTCGACAGCACTCGGGCGAGTCCGGCGCGAATGCCCGCGTCGAAGGTTTCGCCGTTCTGCCGGGCTTGCCGGTAGAAGGCCAGCGGCGCCTGCACGTCGTCGCTGGTAACGGACCGCCGATATGCACGACGCGTCAGGTTGGTGAAGATGCGCTCGGCGCACGAGGCTTCGTTTTTAGCGTCGGATTCACCTTTGCCGTCCGGCCGGCACACGAAGATGCGGTCGCGGCTGGCCGTCTCGCTGACGCCGGTGACGTTGTATGGTCCTTCAATCATAGCGGTACGGATCTTCGGCAATCCGCCCACCATGTGGATTTCCTGGCTGTCGCGCAGCGCGGGCTGCCACACGTCCTGCTTCTCTGCCGGACGTTCGCGCCACGTGAATCCGACGTCGTGCGGACCGGCTGTCACCTTCACGCGCGTCGTCATTCGAGCGTCCACGACCGGCTGCCACTCGGTGAGCGACTTGCCCTGCTCCTCGTGATCCTTGGGACCGCCGATGGTCGTCGCAAATACTTCTTCACCGTCGATCGTGATCACGAACGTGTGAGGCGTGTCGTTGCCCTCGACGCCGGTGTATCCCTCTTCGACGCCGCGGAACAGCCGGGCGGCCAGTTTGTATTCGCCATCGGCGGGGAAAATGTGACGCACTACGGTCCCGCCGCGTGTGCCGAGCGGCAGTCCTTCGATGTAAGCGTTCTGGCTGAACTCGCGGCTGACCGAATACTCGGAGGCGCCGGGCAGCGCTTTCGGGTTGCCGACGGCTAATGTGCTGATGCGTTGCGCGGCGGTGACATAGCGGTCGAGCAACATCGGCGAGGTCTTCAGCGACGCCGCGATGTTGTCGAATCCGAAGTCGGCGTCGTCACTCGGCAACAGCGACGTGACGTCCACGTCGATCGCGAGCAAATCGCGCACGGCATTGCCGTACTCCGCGCGGTTGAGCCGGTGCACGACATAGCGGCCGGGCAATGTGCCGCGCGACGCCCAACCGCGATCGAGAGAGTTCGCCAGCCACGTCGTGAAGCCGGCGTACTCGGCTTCCTGCGGCCGCTTCATGCCCTGCGGCGGCATCGCGCGCACGCTCAGCTTGCGGAGCACGCGCTCCCACGTGGCCGCGTCGGCGACGGGGTCGTCCAGGCTGGCCTTCTCGAGATCCACCGGATGCGATGACGGCTGCGGGCTCTTCGTGTTGTGACATCCGACGCAGTATTGATTGACGAATGCACGATAGGTTTTTGCGTCGTTAGCTGAGACGGCGGCTGAGGCGGCCGGCGCTGCCGGGCGCTGCGCTGTGGCCGGCGCGGGCTTGGCGAGCCCGGCGGCCGACGTTGTGGCCTGAGAGCGTGCGGCCGTGCCGGCCTGCGTGAGCAGCACAGTCGCGCCGGCGCAGGTAATCGCGGTGGCAATCCACCTGTTCATTTCGTCTGCCCGCCCTTCTTACCCGCATCGGGAGGCTTCGCTCCTTCGGGAAGCGGAGGCGGCACCGGGGCAGGATCGTTCGGTCCGAGATGCATCAACTCGCGAAGCGTCGCGATGACTTCGTCGCGCGAATCGCGGCGCGGCTTCCAGGCGCGGGAATCGTTGTTGTTGCCCGCCGCAGGCGGCGGTTCGGGCTTCTCAGCCAGCAGCAGCGGCGTCAGGTTGTCTTTGTTGACGGCATCGAGCTTTGCTCCCGCGGCGACGAGAGCGCGGATCATATCGGTCCGCCGCGCCGTCACGGCCTGATGCAGCAGCGAAGCGCCGTCGGGCGTCTTGGCGTTCGGATTGGCTCCGGCATCGAGCAGCACCTTGAGCGCGTCGCCCGGGTCGCGGTCCGACGCTTCACGGAACGGCGGAGCGATCAATCGCTCGAATCCGGGTCCCGCGGCGAATGCGGCGCCGCGGCCGCCGACCATCGCCATCATCGCCGGTGTCTTGCCGACGTTGGCGTTGCCGCGTCCTCCGCCGCCACCGGTTGCATCGCCATCCTTTTCCTTTTTCTTTTCCGCCGGAGTCCACTCCAGTTGCGCCCCGTGCTTGATCATCAGCTTGAGCGCTTCGACATCGGACGCGATCGCCGCGCGGAAGAACGGCGACGCATTCTGCTCCGCATCGCAGCATAACGAAGTGTTGTGGATCTGACCGATGAACGCCTTGTTCGGATCGGCGCCGCGGTCGAGAAGCAGCTTGATCAGATCGAGCGCTGTGAGCTGATTAGGAAAATCGGAGCGCAGGCGTGAACCGTCGTGGGCATGCATGTCGGTCGTCGCATCGTGCATGTCGACGGCAAAGAACAGCGCTCCATCATTCGCGTCGGCTCCGAGATCGAGCAGCGTTCGGGCCAGGTCAAAGCGGTCGTTCACGATCGCGATCGAGGTCGCGGTGACGCCGTCACCGTTGGTGGCCTTCAGATCGGCGCCGCCCTTGATGAGCGCCCGCGCCACATTCTCGTGACCGTTGCGTACGGCAAACATCAGTGCGGTGAAGCCGCCTGTCGCGTGATCCGCGTGTTTCCGTTCGGTCAACGGCGAAACGTGCGCCTTGGCATTGGGATTGGCTCCGGCGGCCAGCAGCGCATTGACGACGTCGACGTGACCTTCTTCGGCGGCCCACATCAGCGCCGTTTCCTGCTGATAGTTCTCGGCGGCATTCGGGTCCGAACCGGCCTCGATCAGCAGTTCCACGGCGTCGATCCGGCCGGTCCGCGAGGCGGCCATCAAAGGCGTCTCCCCTTCCGGATGGACGGACCTTTTGACGTCCGCACCGGCCTTCAGCAACTCCGCGATGATGGGCGTGTCGCCTGTGCGGCTGGCTTCCAGCAACGGCGTGACACCATAGCGGTTGGCCGCAATGAAGTTCGCGCCGGCGCCGATGAGCGCCCGGACCATCTTCACGTCGGACTGGTGCACCGCCCAAAGCAACGCCGTCGAGCCGTCGCGCGCGGTTTCATTGACGTCGACGCGTTTGGCGACAAGCGCCCGCACCGTCTCGAAATCGCCGCCTCTCGCGGCCACGACGATGGCGGGATCACCCGCGCTCAGCCCGAGGGCCCCAGCGAATACCGGCACCGCTAACAGTAGGAGGATCAGCAGCCGTCGAGTCGACTGTCCTGGTGTACCCATCTTTGCCTGCCTTTGAGGATCTAAAGTCACTTAAGTCGCAATTGCGACTGATCTTAACTCCACTTGCGCGTTACGACAACCGATTTTCCCCCGGTCGTCCGGCGGGCCGGGCTATTCTACCGGTTTACTGGCTTGTGCGGCTTATGGACATTAAATTTCATCCGGCTGTTGTTGCGATCAAGCTTGGCGATATCGACCGTTTCCGCGAGCTGATCAAAGAGGACGCGACGCTGGCCACGTCGCGGTCGTCTGTCAGTCATCCAACGCTGCTTCAATGTGTGGTGCTTCAGGGGAGCGAGACGCCGAACAACCTCGAGATGGTGCGAGTGCTCGTCGATGCGGGGGCCGAGCTCAACGCGCCGCTCGTCGCGTGCGCGAGCTGCGACAACGTTCCGGCGGCCGAGTTTTTGCTGGACCACGGCGCAGCAATCAACGGTTCCCGCGCCACCGCCGGCTGGACGCCGGTCGAAGAGGCTCTCTACTGGAACAACCCGCGCATGGCCGGCCTGTTGGTCCGCCGCGGCGCATCGATTCACAATCTGCGCATCGCCGCGGGCCTTGGACGCACGGATCTGATCGAGAATTTCTTCGATCACGACGGCAACCTGAAGCCGGAGGCCGGCACGATCAACTGGCCGTGGGGAGACATCGAATTCATAAACCGATCGAACTTCGACGCCGAGGGAAAGCGCCAGCTCGCAGCGAAGGTTGCATCATGGTCGAACGATCGCGTGAGCGTTCTCAACAACGCTTTCGTCTACGCGTGTCTCAACGGCCACATTCCAGCGGCGCAACTGCTGTTGCAGAAGGGCGCACAAATCGACGCCATTCCGGAAGGCTTCGACTACAACGGCACCGGTCTGCACTACGCGGCGTATAACGGCCATCGTGCGCTGGTCGAGTTCCTGATTCAACACGGCGCGGATGTCAGGATCAAAGACGGCAAAGTTGCAGATACGGCCGCGGGGTGGGCGCAGGCGGGCAATCATCCGGAGATCAAGGACTACCTCGAGCGCCGGCTTTCCATGTGAACGCGCTTACCCGGCCGAGGCCGGTGGAGGATTCATGTCGCGCAGCTTCTTGCGGACGGCCTGAAGCGTTTGCGTGAGCGATTCGGCGCTTCTCTCCAGAGCTTTCATCCGTGAATTCCGCGCGGACTTCCGCAACTCTTCGAGCTCTTCGATCAGTCCATTCAATTGCGATTCGAAGCCGGGGATGCCGGCGCTGAATTTCGCGCGCTCCTCGCTGGTGAGCGGCTGTCCTTGCGGAGGCCGGAACCGGCTGATTTCCGCATTCAGCTCGCGGACTCTTTCACCCAGCGCATGGAACTTCTCCAACTTTTCGCTGTGCTCATTGCGCCGGTTGTTGAAAAGCTCAGCCTGGTTCGAGACACCTTGCGCGACCGTCTCTGCGCGAGCGCGCGCCTCCTGAAGCTGTGTCGACAAGTTGGTCACTTCGTCGGATACGCCCTGGCCGCATTCCGCGAAGCGGGTCATGAGCTTTTGAAGGTATTCGATATCGAAATCGGACGTCATATCCGTCTCGTTGATCTTGCCGCCGACGCGCTCGAGCTCTGCCAGGTAATTGTCGAGCGCAAGAACGGACTTAACTAAAGGAGAATCGCGTTTGGTCTTGTTCGACATGGCCCAGGCTCGAATGTATCACCGAAACGAATTGCCGCGGCACGGCGATCGGTCATAGCATCTGTTCCGAAGAAAGCGGAACTGAACGTGTCCAGAGCCCTCATGACCGGCAAAGTCGTGGTGATTACCGGTGGCGCATCCGGAATCGGAAGAGCGGCAGCGCTCGCCTTTGCGCGCGAGGGCGCGAGTGTCGTGATCGGCGATATCGACACCGCGGGAGCGGAAGACACCGTCGCCGCGATCAAAGACAAGGGCGGTGAGGCCAGTTCACTGAAGGTCGACGTCACAATCACGGCGGATATTCAGGCTCTCGTCACGCGGGCGGTCGAGCGATACGGCGGTCTGGATTACGCGTTCAACAATGCCGGCCTGACGGGGTCGCCGGCGGGCGTCGTCGAAATGACTGAAGAAGAATGGAACCACATCGTCGCGACGAACCTGACAGGCGTCTGGCTCTGCATGAAGTATCAGATTCCGGAAATGCTGCGGCGTGGCGGCGGCGCAATTGTCAATAACGGCTCGGTGACCGGTCTTGTCGGCGCTCCTGTCTGGGTTGGTAATGTCGCAACCAAGCACGGCGTCTCGGGCCTTACAAAGTCGGCGGCGCTGCAATACGCGACACAGAAAATCCGAGTGAACGCCGTGGCTCCGGGAGCTGTGCGCACACCTACGCTGGAACGTATGATGGCGCTGTCCCCTGCGGTCGAAAAGGCTCTGCTGGAGGCTATTCCCCAGGCCCGTTTGTGCGAGCCGGAAGAGATCGCAGAAGCCGTCGTCTTCCTGTGCTCTGAACGAGCGTCGCATGTGACCGGACACATCCTGGCCATCGACGGCGGCATGACCGCGCGCTGAACTCATGAGGTGAAGATGTTCGCAAAGACGATACGTATCGCTGCGATCGCAATCATATTGCTCGCCCCCATGCCCGCCTCGATATATGCGCAGCAGCCCGCGGCGCCGCAACAGCTGTTCAACATGACTCTGCAGAACGAGACGCGTCTGCCTCTGGGTCAGAATTCGGTCACGACACCCAATGTGGACCTGCAACTCTATGGAGACGGCAAGAACATCATTGTCGCCGTCGGCAGGGGCGCGAACTTTCCGCGCACCTTTCTTGGATTGTGTGAAAAGCCCTGCGGCTTCACCTTGCGCGACAGGAACAATTACTACGACCTCCGCGGACGGGCGCACATCAAGTTCATGACCATCGTGTCCGGTTTTCATCGCGTCAGGCCGATCATCAAATTATCCGACGGCACGCTGCTGATCGGAGATCAGGCAGAGGGTTCCGTCGCGGATTACCACCAGTACCAGATCTCATTCAGCGAATGCCGCTGGGTCAAGCTGGATCCCGTTCGAGGCGTGACTCTGGGATCGTGGGTTGAAAACCCGGACTTGAGCAAGGTCGAGGAAGTCGGCTACTTCGATGTGATCCCGGGCAGCGGCGTCCACACGGAGGGCGTGGCGGTTGAAAAGCTGCCGGCGCCTCCCGTCGGAGGGTGGATCGCGGTTTCCAGTTTTGAGCTGTGGGGACAACCGGTGAGTCGAAAGTAAATGCTCCTGCTCGCCTTCGGCAGCGGCGTGGCGGCCCTGATCTACGAGATCGTCTGGTTTCAACTCCTCGAATTGGTGATCGGCTCCTCGGCTGTGTCGCTGGCCGTGCTCCTTGCTGTCTTCATGGGCGGGACGTGTGTGGGCAGTCTCATGCTCCCGCGCTTCGTGCCTGCTCGATACAATCCGCTGCGGGTTTACGCCGCGATTGAACTCGGTATCGCTGTTCTGGGGATTCTGGTCCTGCTGCTCACGCCGCTCGCGGGCGGTGTTTATACGAGCTGGAGTGGATACGGCTTGAGCGGATTTCTGCTGCGAGGCGTGGTCGCGGCGGTTTGTCTTCTGCCCCCGACACTGCTGATGGGCGCGACGCTGCCTGCGCTGGCGCGGGGAGTCCGGACGACGGAGGCTGGCGTCTCTCGACTGGGGTTGTTTTATGGCGCGAATATCGCAGGCGCGGTGTTCGGATGCCTGCTATCGGGCTTTTACTTGTTGCGGGAGTATGACGTCGCAACGGCGACATACGTTGCTGCGGGAATTAATGTGATCGTTGCGGCGATTGCCGTCGGAACTGTCTCTGTGCTCCCTGTGACTCCGTGGTTAACCACAGAGTCACAGCGAGCACGGAGAGTTGCACCGGAGCGCTCACACCGGGCTGTCTACCTCACCATCGCCCTCTCCGGCCTATGCGCGCTGGCCGGCGAAGCCATCTGGACTCGCGTTCTCGGTCTTCTCCTCGGCGCATCCGTCTACACGCTTTCCATCATCGTCGCGGTTTTTCTGACGGGGCTAGGAATCGGCAGCGCCATCGGCTCACTCCTCTGCCGGACGCTTCCCCGCCCTCGCCGCGCGCTCGCCTGGTGCCAACTCCTCAACGCCGCCGCCATTGCGTGGACCGCGTACAGCGTCGCGGCATCGCTTCCCTTCTGGCCGGTCAATCCATCGATTTCCTCCAGCATCTGGTTCAACTTTCAACTGGACCTCGATCGCGCATTCTGGGCCCTCTTGCCGCCGACGCTGCTCTGGGGCGCCAGCTTTCCCCTCGCGCTTGCAGCAGCGGCCTCGCAAGACGAGGATCCGGCGAAACTGATGGCCGGCATCTACGCCGCCAACACGCTTGGCGCGATCGCCGGCGCGCTTGGCGCGAGCCTGATCCTGATCCCGTGGGCCGGATCACAGCACGCCGAGCAACTGCTCATCGGTTTGTCGGCGGCGGCGGGCCTTTTAGTTTTCGTTGAAGCGCAGTCCGCCCCGCTTGCATCTGCAGGTGTGATCGTGGCTGGAATCCTCGCTGCCGGCATCCTGATCAAAACGGTCCCGCCGGCTTCCAGCCTGCTCGCCGCACACGGCCGCTACGCGCCGACATGGGTCGGCAAGGGTGACATTATTTACTCGCGCGAAGGACTGAACTCGTCGGTAGCCGTTTCGGATTTTCCGAATGGGGTCCGCACCTTTCATGTCGCCGGCAAGATCCAGGCGTCGAATGTCCCTCGCGACATGCGGCTCCAGAGAATGCTCGGGCACCTCACGTCGCTCGTGCCGGCCAATGCTCATTCGATTCTTGTCATCGGATGCGGCGCGGGAATTACAGCGGGCGCGGTGTCCATCGATCCGAGCGTGCAACGAGTGACGATCGTGGAGATCGAACCGCTCGTGCCGGACGCCGCGTCCGCGTACTTCAGCGAGCCGAACTTCGATGTGATCCACAATCCGAAAGTCCGCGTGCAGATCGACGACGGCCGCCACTTCCTTCTGACAACGCAGGAGCGCTTCGACGCCATTACCGCCGATCCGCTGGATCCGTGGGTGAAAGGCGCCGCGAACCTCTATACGAAAGAATTTCTCGAGGTCGCGAGGCGCCACCTGAATCCCGGCGGCGTCGTAACGATGTACATGCAGCTCTTCGAAACCAATCAAGACGCCGTGAAGAGCGCTGTCGCCACGTTCTTCGAGGTCTTTCCAAACGGGACGATCTGGGGCAATACCTATGAGGGACAGGGTCACGATATGGTGCTGCTCGGCCAGGCCGAACCATTGCGTATCCATCTCGACGACATGGAACAGCGGCTGCGCCGTCCCGAATACATGCGCGTCCTGGATTCGCTCGGCGAGGTCGGCATGCACTCGGCCGTTGATCTGTTTTCGACGTACGCAGGGCGGGCATCCGATCTGATGGAGTGGTTGAAGGACGCGGCGATCAATCGCGATCGCAACCTTCGGATGCAATACCTGGCCGGCACCGGACTGAACCTCGACGACAGCGCGGCCATCTATGCGGGCATGCTGGTCTACAGACGCTTCCCCGAAGATGTCTTCATCAGCGCTGACGGACGAGTCGAGCTATTGCGGCAGGCGATTCAAGACGACGTCCGAAACCGGTAATGCGTCGGTCTGCGATGCAGGTGTCTCCGGATGGTTTCCACGATCAGGCCGATGACAGCATACGTCACGGCATTCGCAACCATCGTCGCACGGAGACCGAGAAGAGATTTCGAAGAATACGAGATGATCACTGCAACAGCCGGCTGAGTCCAACGCGCGAGAGCGGAAACAAACGGTGAAATGGGAACCGCCTTGTCTGCGCTCGCGAAATAGAGTCCCCAGGAACCCGCAACGAGAAAGCCCGCAGTCGCCCATATCGCTATCCGATATTTCATGCGCCCCCCTTGCCTGGTCGCCAACATTACGCCTGATGGTATACACCGCGCAATTTTTCACCAACAGGGGATGGCCATGAGGAAACGTCAAGCAACGGCGGCGCTGCTATGTCTCATCCTGACGACGGCAGCGGCGAACGCATTCGCGCAAACCAGTAACGGGCAAGTCGGACGTGTGGTCCACAATTCGGTCTAAGCACGACGACGAACATCAATCCGGAACTGATCGGCGAGGTCCGCCTGATCCTCGCTCCGGTGGACGTCGAGCTTGGGCGCGGCAATACGCAAATTCAAATTCAGACGCGAGGCGGAACGAACAAGTTCACCGGCAGCGCGGTCTGGAACATTCAGAACACCGCGCTCAATGCCAATACCTGGGCGAACAACAAGAACATTGTCACCCATCCGGTCACCAACATTTCCAGATGGAGTCCGATCCGGCCCGACTGGAGAAACACGCATGACTTCACGCTGACCTACGGCGGGCCGATCAAGAAGAACAAGACATTCTTTTTCGCGTCGTGGGACCAGCAGATCAGCGTCACTCGCGCGCTTCAAACGAACACGGTGTACACGGACTCCGCGCGACAGGGCATTTTCCGGTATTGGGAGAAATGGAATCCCGGCAATGCGGCGTCCGCACAACCGACGTTTCCCGCAACGGCGACGAGCGCGATGGCTCCCGCGGTCGACTATGGCGGCAGTCCGCTGCGGCCGGCGTTGAATCCGGACGGCACTCCGTACAACGGCGCGCTGCGCTGCTTCAGCGTGTTCGGCAATGTGAAGGCCGACGGGATCCATTCACGGCGGCGGATTGTCCGGGCGGCACGGCCTCGTTCAACAGCGTGAACAACGTGCCGTCACCATGGGACTCCTTCCGCACCACGATGGATACGACCGGATACATCCGCAAGATATTGGCGGCGATGCCGCACGCCAATTACTTCGCGACCGGCGATGGACTCAACACCGCGACACGATGTTTCCCCGAAGATTATTTCGTCACGAATCCGCAGTTCAACACGGCGACGTATTGGGGAAATCTGACCCATAACAATTACCACTCGATGCAGATCCAGCACACGCTGCGTTCGACGCAGGGCTCGAGCCTGCAGACCACATACACATGGTCCAAGCTCCTGACCGATCACTACAACAGCTGGGTCGATCCGCGGCACCGGCAGGCCGACTATTCGATGGACTATGCCGGCGTCCCGCAGGAGATCCGGATGAAACGGCACGTTCGAGCTGCCCATCGGACCGAACCGCCTGTTGCTTGCCAACAGCTCGGGATGGTTTGCGCGGCTCGTGGAAAAGTGGCAGGCGAGCATCGTATACAACTGGGGTTCGGGCCAACCCAGAGACACGTTCTCGGCGCAGAAGTTATATACCGGTGGCGGCGGCAATCAGCCGCAAGCGCGTCCGGATATCGTCGGGCCGTGGGTGAATCCGAAAACAGACTTCTAACAGAACGGACCGAACAACGATACGGGAACGATCTACGGGTATCCGAGTCCGTAGCCTGCAATTCCGGGTCGACGCGAACAACATCCTGAATCATCCGAATCCGGGTGAACCGAACTTCAATGTCGGAAGCGCCGACTTCGGGCGCGTCACGGCAAACAAGGTGAGCTTGAGTACTTCGCCGCGCGCGTTCCAGGCGAAGATACGTTTTGGTTTTTAGAAGAAGCGCCAAACCGAAATGAAGTGCTCACCCCACGACCGGCACGGCCAGGTCTGACCCATGGACGAGTCCATCGACTCCAGCCACCGCTGGACCCGTCCGGAGAATCGGTGATCATCCTCCGGACGGGGCGGCGGCAGAAACAAGTTCAGTCCGACCGCCTTTTCCAGCTCGACCTTCGGACCGAGCGCCCGCCGCAGCGAATGCAGGCCGTGATAGTAGACCCTCAACGGCACGCCATACAGACTTCCGTCATAGTAGCCGCGCCATCGACGGAAGTGCCGCTCGACGATGGTCTCGAACGGACTGAAGCGTCCCATGAGCGTGATGATCAGCCGGCCTCCCGGCTTCAGGTATTCCTGAGCCAGCCGCGCAAGGACGCGCAAATCCGGCGAGCAATTGAGCGCCGCGAAATTCGAGAACAATCCGTCGAACGATGTCCCTCGTATCGCGACATGCTCCAGATCCGTCACCACACAATGGATCCTGTCGCGGCACTCGAGCGCCTCGGCTTTCGATCGCAGCTGAGCGATCATCCCGGGCGAGATGTCGATCCCGACCACCGCAACACCGCGCTCGGCAAAATGGATCGCATCTTCGCCGGTGCCGCAGCCGAGATCGAGAATACGCATGCCGGGCTTGAAGAAGTTGTCGGCGACGTCCCAGGTGCGTTTGCGGAGCTTTTCACCGGCGGAGGTGTTCGAGAAGTGACGGTCGTAGTGATCTGCTTCTTCGTCGAAGAGCCTGCGAATTTGAGATGCCTGCGAGCCCAATGTTGAACTCCATAGGTTGCGGCATCCTGCATCGAGATTTTGGGGGTTCCGGCGGTTAGCTTAAGGCCGGCTGCGGGCTGCGTCAATACGGCTTGCGCAGGTGCCGGGCCAGCCTTCCTTGCACGCGAGCGCGTACAACGCCGCAGGCTCACGCTCACGAACCTCGGCCTTGCTGCCTCTGAGGATGATCGGAAAATCCTCGAGAACGGGCGGGACGCTCGCGAACTTGCCCTCGCCGCTCGTCAGCGTGCTGAGGTTTCGGCATGCGGTATCCAATCCAAGACTGCATCCACGGCTCAAGGGCCGCGCGGCTCCCGCCGGATCGAGCCGTCGAAGATCTTCGCCGGACCGCGAGAGCGCGATGTGAAGCAGACCCGCTTCGTTGCACGCCCAGCTCGATCCGCGATCGCAGAAGTTGGACACCAGGTCGGCAAGGTAAGGACACGCGTATGGCCGTCCATCCTGACAAGCCTGCCGCCAGAACGGCACCCACTGGCCGCGATGGTCGTCGCCGACGCCCTGCGCTGCGCTCATGATCACAAACACGAGAGCCCAGATCGAGATGTATGCCAGGTGGCGCGTTCGCGGCGCGAGCGACCGGCCGATCGCCGCGGGATCGAGCGCGCGAATCGGCCTGGAGCGCACGGCGCGATCGATCGCAATCACCGATAGATTCAAGAGCGGCACCTGCAGAAGCTTGTCGTAAAACGACGGCATGCCCCTGCTGCCCAGAAGTTGATACAACGCAACAGTGCTGAGCCCATAAAGCGCGCCGTAAATGATGCGTCCGAGTTCGCTGCGCGGCGAGGTGGAGGGATCCGTGAAGAGCAGATGCATTCCGAGGAAGACGGCAATCGGGATGTACGAGTCGTAGAAGAAATAGATCCCGGTGGCGGCGTAGTAGATCAACCCGAAGACGTACGTCGAGATGACGGCGGACATCGTCATCGTCGTCACGCCGAAAAGAAGCTGGCCGGGCAGACCGATGAGAAACAGCGCGAGGTATATGTGCGGCGGATAAAACTGGGTACTCGCGATTTCTTTACCCCACGTGATGTCGCTGGTGCCGGTCGCGAGAAGAACGACCGAGAAGACGGCCAGTGGAAAAGAAGAGGGATTAAAGATGTGCATGCGCCGTCCGTCTCTGTTCCAGCGAAGCGTCTCTTTCGCGGCGATACCGAGCGCGACCATCGCGAATTGCAGATAGAACCAGTCCGGCTTGAACCAGAGAAAGAGATTGATGCTGAAGATGACGGGGAATGGAGCGAAACCGAGAACGTAGGTGTCGCGCCGCGACCAGCAGAGCAGCATGTCGAAGGCGTAGGCGAACAACAGCTGCCCGACGATGAAAGGCGCGAAGGCGTAGACCTGCGGCCAATACCAGCCCCAGTACAGCAGCACCGCGCCCTGAGCGCACGCCTGCACATAGTGCTGCTGTCTCGGCGTGACCTCGAGCGCGAGCTTCCGGCCGTCCCGAAGCGTCGCCGCAAGCAATGCGTTCCACACGCCCAGCGCAATCGCGACGATCACAAACGCCCACAACACTCTCGAGTTCTCACGCACCGGCGCAAGCAGCGCCAGGGAGCCGAGCCCGAACGTAAAGATGAGCGGCAGCAGGAGGACTTTCTTACGAGGCATGGTCGGCCTAGGTTTTATCAAAGCGACGCGAGCCATTCAAGCAGACCACGCCAATCTGGCGCCGTCTACGATGTACTGTCCGGCAAGATGACAGGGTCTGTTCTCAATGCGGCGCTGCGGGTCGGATTGAGTGGAAGAATGGCGTCCGGGAAGAGTCCTCGTTCTGTCTTGAAAGCCAAACCGATGAGCTTGCGGCTCCGTCTGAGTATTCCGCCGCGGAGCGGCGACAATTTTAGCCACTGCCTTCAGAGCCTGTTTGAGTATTCCGCCGCGGAGCGGCACAACAACTGTAGCCACGGGCTTCAGAAGATGTGAATGAATTGCCGCAGAGCGGCGTAACAGCGTTAGCCACGGGCGTAAGAAGGTGTGAATGAATGCCGCGTCCAGCCGCCGCGGAGCGGCGGGGCAATTCATTCACACGTTCTTCAGCCCGTGGCTACAAATCGGC
>JADMIO010817177.1_pt1 | contig 29384 bp, 19 predicted proteins | sample 8958161 | NCBI WGS metagenome assembly JADMIO01 (sample SAMN16585339, study PRJNA669376) | soil metagenome | isolation source: Crop rotation soil | place: USA: Cullars Rotation, Alabama | collected 2011 | reverse complement strand
CGGCCGGCCCCGCCGGACCCGGCGCTCGGCCGAGGGGTCATGGCCGCGGGGGACTCGATGAAACGCGTCGCCCCGGCGTCCGCCGGGGGTACCACCCGCACCGCGGCGCGCGACGCCGAGGCCACCCCGCCGACGCACCACGGGGCCAGCGCCAGGGCGAACTCGCCGGGCGTCTGGTAGCGCCGGCCCGGGTCCTTCTCCAGCGCCCGGGCGATCACGTCCGCGAGCCCGGCCGGCACGTCCGTCCGGATCTCGTCCGCCCTGGGGGCGGGCAGGGAGATATGGGCGACCAGGACGTCCATCGCCGTGTCGCCGCCGAACGGCGGCCGGCCGATGAGGCAGTAGAACAGCGTGCAGCCGAGGCTGTAGAGGTCCGACCGGATGTCTGCCGAGCGCGAGTCGCGGCACTGCTCGGGCGCGGCGTAGTCGGGCGTGCCCATGAAGCCGAATGCCGTCTGCCCGGCGGCGGTTTCGGCGATGGTCTGCGGCCCGAGCAGCCGGGCCAGGCCGAAGTCGGCGATCTTCACCAGCGCCGGCGATTGTCCCTCCGACCTCTCGCCGCCCAACACGTCGGCCGGCCTCGGGATCAACAGGTTTTGCGGCTTGATGTCGCGGTGGACGAGCCCCTTCAGGTGCGCGTGATCCAGGCCAAGCGCCGCCTGACGGATGTATTCGCACGCCCGGTTGACCGGCAGGGGCCCCTCGGTTCGAACGACCCCGGACAGCGTCGTGCCGGCGACGTACTCCATCGCCAGATAGAGGATGCCGTCCGCCTCGTTAGCGTCGTAGGCAAGCACGATGTTCGAGTGCGATAGCCGGGTGACGCTCCGCACCTCGCGCAGGAACCTCTCGCGGGACCGGGGGTCTTCGGCCATCTCCGGGGCCATCAGCTTCAGAGCGACGGTTCGCCCCATGACGGTGTGGACGGCCTGGTAGACCCGGCCCATGCCGCCCCGGCCGACCTCCTCCAGGACGCGGTAGGGCCCGAGGACCAGCCCGCGGGTGTCCCCGGAGGCGACCCGCTTCGCCTGGAGTGGGGTGAGCAGGCCGTCGGCGACGAGGGCCGTCGGCAGGTCGTCCGCGGGCTCGGCGCGGGCGATGTGGCTCACCCGCGCCAGTTGCTCGTCGTCGAGGAGCCGGCTCTTCTTCAGGTTGTCCAGGAACGTCACCGAGTCCACGGCTCCCACGATATCCTCCGGGCGTTGGCCTGGTCAGCGGCTCAAAGAGATTCCACGGTAGATGAACCCTCCCGGGCGGACGTCCGGCCCGCCGCTGAGCCGAGCGGTCGGGTCGGTCAGGGGGTTCAACTGAACGATGATCGAACTCGACACGCTATTGACCTGCACGACCACGACCCCGGTGAAGCCGAGGATCGGGTACAACGTGTTGCTGCCGCTGGCCGACGGCGGGCCGACGATCGCGGCGACGCGCGGCTGGCCGATCTGGGTGGCGATGTCGTCTAACAGGGTCGATTTCATGCCGGGGCCGCCGTAAGCGCTCGCCGGCAGTTGGAGCCCACCGCTGCCGAACGAGTCCAGGTCGGCGGCGGACGGGCCGTTCCGGATCCAGTTCGAGAACGGTCCCGTGCTGGTCTCGCCGGTGTTATTCAGCGACACGAGGCCGTAGTTCCCCGGGGCGGTGCGGTCGGGGTAGATCGGTGCCTCGTTGATGCCGTCCGGGCCGAGCGTAACGTTCGCAGGCGGCACCGCGCCGCCGTCGATCCGGGTCGTCGCGGTACGGGTATCGGTCAGGGCCCCGATCGGGGCGGCTACCGTGCCGCTCAACTCCTGAAAGGTCTGGAGGCTCATCGCCAGGGGCAGGAGCCTGCAGCCACTGCCCTTGAAGCCGCTGACATTCTGCCCCCGCAGAGTCGCGACGGCGGTAGCCGTGCGGCTCGCGGTCGGGGTGCCGCCGACGGGGCCGAAGAACAGCTTCAGCGGCCCCTTGGGCACGCTGGCGTCGCGCCGCACCGTCACCCGCACCGAGTTCGGGAACGGCGCGGTCGAGCCCGTCTGGAACTGCCCCGCCGAGGTGCCGGGTGCCGCGGCCGGGTCGGCCACGAAGCCCAGTTCGACGTCCGCGGCGAGGACGTCCAGGTCGTCGTCGCCCACGCGGTGCATCTGACCGAGTGCGATCGCCCGGGCCGCCACCGTTTGCTGCGCCTCGGCACGGATGGCCGACCGATCGACGTCCGTCAGCCCGCCCTGAGACGCCTTGACGGCGAACCTCATCAGCCGCGTCGCGCCGGCCTGGGCGGCGGAGTCGGCCGCCGTCTGGAGCTGGACCTCGGCGCGCCAGATGTAGTTCAGATCGACCGCGAAGGCGATCATGGCCATCAGAGGCACGAGGGCCATCAGCAGGATCGCCATCGTCCCGCCGCGGCGCGAAGGACGGATCGAGGACGTCATCATCTCATCCCTCCTTGCACGGGGCGGCGGTTTCCGACAGCTTCTTCAGGAACGTCATCGAGTCCACGGCTCCCACGATTCCCTCCGGGCGGTTGGCCCGGGTCAGCGGCTCACGGAGATCCCACGGTAGATGAACCCTCCCGGGCGCACGTCCGGCCCGCCGCCCAGCCTGGCGGTCGGGTCGATCACGGGGTGCAACTGTACGAAGATCGATCCGCCCTCGACGCTCACGATCACGACCCCGGTGAAGCCGAGGACCGGGTACCTCACGTTGCTGCCGTTGCCCGACGGCGGGCCGACGATCACGGCGACCCGCGGCTGGCCGATCTGGGTTGCGACCTCGTCGAACAGGGACGACTTCATGCCGGGGCCTCCGGGGATGGTGGCACCTGCCTGCAACCCGTTGCTGCCGAACGAGGCCAGGTCGGCGGCGGACGGGCCATTGAGGATCCAGTTCGCGAACGGCCCCGTGCTGGTCTCTCCGGTAGCATTCAGCGACAGGAGGCCGAAGTTCCCCGGGGCGGCGCGGTCGGGGTAGATCGGTGCCTCCTTGATGCCGTCGGGCCCGAGCGTCACGTTCCCCGGCGGTGCCGCGCCGCCATCGATCCGGGCCTTCGCCGAGCGGTTATCGGTGAGTGCCCCCGCAGGAGCAACGGCCGCGCCGCTCAACTCCTGAAAGGTCAACAGGCTCATCGCCAGGGGCAGGAGCTTGCCACCGCTGCCATTGAACCCGGTCACGTTCTGCCCGCGGATCGTCGCGATTCCGGCCGCCGTGCGGCTCGCGGTCGGGGTGCCGCCGACGGGGCCGAAGAACAGCTTCAGCGGCCCCTTGGGCACGCTGGCGTCGCGCCGCACCGTCACCCGCACCGAGTTCGGGAACGGCGCGGTCGAGCCCGTCTGGAACTGCCCCGCCGAGGTGCCGGGTGCCGCGGCCGGGTCGGCCACGAAGCCCAGTTCGACGTCCGCGGCGAGGACGTCCAGGTCGTCGTCGCCCACGCGGTGCATCTGACCGAGTGCGATCGCCCGGGCCGCCACCGTTTGCTGCGCCTCGGCACGGATGGCCGACCGATCGACGTCCGTCAGCCCGCCCTGAGACGCCTTGACGGCGAACCTCATCAGCCGCGTCGCGCCGGCCTGGGCGGCGGAGTCGGCCGCCGTCTGGAGCTGGACCTCGGCGCGCCAGATGTAGTTCAGATCGACCGCGAAGGCGATCATGGCCATCAGAGGCACGAGGGCCATCAGCAGGATCGCCATCGTCCCGCCGCGGCGCGAAGGACGGATCGAGGACGGCATCTCTCATCCCTCCTTGCAAAGGACAGCGGTTTCCGACAGCTTCTGACTGGGCGACAGGAACATGCCGGTGCCCGCCGGCAGCCACGACACGTTCGAGTACAGCACCCCGACCTTGACCGAGATGGTCGCCCCCGGCACGGCCGCGGCTTGGAAGCTCTGGTCGCTGGTCACCACGGTCCCGTTGACCGTGACGACGACCTCGGGCGTGCCGCCGATCTTCGCCGCCGTCAGCGTGGTGCCGGCAGCGCTGACGATGTCGGCGTAGCCGCCCGCCGTGACGGCTCCGGCGCGGGTGGCGGCACGGGCGGCGTTGGCCACCGCCCCGAGGGCCATCATCGCCCGGCTGAGTTCGATCATCCCCAGGAACAGCGCGAACAGCAGCGCGGCGACCAGGCAGAACTCCAGGGCGGCGGCGGCCGGGCGGCGGTCGTGGCGGCGTGTCGCGAGCATGTTCGGCTTCCTCATCGCATCTTGTTCATCACGGCCATGATCCGGAACGCGGCCGGCCCCAGCACCACGATGAAGATCGCCGGGAAGATGCACAGCAGGGTCGGGAAGAGGATCTTGACGGCGGCCTGCTGGGCCGCCTCCTCGGCGCGCTGGAGGCGCTGCTGGCGCATGGCGTCGGCGTGGATCCGCAGCGCCTTGGCGACGCTGACGCCGAAGCGCTCGTTCTGGAGCAGCACGCCGGCGAGCGTGCGCAGCTCCTCGAGGTCGCACCGCTGGGCGAACTGCTGTAGCGACTCGCCGGCGGTCTTGCCCAGCATCATCTCGCTCTGCACGATCTCCAATTCGCCGCCGAGCTGCGGGTGGGCGAGGCGCAGCTCGCCGACGACGTACTGGAAGGCGGCGACGAAGCTGGCCCCGCCCTCGAGGCAGAGCACGAGCATGTCCATCGCGTCGGGCAGGCCGCGGCGGAGGGCCGCCTGCCAGGACCCGATCCGGGCGTCGAGCCACAGCCCCGGCACGAGCAGACCGATCCCGGCCATGAAGACGCCCGATGGCAACACCCAGTTCGGCGGGACCACGTTGGCCAGCCCCGCCCCGACCGCGAGGGCGACCCCCGCCACGACGAGCAGGAAGCGGGCCGCGAGGAACAGCGTCACCGCCTTCGGGCCGTAGATGCCGGCCCGGATGAAGCGTTGCCTGAGCTGCGCGTTGCGGTTCTGGCCCGACCCCACGACGAACGCCGGCATCGGCAGGCTGCCCAGCGCGTCGCGGAACCAGTCGCCCGCCGTGCGCGTCGGGCCGGCCGGCTCGCCGAGCATACGAAGCCGGGTGGTCATGCGCCGGTTATCCCGGTTCAACAGCAGGTAGGCGACGACCACGAGGCCGGTCGTCACCAGGAACACGATCAGGCTGATCCAAACGCCCATGCCGCCCTCGCCCTCAGACGTCGATGTCGATGATCTTGCGAATCCACAACGCCCCGAGCGCCATGCTGACGGCGGTCGCCACCAGCAGGGTGGTGTGCTCGAACAGCTCGTCCGCGTAGGCCCGGTTGACGAACCGCATGGCGACGAGCATGAAGAACGGCAGCAGCAGCAGGATCAACGCCTGGAGCCGGCCCTCGGCGGTGAGCGTCTTGACCTGCTGCCGGATGCGGCGACGCTCGCGGACGAGGGCCGCGAGCCGCTCCAGCACCTCGGAGAGGTTGCCGCCGGCGCTGCGCTGGATGAGCATCGCCATGACGAAGATGCGCATGTCGAGGACGCCGGACTGCTCGGCCAGCTCCTGGAACGCCACCTCGGGGGCCAGCCCCATGTTCTGCTGCTCGCGGCAGCGGGCGAAGGCGGTGGCGATCGGGTCCTCGAAGCTGTCCGAGACGGCGTGGAAGGCCTGCGGCACCGACTGCCCCGAGCGGATCACCCGGGCCATCAGCTCGAACGCCCCGGGCAACTGGGCCTGGAACCGCTCGCGCCGGGCGCGGCCGCACATCTCGACATAAACGGCCGGGCCGGCGACTCCGACGAGGAGCGCCGGCACTCCCAGCAGCGGCCCCTGGAGGAACCACCCCACGCCGCCCAGCACCACGGCGGCGGCGACGGAGAGGACCAGGACGTGAGACACCTGAAGTTTCAACCCCGACCGTTCGAGCGACTTACGCAGCGGGCCGAACCAGTCGCGGCCCGGGAGCGCGAACGGGGTGGTCGGGTCGGGCTTCGGCATCCCGGGCTGGGCCGGTGCCTCCAGCGTGAACGTCTCCAGGCTCTTGAACAGCAGCGGGCCTTCGACCACCGGCATCGAATCGCCGCGGAGGGCCACGGCGCGCCGTGACGCGCGCCTCTCGTCGCGGCCCTTGAGGTCCGCGAACGCCAGGTAGCAGGCCACCACCGCCATGGCAACCGCCAGGAACACCGTCAGTAAGTACGCCCAATGCACGGCCATTCATCACCTTCGAGGGGAGATCGGTTGCTCAGGTCGTCCCGGCGGACAGCAGGCGCTTGGTGAACATTTCCATCGGGAGGTTGATGCCGGAGGCCGCGATCCGCTCCAGGTAGTGCGGCCTCAGCCCGGTGGCCTGGAAGTAGCCCTGGGCGCGGCGCTTGTCGTCGAGGCCGGTCTGCTTGTAGACGAACAGGTCGTGCATGGCGATGTTGTCGCCCTCGACGCCGGTCACCTCCGAGATCTTGACCACCTTCCTGGCCCCGCCGGTGAGGCGCGACGCCTGCACGATGACGTGAATCGCCGAGGCGATCTGCCGGCGGATGACCCACATCGGCATGTCGAACCCGGCCATGCCGACCATCATCTCCAGCCGGCCCAGGGCGTCGCGCGTGTCGTTGGCGTGGATCGTGGTCAGCGAGCCCTCGTGGCCGGTGTTCATGGCCTGGAGCATGTCCAGCGCCTCCGGGCCGCGGCACTCGCCGATCACGATCCGGTCCGGCCGCATACGCAGGGCGTTCTTGACCAGGTCGCGGGTGCTCACCTCGCCGACGCCCTCGGCGTTCTTCGGCCGGGTCTCCAGCCGACCGACGTGGCGCTGCTGGAGCCTCAGCTCGGCGGCGTCCTCGATGGTGATGACGCGCTCCGACTCGGGGATGTACGCCGACAGGCAGTTCAGCAGCGTCGTCTTGCCGGAGCCGGTGCCTCCGGAGATGAGGACGTTGAGGCGGGCCTCGACGCAGGCGGCGAGGAAGCGGGCCATGTCCGGGGCCAGCGCCCCCTTGGCGATGAGGTCGGTGACCTCCAGCGGCTTCGACCCGAAGCGGCGGATCGAGACGAGCGCCCCGTCCAGCGCCAGCGGCGGGATGATGGCGTTGATCCGGCTGCCGTCGGTCAGGCGGCCATCGACCATCGGGCTGGTCTCATCGACGCGGCGGCCGATCTGGCCGACGATGCGCTGGATGATGTGCAGCAGGTGCTTGGCGTCGGAGAAGGCGACGTTCGTCCGCTCGAGCCGGCCGTGGCGCTCGACGTAGATGTTGTCGTGTCCGTTGATTAGGATGTCGCTGACGGTCGGGTCGCGCATGAGGGCCTCGAGCGGACCGAGGCCGAAGGTCTCGTCGAGGACCTCGCCGATGATGCGGTCACGCTCCTGGCGGCTGAGCAGCTGGGCGCTGCGCTGGCACAACTCCTCGGCCATCCGGCGCACCTCGGCGCGGAGCCGGTCCTGTCCCATCGAGCCGATCACCGACATGTCCATGTTGGTGACGAGCTGCTGATGGAGCTGCGCCTTGAGGCGGCGGCGCTCCTCGAAGCCGGAGTCGCCTGGCTTCTGGGCGTCGATGTCGGTCCATTCGTCTCCCGTCGGGGACGAGAACTCCGGTAATGACCTGGCCATGCTACACTCCGCGTGAACACTCGAGGGGGCGGGTGGAAGTTATCGGAAGCCAAGCCAACTGCCGCGTCGGGGGACCCCGACCGGGGTCGCCGCCGCCTGCGCCGGGTTGACGGCGCGGGCCACCTCGGCAATCGCCCGAGACACCGCCGCCCCGGCCGACTTCACCACCGCGAGGATGCCGGTGTTGTTGGCCCCGTTGATGGTGCGGGGGTCGTCGGGCAGTTGGTGAGCGATCGTCATCCCCAGGGCCTGCTCGATCTCCTCGGCGGGCAGTTCCTTCGCCTGGCCGCAGCGGTTGAGCACGAGCCGCAGCTTGCCGCGGCGCTCCAGCCCGAGCTGTTCCAGGTGGTTCATGAGCCGCCGGGCGTGGCGCAGGGAGGTGTAGTCGGGGCGGAGGACGATGAGCACGTTGTCCGCCTGGCGGAGGGCGACCACCTGCTCCTCGTGGAAGCAGTCTTCGAGGTCGGCGACCGCGAACGGGTAGAGTTGCCGGATCAGGGTGAGGACCTTCTGGACCCCGTGCGAGGAGACCATGGGGATCTCGTCGAAGCGGTCCGGCGGGGCCAGCAGCCCGATCCCGCTGGGGTGGCTGGCGAGGGAACTCTCGACCATCGCCTGGTCCATCGCGCTGGCCTTCATGCACAGGTCGGCCAGGGTGTGGGCCGGCTTCAGGTCGAGGAGGGCGGCCTGGTCGCCGGCACCCGGGTGGAGGTCGATGAGGGCGCAGCGGCGGGCCTCCCGGGCCAGGACCGCGGCGAGGTTGGCGGCGATCGTGCTCGTCCCGCTGCCGCCGCCGGCCCCGAGCAGGGCGATCAGCCGGCCGGTGCTGGCCGGGGCGGGGGCCTCCTCGCGGGAGTTGAGCCGGGCCAGGAGCGTCTCGATCTGGCCGTCGAGGTCGGCCTCGTCGAAGTAGTAGTTGGCCCCGTCGTTGAGGGCGCGGAGGATGAGCTTCGGGTCGTTCACCGGGCCGACCGCCAGGACGGGCCCGCTCATCAGGGTGCGAACCTTTCGCAGCGCCTGGATCGCCCGGTCCGGTGCCGGGGAAAGCACCACCAGCATACGGGAAGTGCGGACGCGGCTGAGGTAGCTTTCGACCCGGTCGAGTTCGACCAGCGCCGTCCCGTCCGGGTGGCCGTTCAGCAAGTCGCGCAACTTCAGCGGTGTAGGGTGCGCATTGTTGTCACTCAAGATGACAGTCTGCATGGAATGCTCCAACGCCGTCTAACGCCGCGGGTCTCGAAGGCCCCTTCCGGGACACGGCGGCGAGGGGGTGCCCGGCCGTCCGGCGATAGACGGCGCGGCTGACCGATTTCTTCCTCGGTGGGGTCGGGTGGCCCCACCGCACTTCTGGTAGTCCCTGCCCGCGAGTTTGGAAGGCAGGGACGCATGGGCTGCCGGGGGGGCACGGGCTACGGTACCCGGCCACCTGGCATGATCGGGAACATCACTGTTCCCGACGCATGTGCTCGGATATTGCAGAGCCACGGATGAGGAGGGGGGATGACGGGCCCCGGTCTCCTCGGGAGCCTCACGAAGAGGTCCGCCGGCACAACTGTAGGTCATGAATGAGGTAATGCAAAAAATCACCCCATTTCGCCCCGTTGTAGGCTGCAACGAACGGACAATCGCCCTCCGTCGCGATACGAGGCGCGGCACCGGCTGGTGTGCGGCGGGCCCGACACGGGCGACGGCGTGGCGGAAATAACGGCTCGGCCGTTCGGGAAAGTTCGTTTCACTTCACGGAGCGATCCTGCCGATAATGCGGCATATGCGGCCGCACCAAAGGCGGCGATGCCATTCGGGGGCGGTGCGATGAGATCCAAGGCGTGGTGCGGTATCGTCCTCCTCGCCATCGCGGGGGGTATCCTGGCTCGGGGGCCGGTCCCGTCGGATTATGCTCCGTCCCGTCCCGACTTTCTGCTCGCCCAGGCGAAGGACAAGGACACGCCACCGAAGCCGCCCGAAAAGCCCAAGGAGTCGGAGACGCCCAAGGCACCCGAGCCGCCGGTCCCTTCCACTCCGCCGGTTCCCTCTCCCTCGCCGACTCCGCCGGCTCCATCGACTCCGCCGGCGGCATCACCGCCCGACGCCTTCGCCCAGGGGCCGACGCGCGGCGGCGAGGCCCCCGGCCGCGGCTTCAACCCGCACATGCTCGGCGACTACCAGGGCCTGTTCGCCCGACGCTTTGTTACCCTGCCGGTCGATCAGACCATCAACACGATCCAACCGCCGCAAACGATCACGCAGTTCGTGACCGTCGTCGGCAGGGACGGGGTGGTCAGGAGAATCCCGATCACGGTGACGCTTAAGGGCCCGACCGCCGTCACCTCGCGGAACATCGTCAACGTGACGGTACCCTCCGCCGTCCCCGTCACCGGCCCGGGTGCGTTCAAGATCGCCGAGAACGAGTCGCCGTCACCGGGGGACCGCGCCTACGTCACCTACAACTACTTCTCCGGGATCCGCGGCCCGGCCGTCCCTGGTGACCTCTCGAGCGCCACCACCCGGACGACGACGGTGAACGGCCAGCCCGCCGTCGTCACCGAGACCCGGCTGAGCGCACCGTACACCAACGCGCAGCGGGGCGTGTTCGGGTTCGAGCAGTCGGTCTTCGACGGGGCCTTCTCGGTCGGCCTGCGGCTGCCGTTGACGGAGCAGCAGGCCGATGACTCCTTCGCCCACGTCGGTGACCTGACGGCCAACTTGAAGTATGCGATCCTGCGCGATCCGGAAACGGGCAGCGTCCTGTCGGCGGGGCTGGCGGTGACGGCCCCGACCGGGCCGTCTATCGTGACCACCGCCGGGGACCTGCACTCGACGCTGTTCCAGCCCTTCGTGGGCTACCGCCTCTCCGACGGCGTTTTCTTCGTACAGGGCTTCACCTCGGTGTCGGTCCCGACGAAGGCCGACTTCCCGACGCTCCTGTTCAACGACGTCAGCATCGGCTACCTCATTTACCGGGGCCAGCCCGGCGCGGCGGTCAGCACGGTCGCGCCGGTGGTCGAGGCGCACCTGACGACGCCGCTGACGGGGCGCGGGGCCGACGCCCCGCTGCTCGCGCCGGACCTGCTGGTGCTGGTCGCGGGCGTGCAGGTCGGCGTCTTCGGCCCCTCGACGCTGACGCTTGGGGTGGGTGCGCCGGTCACCGGGCCGCGTCTCTTCGACGTCGAGGCCATCGTGCAGTTCAACGTGCGGTTCTGAGCACGAGGCCCAGGACCCGGTCGCCCTGGACGCGAGGGCCCTCCCGGCACCCCGCGAGCATCGCGAGGTCGGCACGACCTGTCTCCTCCAGCGCGTCGGCCAGGCGGGATCTCGGAGCACCGCCACGCTCGCGTCATCCATGACGCGAGCCACGTCTCGCTCCGCGCAATTCGGTCACTCGTGGTGCCACATCGAGACTTCCGTGGCCCGGAGGCCGTTGCCGGTGATTTCGACGGCTCGCCGGACGGCCTCGTCCAGAAGGTGCCAGGGGTGTCGCAGGCACGCCAAGCCCGGGTGAAACAGCGCGGCCGGGCGGGCGATGTGCGCCAGGTCGCCGCGCAGGTCGTCCGCGATGTCCAGGTGGGCCCGCTCTTCGAGGCGCATCGCGTGGTGGCGGCGGTGCCACGGGAGCACGAGAACGGGCGACGACCAGATTATCCGTTCCTCGGGATGTCAAATTCGGGCGGTTCGGCGGAAGAAGGGAGAAAGATTACCCTGGCGGGTAGGGTCGGGAGTGTCTACAACTAATATACCCGCCTTCCTGCCAACTTACCGGACCCCCCGCCATGACCACGGCCACCGCGCCCTCGCTTTCCAGCGCCGACGTGCAATCGATCGAGAAACTCCGCTCGGCTCACTCGCAACTCCGCCGCGAGATCGGCAAGATCATCGTCGGCCAGGAGCAGGTGCTCGACCAGCTGCTGATGGCGATCTTCTGCCGCAGCCACGCGCTGCTGATGGGCGTGCCGGGCCTGGCGAAGACGCTGATGGTCAGCACGCTGTCACAGGCGCTGGACTTGACCTTCAAACGCATCCAGTTCACGCCGGACCTGATGCCGACCGACATCACCGGCACCGAGGTCATCCAGGACGACCCGGTGACGCGGCAGCGGGCGTTCAAGTTCCTGCCCGGGCCGATCTTCACGAACATCCTGTTGGCGGACGAGATCAACCGGACGCCGCCCAAGACCCAGGCCGCATTGCTGGAGGCGATGCAGGAGCGGAAGGCATCGATCGGCGGCGTCGATCACCTGATGAAGAACCCGTTCTTCGTGCTCGCCACCCAGAACCCGATCGAGCAGGAAGGCACCTACCCCCTGCCGGAGGCACAGCTGGACCGCTTCCTGTTCCTCATCAAGGTGGACTACCCCACCGCCGACGAGGAAGAGCAGATCATGCGGCAGGGAACGAGCGACGCCTCCACTGCGGTGAGCAAGGTGCTGGACACGGACACGATTCTGGACCTCCAGCGGATCGTGCGGCGGGTGCCGGTGGCGGACCACGTGATCACGTTCGCGCGCAAGGTGACGCGGCTGACGAGGCCGGGCACGCCGGAGGCGGCGGACTTCGTGACGAAGTGGGTGTCGTGGGGGGCGGGGCCGCGGGCGAGCATGAACCTGATCCTGGCGGGGAAGGCGCACGCGATCCTGCGGGGCAACTTCCACGTCAGCGCCGACGACGTGATCGCGGTGGCGGAGCCTATCCTGCGGCACCGGCTGATCTGCAACTTCACGGCGCAGAGCGAGGGGATCAAGGTCGAGGACGTTATCCAGCGCGTGCTGAAGGCCGTGCCGAAGAACTGAAGTGGGGAAGATTTTTCACCACAGAGACACAGAGACACAGAGAAGACAACAGCCGAGAGAAGACAGAAGACGAGGGAGAAAGCCATGGTCGATCGAGATCCGTTGACGCAGGCGGTCATCGGTGCGGCGATCGAGGTGCATCGGCAACTTGACCCCGGTCTCCTCGAAGTCGTCTACGAGGTGTGTCTCTGCCAGGAGTTGTGGGACCTCGGGATCTTCCACGAGCGCCAGAAGCCACTGCCGATCGTCTACAAGGGCCACCACCTCGACGCCGAGTTCAAGATGGACATCGTGATCCCCGACCGCCTGGTGATCGAGTTGAAAGCCGTCGAACGGCTCCTGGGTGTACACGAGGCGCAACTGCTGACGTACCTTCGTTTAAGCAAGATCCAAACGGGCCTCCTGCTGAACTTCAACGTGCCGGTGCTCAAGGACGGCATCAAACGCTTCGTGCTTTAGAATTGCCTTCTCTGCCTTCTGTCTTTCTCGGCTGTTGTCTTCTCTGTGTCTCTGTGTCTCTGTGGTGAAAAGTCTTATGCCTTTAGCTCTCCTGCCCGACGTCCTGCACCGCGCCGAGGCCCTCGGCCTCAAGGCCCGCGGCATCGTCGAGGGCCTGCGCATCGGCGACCACAAGTCCCCCTTCAAGGGCTTCTCCGTCGAGTTCGTCCAGCACCGCGAGTACGTCCCCGGCGACGACATCCGCCACATCGACTGGAAAAGCTACGGTCGCAGCGAACGCTACACCATCAAGCAGTACGAGCAGGAAACCAACTTCGTCGCCCACATCCTCCTGGATGCCTCGAATTCGATGGAGTACGGCGACGGCGATACGAATAAGTTGCACGTCGGCAAGTTGCTCGCCGCCACGCTCGCCTACATCGTCATCCACCAGCGCGACACCGCCGCCCTGGGCGTCTTCGATAACGGCTGGCGCGCCCGCCTGCCGGCCTCCAGCCAGCCCGGGCACGTCAACACCATCCTCCACACCCTCGAGGACGTCGATCCGCGCGACAAGGGCAGCATCGGGCCGCTCCTGAGCGACCTCGCCCAGCAGACCAAGCGCCGCGGCCTCGTGTTCCTCATTAGCGACTGCTTCGACGACGTGCAGGGGATGTTGAAAGGGCTCGGCCACCTGCGCTTCCAGGGGCACGAGGTCACCGTATTCCACACCCTCCACCCCGACGAGACCGGCTTCCCCTTCGAGGGCATGACCCGCTTCGTCGGCCTCGAGGACTCCACCAAGTTGCTCACCCGCCCCAACCTCATCCGCCCGGCTTATCTGCGGGCGCTCACCGCCTACCTCGACGAGTTCCGCGCCGGCTGCCGGGCCGGGCGCATCGACCACGTCGCCGTGGACACATCCAGGCCCCTGGGGCCCACGCTCGCCGCCTGGCTGGCGTGGCGGCTCCAGACCGCGTGAGGGGACCATGTTTCTCGCACCCTACATGCTCCTGGGAACGCTGGCCGCGAGCATCCCCATCATCCTGCACTTCTTCTACCGCAGCCGGTACAAGACCGTGCCGTGGGCGGCGATGAAGTTCCTCCTCACCGCCATCGAGCAGACCTCGCGCCGCCTCAAGTTCCAGGAACTGCTCTTGCTCCTCCTGCGCACGGCGATTTTGCTCCTGCTCGCCTTCGCCCTCGCCCGGCCGTCGTTCCGTGGCGGGGGCGGCGACGCCGTCGATGCCGTGCTCGTCATCGACACGTCATTGAGCATGCAGGCCAAGGCGGGTCCCGCCGTCACCGCGTTCGATCGGGCGAAGGCCGCCGCCCTCGCCGTGCTGGCGCACCTGCCGGCCCATTCGACCGTGCAGGTCGTCGCCAGCGCCGACCGCGCCGAGAACATCGGGCCGCTCAACCCGGGCCGCATCGACACGGCGCGCACGCTCATCGAGAAACTCAAGCCGACCGAGCGCGGCACCGACTTCCACCCCGCCATCGTCGAGGCCGGGCGAATTCTCGCACAGGGGCCGTCGCCGAACAAGGAACTCTACCTATTCAGCGACATGCAGCGTGGCGGCTGGAAGACCCATGAGATCGAGATCAGGAAGCTCCTCGGCGAGATGCGGCAGAAGACCAGCATCACCCTCGTCCGCTGCCCGCCGACCGTCCGCGGCAACGTGTCGCTCGCCGGCATCACGGCGCAGACGACACTGAGAAGCGGGGAACGAGCCGACTTCGCTGTCCTCGTCCGCAACGCCGGCAACGAACCAGTCAAGGGGCTGACGGTCACGCTGGAGATCGACGGCCGCGAGGACCGCCGCGAGTCGCAGGCGCTGCCGGAGGTCGGACCCGGAGAGACGCGGGCGGTCGTCGTCGGCGGCATGATCGAGAAACCGGGGCGGCACGTCCTCACGGCCCGCGTGAAGCCGGACGACATCGAGGGCGATAACCGCCTCGATCAGGTCATCTCCGTCAACGACCAGGTCGGCGTCCTTGTCGTTGACGGCGCGCCCGATGGCCGCGACCCGCGCAAGAGCGCCAGCTACTTCCTCACCCACGCCCTCAACCCGACCGGCTCTGGCCTGCCGGTCACGGTCGTGCCCGCCGACCGCGCCTCGCCGCGCGACCTCGGCGGCAAGGAACTGTGCGTGCTGGTCGATGTCGCCCTCGGCGGCAAGGACGACCGGCCGGGGCTGTCGCCGGAGTTCGTCCGCGCCCTGGAGCCGTTCGTCAAGGACGGCAAGGGGCTGATGGTCATCGCCGGCGACCGCGTCGATCCGCAGACGTACAACGACGAATTGTTCGAGCGGGCGCGATTGTTGCCGTACAAGATCGCCCGGGTAAACACGGCCCCGAAGGAGAAGCCGTGGACGCTCGACCGCTCGACGGCCGCTCACGCCCCGTTCGTGCGCTTCAAGCAGGAACAGGGGTACGCCGGCGTCGATCGGATCGAGGTGCGGACGACCCTGGAACTGGAGGAGGACGGGAACGAGGAGTCGCGGGTGCAGATGCGCTACGCATCCGACAAGGCGGCGGTCCCCGGCAAGGTGGCGCTGGCCAGCCGGCGGCGGCCGGGGCAGGGCGAGGTGCTGTTCCTGACCACCAGCGTCAGCGACGAGAAATGGACCGACCTCTACGTCGCGCCGGCGTTCGTGCCGTTCGCCCAGATCGCCATGAACGCCCTGCTGGAGAGCGGGTCCGCCGAGGTCAACCGTGTTGTCGGCCAGCCGCTGGTCTGGCAAGCGGGGCGCGATCAGGCCGAGATGGCCTACGACCTCGTCGCGCCGGACGGCACGCGGAAGCGAATCGGCTTCCCGGTCGCGACGGCCGGGCGGCCGGTGTTGACGGCGGAGGACACGCGGTTCGCCGGGCTGTACCGCATGGCCGCGGCCGGCCGCGAGGCGGGCGACGACGCTCCGGTGTTCGCGGTGGCGGCCGACACGCGCGAGACGGACGACCTGACGGCCCTGACGGCCGGAGAGATCGATAAGTTATTGGGCTTCTCCGCCATTCACTTGACGGCGGGCGGCGAGGAGTCCGGGTTCACCGGGGCGGAGCGCCTCAACCGCGAGTGGACGGGCTGGCTGCTTCTGGTGCTGTTGATCCTCGTGCTGTGCGAGGTGGTCCTGGCGTGGTACTGCGGGCGGGCCTGGTGACATGACTCCGCAATGGCTGCAACGGCTGCTGCTGCTCGAAACCCCCGAGGGGACGACGCTGCGGCGCGTCGAGTTCCACCTCCGCGGCGGCCTGTCGCCGTGGCTCGCCGGGCTGCTGCTCGTGTTCGGGGCGGCGCTGGCCGTCTTCTTCTACCTCCGCGAGAACGCCAAGCTCGGCACCGCGACGCGTTTGCTCCTGGCCGGGCTGCGGACGCTGCTCGTCGCCCTGGTCGTGCTGATGCTCATGAGGCCGGTGCTGCTGGCCGAGTTCGGCGGCGAGCGGCCGCGCGGCGTCGTGGTGCTGGTGGACGCCAGCCAGAGCATGACGCTCGCCGACCGCCGTGTGACGGAGAAGGACTGGGAGCGCGTCGAGATCGTCAAGGGGGCGAAGCCCGAGAGCACCGAGCCGGTGTCGCGCGAGCGGATGGTCAAGGACGCGCTGGGCAGCGAGAAACTGCGTCTGCTGGAGCGGCTGCGCGACAAGGGGCCGCTGTCGGTCGTGCTGTTCGACCGCAAGACGACGCCGGCGGGCGAGAACTGGCTGGCGGCGTACCGGCCCGACGGCACGCAGACGGCGCTGGCCGACAGCGTCCACGAAGTGTTGACGCGCCAGGCGGGCGAGCCGCCGGCGGCGGTGGTGATCATCAGCGACGGCCGCGACACGGCGAGCACGCACACGTTCGACGAGGTCGCCAAGGCGTGCAAGGAGCAGGGCGTCGCGCTGCACGTCTGGGGCGTCGGCTCGTCCGAGGCGGGGGTGCTGGCGTTCAAGGAGGTGCGCGTGCCGCGGACCGTGTTCCTCGACGACAAGACCGACCAGAAGGACGACCCGATCGAGGTGCCGGTACGCTTCCGCTGCCGCGGGTTCAAGCAGGGCACCATCGACATCACGCTGAAAGTGGGGGATGACACGGTCACGGAGTCGGTGCCCGTCACCGAGGGCGAGAACCTCGTGAAGACGATCCGGCTGGTCCCGCGCAAGGGCAAGGACGGCGAACGGCCGGTGAGCGTCACCATGAAGCTGAGGGACCAGCCGGACGTCGGCGACCGGGCGGACCGGGTGGTGCAGGTGAAGAACGCGCGGATCAAAGTGCTGTACGTCGAGAACACGCCGCGGCGCGAGTACAAGTTCATCCAGCCGGTGCTCGACCGCGATCGGCGGGTGCTGCTGCGCCTGCACCTCGTCGAGGGCGACCCGACGCTGGCGACGCAGGGCGTCGATAAGGAGTCCGGGTCGATGTACCTGGAGAAGTTCCCCGACACGTTCCCGGAGCCGGACGCCAAGGACCTCGACCGCCGACCCTACGACCTCGTCATCCTCGGCGACGTGCCGGCCAAGGCCCTGGGCGACCGCGGCATCCGGGCGCTGGCCGGGTGGGTGAAGGAGGGCGGCGGCCTCGTCGTCCTGGCCGGGCGGCAGCACGCCCCGGCGGAGTACGCCGGCACGCCGCTGGCGGAGGTGCTGCCGGTGGAGTTTCGCCGCGAGGAGTTCACCGCCGACGTCGATCTCAAGGCGACGCCGTTCCGCCCGGTGCTGACGTTCGACGGCGAGAGCAGTTCGCTGCTCGCCCTCGACGACAAGCCGGAGGTCAGCCGCGAGCTTTGGGGCAAGGAGTTGTGGAAGAACGTGCCCGGCTTCTACTGGCACTACCCCGTCGTCGATCTGCGGCCCGGGGCGACGGCCCTGCTGGTTCATCCCGAGAAGAAGGTCGGCAAGCGCCCCGACGAGAAGCCGCTGCCGCTTGTCGCGACGCAGTTCTACGGCAAGGGCGAGGTGCTGTACGTCGGCGTCGAGGAGACGTGGCGCTGGCGCGACAACACCGGCGACAAGTACACCGCCCGCTTCTGGGGCCAGACGTCGGTCCAACTGGGCCTGCCGCACCTGCTCGGCAACGCCCGCCGCAGCCAACTGGAGTTGGAGCGTGGCGAGCCCGTCCTCGGCCGCCCCGGCGCGGCGAAGGGCCGCTTCCTCGACATGAAGTACGAACCGATCATGCGCCCGAGCGTCAAGGCGTTGCTGGTGAACCTCGACGCCAAAGACGAAGCCTCGCGGCGGCGCGAGGTGACGATGCAGCGCGTACCGGGCCTGCCCGGCGAGTACCGCGCCGCCCTGCCCAACGACGTGCCCGGCCGGCACGAACTGCGCGTCGGGGCCGGCGACGGTCTGGAGGAGGCGACGCTGCCGTTCCGCGTCGAACTGCCGCCGCTGCACGAGTTGCTGGAACTCGGCATGGCCGAGGAGGCGCTGCGCGGTTTGGCGTCGTCGGCGGGCGGGGCGTTTTACCGCGAGGAGGACCTCGCCACGCTGCCGGACCGGGTGGAGGCGAAGGGTCAGGCGTTCACGCAGCGCAGCGAGGTACTCCTGTGGGGTCCCCTGCCCTTCGCCGTTTTCGTGCTGCTGATCACAGCCGAGTGGATCGTCCGCAAGTTCTCGAACCTGAGTTGAGGTTATGCCCGCGATCGTACGCAATCTGCTGTCCCGGCTCCGCGGCCGCGAACGCTTCCTGGGGTTCGCGTGGGCGGTGGCGCGGGCGGTGGCCGTCTGCGTGCTGCTGCTGATCGCGTGCTGTGGCCTCGACTGGTTGATCGACCGCTGGGGCGCGACGCCGTTCGCCGTCCGCGTGCTGATGCTCGGCGTGCAGATCCTTGTCGCGTTGGCCGGCCTGGTGCTGATCGCCCTGCCGCTCGTCAAGCGCTGGACTGACGACGCCCTGGCCCTGTGGATCGAGGACAAGGTCCCGACGCTGGGCCACCGGCTCATAAGCGCCGTGCAGTTCAACCGCGAAGGCGCAAAGACCGCCGGCATGTCGAAGGAGCTGATGGCCGCGACGACGGCGCAGGCCGAGAAGCAGGCGGGCAACGTCGATCTATCACAGGTATGCGACCCGTCACGGATGACGTGGGCCATCTTATTACTGGCTCCGGTGGTGCTGCTGGCGGGTGGGCTGTGCGGGGGGATGCCGACACTGAGCAGGATTCTGTTGTCAAGGCAGATGCTCGGCGACGACGAGATCCCGCGGCGCGTCCACATCACCTCGGTGACGCGCAAGGTCTGGCCGGCCGGCGAGGAGGGGTGGATTCGGTTCCTGGCCAGCGGCCTGTACCCGGACGAGGAGCCGACGGGCTCCGTGCGGATCACGCCAGACGTCGGTCCGTCATTCACGCTGGCGCTGAAGCGCGACGGCGAGGAGTTCGTGGCCAAGGTGCCGCCTGGCGACGGGTCGTTCACGTTCCGCGCCTGGCTGGCCGACGGCCGGCTGCGCCAGCCCGACGAGGTCCGCTACGCGCCGCGGCCGGTGGTGCAGACGGTGCGGGCGTGGGTGCAGATGCCGCCGACCATCGCGAAGCGTAAGGACGGCTCCCCCTACGAGGAGGAGCAGCGCGGCGGCGACGTGCAGATGCGCATCGAGGGGTCGGTGGTGCGTGTCGCCATCACGTCGCAGGTGCCGCTCGCAGCCGGTTACATCGGCTACCAGGGCGGGCCGCCGGGGCGCGGGGCGAAGCTGAGCATTAACAGCGACGGCATGGGGGCCGAGTGCTCGTTCGTGCCGCCGGAGGACGTGACCGGCTACGAGGTGCGGCTGACGAGTCGGGATGACCTGGAGAGCATCGATCCGCCGAAGCGGACGATTCGCCGCATCCCCCTGGAGCCGCCGGAGGTGGGGCTGCTGGCGGAGACGTTCTACAAGAAGGGCGACCGCGGCACGGCCGACGACTGGGAGGTCGAGGGCATCCCCATACTGGAGGACTCGCGGTTCCGCACGGACTACCGGGCGTCGCACCGTTACGGCCTGTCGCACGCCCGGATGCGTTTTCGCGTGATCCCGCTGGGCGAAACCGAGGAGGAGAGCGGCAAGATCGACCTGACGGCGTTCAACTACCTGCCGCTGGGGCCGGGGCGCAACCCGACCGGCGAGGTGTCGCCGGAACTACGGCTCGAGTTCTCGACGGTGTCGAGCGACGACCCGAACACGCCGCCGGATACGGAGGGGCGCGGCGAGTACAACTTCAACGTCGGCAGCCTGCCGGACGGCAAGGGCGGGACGATGCGGCTGAAGAAGGGCGATCGGATTCAGTTCTACATCGAGGTGTTCTCGAAGGCCGCACCGGACGGGCCGCCCGGGCGGTCGGGGGTGCGGGAGAAGGAAGTGGTGGATGAGAAGGCGTACTTCGCCTGGCTGGAACGCAAGGACGACCTGAAGGAGAGGGCGCGGGCGCTGGAAGAGGCGGCCCGCACGTCGAGGCCGGGGGATTGAGAATAGGTCACATGGGACCTATGCGTCACACGGGACCTATTCTCCGATCACCGAGCACCAGGGGATTTCATTACCCCGTGCCGCTCACGGGGTTTATAGTGGGTTGAGTCACGATCCGTTGAGGGGGATGTTCGATGAAGACCGCTCCGGTGTTGCTCACCGCCGTGTTGCTGCTGCCGGGTTACGCCCCGGCCGCCGAGCTGACGGAACAGAAGGCGAAGCAGGCCCAGCTCCAGGCGGAGACCGACCGGCTCGTTCGCCGGATCGAGACCATGATCCGCGTCATGCGGTACAACCGGCTCGAAAAGGGTGCCGAGAAGAAACTGCTGGACCAGGTCCACAACCTGCTCGACGGCCTCAGCCGCGAGCAGATGACGGCCGTCGTGGCCGCGCTGGAGAAGGCCGGCACGCTCAAGGGCGACGCCCGTGACGCGGAGATGAAGACGGCCCGCGAGAAGCACGCCGAGGTGGTGCTCGGGCTCAAGGCGGTGCTGGCCAAGTTCGACGCCGTCAAGACGCTCGACCAGGCGGCCGACCGCCTCGACAAGATGGCCCGCGACACGAATGACCAGTTCCTACGGCTCATGCAGGCCCTCTACGAGTCCGACAACGGCCCGGGGTCGAGCCGCAGGACCGCCCTCATTCTCGCCCGGGTCGAGTCCCTCGTGAACGACACGGCGTTCGTGAAGAAGGACTTCGACGACCTGACGAAACAGGTCGAGGCGCTGGAGTCGGTTCTGCCGACGGACCAGAAGGAGCGCGTGGAGAAGTTCAAGGCGTCGCTGTCCACCACGCGCCCGGACAAGATGTTCGCGGAGGTGCTGACCGGGATGCGGAACGTCGGGTCCACCACGTACCGCATCCCGGCGTGGCGCAAGGCGGGCGAGACTCAGACGAAGCTGTCGTCGGATATGCGGGCCTTCGCCCGCCTGCTCCGCGCGATGCCGGAGCGGATGACGCTGATCCGCGAGGCCCGCCAGCAGGTCGGGAAGGCGATCGACGAGCAGACGACTCAGCTGATCGAGGCGATGACGCCCCCGGCGAAGCGCGAGGGCGGCGACGTGGTTCAGGACGACAACCTGGGCCGCCGCGGCATCGCCGTGGGCCGCAAGGTCGAGGTGGCAGCGGCCGAAGACCCGGCCCTGATCCGTGGCCGCGAGATGGCGGACAAGCAGGGCTGGCTGGAGTTCGACACGCACTCGACGCGCGGCAACCTCGCGGCGCAGGTGTCGGACGTGGCCGCGATGCTGACGTCGGCCGAGAAGGCGATGTGGGAGGGGCAGTGGTGGCTGCGGGCGCGGAAGCCGTTCGCCGACGTGGTCGGCTCGCACGGCGTGGCGCTGACGCACCTGCGTGCGGCTCGGGCGGAGCTGGACCGGCTCATCGCCGAGGACGACAAGAACCGTAACGACCCCCTGGCGAACGTGCTGGACGCGCTGTCGAAGGTCGAGAAGCTTCTGGCCGACCAGAAGGAGCTGAAGGCGGTCACGGAGAAGACGAAGGACGGCGAAAAGCTGAGCAAGCTCGCGCCGAAGGAGACCGACCTGGCACGCCAGGCCGACGCGATCAAGGACACGGCGACGGCCGCGAAGCCGGAGGCGTCGCTGGCGCTGGAGCAGGCGTCGAAGGCGATGGACAAGGCGGCGACGGCACTTGCGAAGCGGACGGACACCCCCGCGGTGAAGGCGCAGAATGACGCCATCAAGGCGCTGGAGGACGCGAAGCGGGCGCTGGCCGACCAGGCCGCCGACATCGCGGCGCGGCGTGACGAGATATCGAAGCTCGAAGAGGCGAGCAAGAAGCTCGACGAGATCATCAAGAAGGAAGAGGGCATCGCCGCCGACGCGAAGAAGATTCCCGACGAGGGCAAGAAGCCGGAGGATGGCAAGAAGCCCGAAGACGGGAAGAAACCCGAAGACGGTAAGAAACCGGCCGACGGGAAGAAGCCGGAGGGCGGGAAGCAGCCCGAGGATAGCAAGAAGCCCGAAGACGGGAAGAAGCCTGCTGACGCCAAGAAGCCGGAGGACGGGAAGAAGCCCGCGGACGTTAAGAAGGCCGACGACGCCAAGAAGGCCGCGACCGAGTTGGCGAAGAAGCAGGAGGCCGTGACGCCGCCGACGAAGGAACTGGCGAAGGACGTGAAGGAGAGCGTGCCGGAGGCGTCGAAGAAGATCGACGACGCGACAAAGGCGATGGAGGCGGCGAAGAAGGACCTCGACAAGACGATGCCGAAGGAAGGCGCCAAGAAGGCCGAGGACGCCGTCGCCAAGCTGAACGAGGCGAAAAAGGCGATCGACAAGGCGCTGAACGACAAGAAGGCCGAGGACGCCGCCGAACAGGCGAAGGCCCAGCCGGACAAGGTCAACCCCGCCGAGGCCGCCGCGGCCGTGCAGAAGGCGCTGGAAGAGTCGAAGGAAGCGGCCAAGGCTTCCGACATGGCGGCGAAGCCGGAAGGCACGAAGCCGGATGCGAAGGCGGACCTGGCGAAGTTGCAGAAGCAGGTCGCCGAGAAGTCCGCGAAGGTGGACGCGCCCGAAGCCGCGAAGCCGGCCGAGGCGGCCGCCAAGGCCCTGGCGAAGGGCGACATCCCCAAGGCGCTGGAAGCCCAGAAGGAGGCCCTGGCGAAGCTCATGGCCGCCGAGAAGGCCGCGGCGAAGGCGGGCGAGCCGAAAGCCGGGGAGCCCAAGGCTGGCGAGCTGAAAGCCGGAGAACCCAAAGCCGGCGAGCCGAAGGCGGGGGAACCCAAGGCCGGCGAGCCGAAGAGTGGGCAGCCAAAGGACGCGAAGAACGCCGCGGAACTCGCCAAGGCCCAGAAGGGGCTAATGGACGCGACCAAGGCCCTTGAGAAGTCGAAGCAGGCGACCCAGGCCGCCCAGGCGGCGGTGGCTCAGGCCAAGGCTGCGGCCCCGCAGGCGGTGCAGCCGGCGCTGGCCGAGGCCGGGATGAAACTGGCCGAGGCCGCCAAGGCGCTGGGCGAGGCGAAGCCCGGCGAGGCCGGCATGGCGCAGGGCATGGCCCAGGCCCAGCTCGCCCAGGCGCTCCAGGCCCTCCAGCAGGCCGGGCAACTGGCCCAGGGCATGGGAATGGGGATGGGCATGGAAGGCATGGGCATGGGTGAGGGCATGGGCGAGGGCATGGGCGAAGGTATGGGGATGGGCATGGGCCAGGGAATGGGCAAGGGCATGGCGAAGGGGATGGGCAAGAGCCAGGAGAACCCCGACACCAAGGGCAAGGGCGACCGCATCGCCGACGGTGCCGGCAAGGACGAGAAGGGCGCGAACGGCGACACTCGCGGCGCGGCCTCGCTGCTCAACCTCCCCCCGCGTCAGCGCGAGATGCTGCGGCAGGCGCTCACCGAGAAGCTCCCGCCGGAGTACGCGGCCCTGATCCAGCAGTACTTCGTCGCCATCGCCAAGGGCAAGCCGGCGGCACCGGCCCCGAAGAAGTGACGTGACCCCGGCGAGCGGCACCCGTGAGGGTGCCGAGGTTGGCGTGACGACCTCGGCACCCTCACGGGTGCCGCTCGCCTTCCGGAGACCACCCATGCGCACCCCGTTTCTCGCCCTCTGCCTCGCCGCCTCAGCCCTCTCTGCCGCCCCCGAGAAGGACAAAGATAAGGACGAGGTCAAGATGCCCGACCCCGCCCGCAAGGCCACTGCCCGCGGCCTCGCCTACCTCGCCGCCAAGCAGAACAGCGACGGCTCCTGGAGCGACGGCCGCTACCCGCACAACCCCGCCATCACGTCGTTCGCCCTCCTGGCGTTTCTGTCGCAGGGGCACGTCCCCAACCAGGGCACCTACGGCAAGGAACTCGCCAAGGGCACCCGCTTCCTGCTCTCCTGCGCCCGAGAGGACGGCTACCTGATCGGCACGCGCGGCGGCAACATGTACGCCCACGGCATGGCCACCCTGGCCCTGGCCGAACTCTGGGGCGTCAGCAACGACAAGGCGATCAAGCCCGCTCTCAAGAAGGCGGTGGACCTGATCGTCGCGTCCCAGGGGCCACAGGGCGGCTGGCGCTACTCGCCGCGGCCCAGCGACGCCGACATCTCCGTCACCATCATGCAGGTGATGGCGATCCGCGCGGCCAAGAACGCCGGCATCCACGTCAAGGACGAGGTGATCAAGAAGGCAATCGCCTACGTCAAACGCTGCCACGACTCGCGCACCGGCGGCTACAGCTATCAGCCGGGGTCGGGGCCGGGCTTCGCCCGCACCGCGGCCGGCGTCTGCGTGCTGCACCTCACGGGCGAGTACAAGGACAGCAACATCCCGCGCTCGGTGGAGTACATGAAGGAGCACTTCAACGCCCGCGAGCACTACTGGTACGGCCACTACTACGCCTCGCACGCCATGCACCAGGTCGGCGGCAAGGACTGGAAGGAGTGGTACGAGCGGATGAACAAGGAGTTCCTGCCGATGCAGAAGGACGACGGCAGCTGGGAGTCCTTTAACGACCGCGGCGGCTCCGGCCCGGTGTACCAGACGAGCATCGCGGTCATTGGCCTGAGCGTGCCGATGAACTACCTGCCGATCTTCCAGCGGTGAACGGAAGCGGTGGGTTGTTCGTAGGGCACGCCTCCTGGCGTGCCCGGGCGTCGGACTCGTCCCGGGCACGCCAGGAGGCGTGCCCTACGGGCAATCCCGCTCTGACGGAGATGGCTCACCTTCCTCACCCGACGACGATATTCACCATCCCGCCGCGCGGCGGGACGATGACCTTCTTCACCGCCTTACCCTCCAGCAGCGCCTTCACCTCGGGCAATGCCATCACCCACGCCTGCAGCGCCACCGGGTCGAGGCCGCCCGGGACCCTGACGCGCGCCTTGATCTTGCCGGCGATCTGCACCGCTATCTCGACCTCGGCCTCGCACAGCAGCGCCGCGTCGTAGGCCGGCCACGGCTCGTAGGCCAGCGTTTCGGCGTGGCCCAGCGCGTGCCACAGTTCCTCGGCGAGGTGCGGCGCGAACGGCGCCAGCAGGAGCACCAGCGTCTCCAGCACGCTCCGCGGCCGGACGGTCAGCGGCGTCAGGTGGTTGGTCAACTCCATCATCGCGGAGATGGCGGTGTTGAAGCGCATGCCGTCGAGGTCATCCGTGACCTTCTGGATGGTGCGGTGCAATTCGCGCTGCGTCTCGCGCGACGGCGGCACGTCCTTGACCGTGTCGTTAAGCTTCACCGCCTCGGCGCGGTCGTCGATGATCAGCCGCCACACCTTGCCCAGGAACCGGTACGGCCCTTCGATGCTACGCGTGTCCCAGGGCTTCGTCGCCTCCAGCGGCCCCATGAACATCTCATACAGCCTCAGCGTGTCCGCCCCGTACTGGTCGATGATCGTCGTGGGGTTGATGACGTTGCCGCGCGACTTGGACATCTTGTAGGCGCGGGCATCGACGCGGATGTTCGGGTTCTCCTTCAGGACGAACTGGGTGCCGGCCTTCTCGACCTTCGTCTCGTCGAGCATGGCGAGCGTCAGTTCTTCCTGCGTCCGGTCGTCGCGCTTGGCCGTCGCCCCGTCGAACTTCACGTCCTTGCCGGACACCCACTGCCCCTTGCTCTGGAAGCCGGTGTACTCGACCTCGCCCAGGATCAGCCCCTGGTTGACCAGCTTCTGGAACGGCTCCGGCATCGGCACGTGGCCGCGGTCGAACAGCACCTTGTGCCAGAAGCGCGAGTACAGCAGGTGCAGCACGGCGTGCTCGGCCCCGCCGACGTAGAGATCGACCGGCAGCCAGTGCCGCAGCTTGGCCGGGTCGGCGAATGCCGTGTCGTTGCGCGGGTCGATGAAGCGCAGGTAGTACCAGCACGACCCCGCCCACTGCGGCATCGTGTTCGTCTCGCGCCTGTACTTCTTCCCGTTGCGCGTGACGTTGACCCACTCCGTCGCCTTGCCCAGCGGCGGCTCCGGGCGGCCGCTGGGCTTGTAGTCGGCCAGTTCCGGCAACTTCAGCGGCAGTTCGTCCACCGACAGCGCCTCGATGCGCCCGGTCGGGTTGCCGGCGGCATCGACCTCGTGCAGGATCGGGAACGGCTCGCCCCAGTAGCGCTGGCGGCTGAACAGCCAGTCGCGCAGCTTATAGTTCACCTTCCGCGTGCCCTTGCCTTGCTTCTCCAGCCAGGCGATGATCCGTGACTTGAACGTCTCCGTGTCCAGGCCGTCGAACTCGCCGGAGTTGCAGGCGACGCCATCCTCGACGTACGCTTCCTTCAGGTCGTTCATCGTGCAGCCGGTCTTCTTCAGCCACTCGGGCGACGGCGTCACGACGGTGCGAATCGGCAGATCGAACGTCTTCGCGAACTCGAAGTCGCGCTCGTCGTGAGCCGGAACGGCCATGATCGCGCCGGTGCCGTAGGTGGCCAGGACGTAGTCGGCGATCCACACCGGGATGCGCTCGCCGTTGACGGGGTTGATGGCGTGCGCCCCGGTGAAGACGCCGGTCTTGGTCTTCGCCAGCTCCGTGCGCTCGAATTCGCTCTTGCGCGACGCCGCTTCCTGGTACGCCACGACCGCGGCCCGCTGCCCGGCCGTGGTGATCCGCGGCACCAGGGCGTGCTCGGGCGACAGCACCATGTACGTCGCACCGAAGAGCGTGTCGGGCCGCGTCGTGTAGACGCGAATCTTTTCCGGTGCCGCTTCCAGAGAGAAATCGACCTCGGCCCCCTCGCTCTTGCCGATCCAGTTACGCTGCATGCCCTTGATCGACTCGGACCAGTCGAGCGTCTCCAGGTCGTCCAGCAGGCGCTCCGCGTAGGCCGTGATGCGCAGCAGCCACTGCCGCAGTGGCATGCGAACGACGGAGTGCCCGCCGCGCTCGCTCTTGCCGTCGATGACCTCCTCGTTGGCCAGCACCGTGCCCAGCGCCTCGCACCAGTTCACCGGCACCTCGGCCTGGTACGCCAGCCGCTTCGAGTCGCGGTAGCGTGCGATCGCGTCCTCGCCGACGACGTCAGGGGGGATCGGCAGTTCCGCGATGGGCCGGCCCTTCTTCGCGTCGGCGTCGTACCAGGTGTCGAACAGAACGAGGAAGATCCACTGCGTCCACTTGAAGTACGCCGGGTCGGTGGTGTCGATCTCGCGGTCCCAGTCGTAGGAGAAGCCCAGCGACCGGATCTGGCGGCGGAAGTTGTCGATGTTCTTCTGCGTGTTGGCGTGCGGGTGCTCGCCGGTGGCGATGGCGTGCTGCTCGGCCGGCAGGCCGAAGGCGTCCCAGCCTATGGGGTGCAGGACGTTCTTGCCGCGCATGCGGTGGTAGCGGCACAGGATGTCGGTGGCGGTGTAGCCCTCCGGGTGGCCGACGTGCAGGCCGGCCCCGGACGGGTAGGGGAACATGTCGAGGACGTAGAGCTTCGGGCGGTCGGGGGCGTCGGGGGTGCGGAACGTCTTGTTCGTCAGCCAGCGCTGTTGCCAGCGCGGCTCGATCGCCTTGGGGTTGTAGCTCGGCATGGTCGCCCGTCGTGGTCTGGAGGGTCGGTGTCAGAGGGCTATGATACGGACCCGGGCCACGGGGCGAGGTTCGGAAGCGGTTATCGACCCGTGGGACCGGGCGACGGCCCGAGCCGTTCCAGTTGGCCCAGAGCCATCTCTCGAGTGGCCCTTCCGGACCGGAGTTCGGCCGCCGCACGCAGGCCGCCCGACGCCGTTCGGCCTCCTCCAACCGACGGCTTGCCTCCTCGCTCTGGTCCTGGGGGGAGCGTTGGCCCCCTTGGTCCGTCCGCACACCGCGGCGAGGGCACCGAATCCCCCTGTTCGGCCCGCCCCGGCCACCCGGTGACGCTGGCCCGATCGAGCCATTCCGCGCTCCGATGTAAGGAGGATACGTACTCTCTCCGGGGCGATTCGATTCGCACCCCCGAGGGGTGGGTAGAGTGACCGCGCGGCCCCCACCAAGAGGGATGGCACGGCTCGCGGGTTTGCTTTTCGCCGCGCGGGCCGCATTCTCCTTGCGGTCGTTATAGACGGGGCGTTACAATCGCCATATTCCACAAACCGAGCCGCCCAATGACACATGACGTATCCCCGAGTACGCAGCCATACCCGTTCGAGGACCTGACGGCGGCCGGCGTGGCGTGGCCGGTACGGGGCAGGCACGGCCTCGTCGGCCACATCCACCCCGGGCTCGGATCTGTCCCGGAGGTCGCGCCGCGAGGGGACTGTAACACCCCCTCGGGCCTCGCGAAGTCGGGCCTCCGCGAGGTCGCCCGAGACCTGGAGGGACGCCCATGAACGACTGCCCCGATCGTGCCGGCATGCGGCTGTTCCTGACGGACCAGGTGGCGGAGGCGGACCGGTTGCGCCTGGAGGCCCACCTCGACGGCGGCTGCCCGAACTGCGAGGCCCTGGTCCGCGAACTTCACCTGGAGATCCTGGCCCTCGCTAGTGGCGGGACCTTGTCGCTGCCCACCCCGACAGGCACCTTCGGGGACGGTGCCACCGAGGTGCCCCCTCCCCCGGCCTTCATGGCCGGCTACGAGATCCTCGAGGAGCTGGGCCGCGGCGGCATGGGCGTCGTCTACAAGGCCCGCCAGGTCTCCCTCAACCGCGAGGTGGCCCTGAAGATGATCCTGACTGGCGACCTCGCCGGGACAGAGGCCCGCGCCCGTTTCATGGCCGAGGCCGAGGTGATCGCCTCGATCCATCACCCGAACGTGGTTCAGATCCATGACTACGGCACGCACGCCGGGCGGCCCTACTGCGCCCTGGAGTTCTGCCCGGGCGGGTCCCTGGCGACCCGACTCCGCGGGACGCCCCTGCCGCCCGCCGACGCGGCGAGGTCGGTCGAACAGATCGCCGAGGCGGTCCAGGCTGCCCACGCCAAGGGGATCATCCACCGCGACCTGAAGCCGGCCAACGTCCTGATCGACGAGGACGGGTCGCCCAAGGTCACCGACTTCGGACTCGCCCGCCGCCTCGAGTCGGGGCCCGGCCTGACCCAGACCGGCGCGGTCATCGGCACGCCCAGCTACATGCCCCCGGAACAGGCCCAGGGCAAGCACGACCTCGGCCCCACCGCCGACGTCTATTCGCTGGGGGCGGTCCTCTACGAATGCCTCACGGGCCGGCCCCCGTTCAAGGCCGCCAACGCCTTCGACACCATCGTCCAGGTGATCGGCAACGACCCGGTCCCGCCCACCCGCATCAACCCCGAGGTGCCGCGCGACCTGGAGACGATCGCCCTCAAGTGCCTGCACAAGGATGCGACCCGGCGCTACGCCACGGCGAGCCAGCTGGCCGAGGACCTGCGCCGATTCCGCGGGAAAGG
>JADMIO012771023.1_pt1 | contig 29390 bp, 35 predicted proteins | sample 8958161 | NCBI WGS metagenome assembly JADMIO01 (sample SAMN16585339, study PRJNA669376) | soil metagenome | isolation source: Crop rotation soil | place: USA: Cullars Rotation, Alabama | collected 2011 | reverse complement strand
CTTTCCCGATCATGGCGCACCATCCGAAGGTAGACGTGCCCGCCTCCAAGCTGAAGACGGAAATCGCGCGCATCCTGAAGGAAGAGGGCTACATCACCAACTTCAAAGTGGCTGATGAAGGCGTGCACAAGACGATCAAGATCTACCTGAAATACAATTCCAACAACGCTCCGGTGATTTCAGCCATCGAGCGCGTGTCGCGGCCGGGCTGCCGGGTATATGTGGGGCAGACCGACATTCCGCGCGTGCTGGGCGGCATGGGAATCAACATTCTGACCACGCCCCGCGGGGTCATGACCGGACGCGATGCGCACAAGGAGCACCTCGGCGGCGAGATTCTCTGCCGCGTGTGGTAGCGAGGATTTATGTCGAGAATTGGTAAAAAGCCGATCCCGCTGCCAAGCGGCGTGAAAATCAAAATCGGCGCACAACTGGAAGTGACGGGCCCCAAGGGCACACTCACGGTGCCGCTCCCGGACGGGATTCAAGCCACCGAGGGCAGCGGCAAGCTGGAGTTTCAGCGTAGCTCCGACCAGCACGCGGCGGCCCACGGGTTGACGCGGGCGCTGGCCGCGAATGCGGTGCAGGGCGTCTCGACGGGCTTCACGCGGGAGCTGGATATCGTGGGCATCGGCTATCGCGCCGACGTCAAGGGCAGGGTCGCGACCTTCAGCCTGGGATACTCCCACCCGATCGAAGTCCTGCTGCCGGAGGGCGTCGATCTCAAGATCGATAAACAGACGCACCTGGTGCTGACCGGCCATGACCGGCAGCTTCTGGGCCAGGTGGCGGCCAACATCCGCGCGCTGCGCAAACCGGATCCGTACAAGAACAAGGGCGTCCGGTACACAGGCGAAGCGCTGCGCAAGAAGGTCGGTAAGACCGGGGCAGGTGCCAAGTGATTCGCAGACCCGAGAAGAAAGAGATTCGCGACCGGATCCACAGCCGCATACGGCGCAAGCTGTCGGGCACGGCCGAGCGTCCGCGCCTGGCGATCTTCCGCAGCGTGGCGCACATTTATGCGCAGGTCATCAACGACGCCGAAGGCCGCACCATCGTGGCGGCGTCCTCGGTGGACAAGGGCGTGCGCACCGATGGCGGCAACGTCGCCGCGGCCAAGAGTATCGGCAAGCTGGTGGCCGAACGGGCCAAGGAAAAAGGCATCAAGAGCGTGGTATTCGATCGCGGCGGCTTCCAGTATCACGGCCGGGTGAAAGCCCTGGCGGATGCCGCCCGCGAAGCCGGACTGGAGTTCTGATATTCATGACAGCGATCGCTAAACGCGTCGATCCCGGAGCCCTCAACCTCAAGGAACAGGTGGTATCCATCAACCGCGTCACCAAGGTCGTCAAAGGCGGCAAGAACCTCAGCTTCTCGGCGCTGGTGGTGATTGGCGATCCGTCGGCGAAGGTGGTCGGTTACGGTGTGGGCAAAGCCAAGGAAGTGCCTTCGGCTATCCGCAAAGCCATCGAAGCCGCCAAGAAGAACCTGCGGCGGGTGAACGTGCTCGACACCACGATACCGCACCAGGTGCTGGGCGAATTCGCCAGCTCCCAGGTGCTGCTGAAACCGGCTCCGGAAGGCACCGGCGTGATTGCTGGCGGCGCCGTTCGCGCCGTGATCACGGCTTGCGGCATTCCGAACGTGCTCACGAAATCGATCGGACGGCGCAATCCGCACAACGTGGTGAAAGCGACGATTGTGGCTCTCGAATCGTTGCGCGATCGAAATGCCGTAGCGGAGATGCGCGGCCTGGCAGTGGAGAAACTCTAATGGCGGGCACAATCAAAATCAAGCTGGTGCGCAGTCCCATCTGCACGCCGGTAAAACACAAGCGGGTAGTGAAGGGTCTGGGCTTGCGCAAGCTCAACCAGGTGGTGGAACGGCCTGATTCTCCGGTGTTCCGCGGCATGGTTCTGAAAGTTCCGCATTTGCTCCAGATTGTGGATTGAAGAGAAGCTAACCATGAACCTCAGCGGATTGCGACCTCCAGCCGGGCAAAAAAAGGCCCGTAAGCGCATTGGACGCGGGATGGGCTCCGGACACGGGAAGACCTCGACGCGCGGCAGCAAGGGCCAGCGCGCCGGCACCGGTTTCGGCCAGAAGCGCGGATTTGAAGGCGGCCAGATGCCGCTGCACCGCCGCCTGCCCAAACGCGGATTCACCAACATCTTCAAGAAGCAGTTCGCCATCGTCAATCTGGGGCGCCTGGAAAAGCTCGAGGGTGATTCGTTCACCGCCGATCGCCTGATCGAGCTGGGGGTAATCAAAGGCGTCGGCGACGGGCTAAAGATCCTCGGCGGAGGTGAATTGACACGCAAAATCACGGTGGAAGCTCACCAGTTTTCCGAATCGGCGCTGGCGAAAATCCAGGCAGCCGGCGGTCAGGCGCAGGTGATCGGCGCGGCTAGCGAGTAGCGCCAGAGGTCGAAGGGACCATGAACAAGCTTTTGGAAGCGTTCGCGAATATCTTTCGCGTTCCGGATCTCCGCAAGCGGCTGCTGTTTACGCTGGGGCTGCTGGCGGTGTACCGCCTTGGCAGCCAGATCCCCACGCCGGGTATCAATACCCAGCGGTGGCAGGAATTCTTCAACACGTCGCAAGGCTCGATCTTCGGCTTCTTCGACCTGTTTGCGGGCGGCAATATCCGCCGCCTCACCGTGTTTGCCTTGGGCATCATGCCCTACATCACGGCATCCATCATTCTGCAGTTGCTCACCGTGGTGGTGCCCACGCTCGAAAAGCTGCAAAAAGAAGGCGAGCTCGGGCGCCGCAAGATCACGCAGTGGACCCGCTACCTCACCATCATCCTGAGTGTGCTGCAGTCGTTCGGCATCGCCCAGGGCCTGCAGCAGATGCAGCAGGGCATCGTCATCAATCCGGGCTTCGGCTTCGTGATGCTGACCATCATCTCGCTCACCACCGGAACCGCCTTCATCATGTGGCTCGGCGAGCAGATCAGCGAGCGCGGCGTCGGCAACGGCATGTCGCTGATCATTTTCACCGGCATCGTGGTGGGACTGCCGCACGCCATCGGCAACATCTACCAGAACACTTTCGTCACGCATGAATGGGGCGCGATCACGCTGATCGTGCTGCTGGTGATGATGGTGGCGGTCGTCGCTTTCATTGTGCTGGTCGAACGCGGCGAGCGGCGCATCCCGGTGCAGTATGCCAAGCGCGTGGTGGGCCGGCGGGTGATGGGCGGGCAGTCCACGCACATGCCGCTCAAGGTGAATGCGGGCGGCGTGATCCCGGTAATCTTCGCTTCTTCGATCCTGGCCTTCCCGCAGACCCTGGCGCAACTGCCCTGGGTGCGCAGCATCGGCTGGCTGTCGAACACACTGAAGGCGATCCAGCACGGCGAGCCCCTTTACTACCTGCTGTTCGTGGCCGGCATCATCTTCTTCTGCTTCTTCTACGTTTCGATCATCTTCAACCCCAACGAAGCGGCCGACAACATGCGGAAATACGGCGGCTTCATTCCCGGCATACGGCCGGGACGCAACACCGCCGACTACATGAACAACATCCTGACCAAGATTACGGTGGTCGGAGGCTTGTACCTGTCGCTGCTCTGCCTGATCCCGGACATCATGATTTCGGGCATCAAGCTGAACCACCTGCCATTGATCGGAGGCTGGATTGAACGCATTGCGCCGCTGGTTTTACTCGAAGGACTGAACGTGCAGTTTTACTTCGGCGGCACTTCGCTGCTGATCGTAGTCGGTGTGGCGATGGACACCATCAACCAGGTCGAAGCGCAACTGATTATGCGCCACTATGAAGGCTTTACTCCGCGCTCAGGCCGCATTCGCGGGCGCCGGAGCACCTTTTAGGCAACTGTGAAGGCGATCGTTCTGTTTGGCTCGCCCGGATCCGGAAAAGGCACGCAGGCGAGCCTGCTCACCGCTCGTCTGGGAGTGCCGCACGTTTCGACCGGAGACATGCTGCGCACGCGCATACGGGTAGGCGAGGCCTCGGAGAGAATGGCTGCCAAGATGAAGGCCGGGGTCCTGGTGAAGGATGAATTGGTGAACGCCATGGTGGAGCACCGGCTGGCGGAGGCCGACGCCCTCAAGGGGTTTATTCTGGACGGCTACCCGCGCACGATGGATCAGGCGCAGCACCTGGCGGAGTGGCTGAAGGGCCGGGGTGTCCACGAGGTGGTGATTCACCTCGCGGTTGATTACAATGTAATTATCGCGCGTTTAACCGGACGTAGGCAGTGCCCTCGCTGCGGAACTCTGTATAACATCGTCTCCCAGCCTCCCAAGGTGCCAGGATTGTGCGACCTGGATGGGGAAACACTGGTGATTCGCGATGACGATGGGGAGATCGTAATCCGGCAGCGGCTGGAGGCGTACGAGCGGCAGACCCGTCCGGTGCTCGATTTTTACCGGGGCCGCGGCGGATGCCTGGTGGAAGTGGACGCCAGCAAGGACGCGCCCGACGTAGTGTTTGGAAAGATTTGCCAGGCGATAGGTCAGGATGATTGTTCGAAAGACGCCCGCTGAACTCGAAAAGATGCGGCGTAGCGGGCTGCTGGTTTACCAGCTTCTGGAGAAGCTGAAGGAGATGGCCGTCGAAGGCGTGACGACCATGGACCTCGAAGTGGCCGCGGAAAAGATGATCGCTGACGCGGGAGCGATCCCGGCGTTCAAGGGCTACTACGTTCCAGCCGCCGGCGAGAGTTACAAGTTTGTGTTGTGCACTTCGGTGAATGAAGAGATCGTGCATGGGATGCCGAGCGCCAAGCGCGTGCTGAAGAACGGGGACATCGTTTCGATCGACACCGGGGTGAAGCTGGACGGATATTACGGCGATTCGGCGGTGACGGTGCCGGTGGGAGAGATCGGCGAAGAGGCCGAGAAGCTGCTGCGGGTGACGCGTGAGTCGCTCGAGATGGCAATCGACCGGGTGCGGGCGGGCAACCGCCTGTTCGAGGTTTGCGCCACGGTGGAGCAGCACGTCAAGACCAACGGGTTTTCGGTGGTGCGGGAGTATGTGGGCCACGGCATCGGCACGCAGCTGCACGAAGAGCCGCAGGTGCCGAATTTCGTGGACCGCAAGCATGAAAATCCGCGCCTGAAGGAAGGCATGGTGCTGGCGGTGGAGCCCATGGTGAACGCGGGGCGGCCGGAGGCGGTGGTATTGAAAGACCGCTGGACGGCGGTGACGCGGGACGGTTCGAAATCGGCGCACTTCGAGCATTGCATCGCGGTGACCGACAACGGTCCGTGGGTGCTGACGCGGCCATGACGGTGGAAGCGGTAGTGGTGGAAGAGCGGCCGAGCGCGGTGTACAAGGTAATGACCGAAAACCGCCACCCGGTTTTGGCGCACCTGGCGGGCGTGGAGAAACGAAATTTCGTCCGGCTGGTGCCGGGCGACCGGGTCGAGGTGGAGTTGGCGCCGCACGATCCGACGCGCGGCAGGATCATGCGCAAATTAGGGATCCGCGAGCGGACCCCGGAGACATTATGAAGGTACGAGCGTCGGTAAAGAAGATTTGCGACAAATGCAAGGTGATCCATCGCGAGGGCGTGGTGCGGGTCATCTGCGTCAATCCGAAACATAAACAGAGGCAGGGGTAACACAATATGGCACGTCTTGCTGGTGTAGATCTCCCGGCCGCCAAGAGGGCTGAAATCGGGCTTACTTATATTTACGGCATCGGCCGTACGCGCGCCCGTTCGCTCCTCTACAGGGCAGGCATCGAATTCGACAAAAAGATCCGCGACCTCACCGAAGACGAGGTCAACAAAGTCCGCCAGATCCTCGAAGAGGAAGGCGCCGTAGAAGGCGACCTGCGCAAAGAGATCTCGATGAATATCAAGCGGCACATCGAGATGGGCTCCTACCGCGGCCTGCGTCACCGGCGCAGCCTGCCGGTGCGCGGACAGCGTACGCACACCAACGCCCGCACGCGCAAGGGTCCGCGCCGCGGCACGGTGGCCAACAAGAAGAAGGCTTCGGCCAAGACATAGCGGGAGCGTATGGCGAAAGCACCAGCAAAAGCAGGCAAGAAGAAAAGCTTCAAGAAGAAAGAAAAGCGCGTGGTGCACTCGGGCATCGTGCACATCCAGGCGACCTTCAACAACACGATCGTGACCATTGCCGATCAGGAAGGCAACACCATCGCCTGGTCCAGCGCCGGCTCGCTCGGTTTCCGCGGGTCGCGCAAGGGCACGCCGTTCGCCGCGCAGCAGGCCGCGCTGACGGCCGCCAACAAGGCGGGGGAAAGCGGGCTGCGGACGGTGGAAGTGCGGGTCAGCGGTCCGGGCTCGGGCCGGGAATCGGCGGTGCGCGCGCTGTCTACGGCGGGCATTGAAGTGCGCGGCATCAAGGACGTGACACCGATTCCGCATAACGGCTGCCGTCCGCCGAAGAAGCGCAGAGTTTAGCAAGTGCGGGCCCGCGGGCCCGGTAAGTAAGCGGGACGAAGGCCTGCCAAGGCCGTAAACCGCACCAGAAGGTAAGGTAAGGAGAGCAACTTGGCACGATACATCGGCCCGGTTTGCCGGCAGTGCCGGCGCGAGGGCATGAAACTCTACCTCAAAGGCGAGCGCTGCCACAGCGAGAAGTGCGCGATTGAAAAGCGCAACTTCGTTCCCGGGCAGCACGGTAAAGATCGCAAGGCGAAGATTGTGGGCTACGGTCTGCAGCTTCGCGAAAAGCAGAAGGTCCGGCGCATTTATGGCGTGCTCGAAGCGCAGTTCCGCGGCGCTTTCGAGAAGGCCGCGCTGGCCAAGGGCATCACCGGCGACAACCTGATGTCCGGTCTCGAACGCCGCCTGGACAGCGTCATCTACCGCATGGGCTTCGGCACCAGCCGCGCGCAATCGCGCCAGGTTGTCCGTCACGGCCATATCGAGATCAACGGACGCAAGTGCAACATCCCGTCGGCGCTGGTGAAGGTCGGCGACGTGGTTTCAGTGCGCGAAAGCAGCCGCAACAATCCCACGGTTCTTTCCGCGCGCGATGCCACCGCGCATGCTCCTGCGCCGAACTGGATCGAGGTCGACCGCGAATTATTGAAAGGGCGCATTACAGGGCTTCCGAAGCGCGAGGACCTGGTGCAAATCCAATTGAACGAGCAGCTCATCGTCGAGTTGTACTCGAAATAGCGAGTGGGGAGCGGGCTCCCCAAATGAGGATTTCTAATGTTCAAGGGCTTCCAAAAACCCAAACGACTGGTTGCTAATACCGAAACTCTGACCGAGCGGTATGGCATGTTCACGGCGCAACCTTTCCAACGCGGCTTCGGCACCACCATAGGCAACAGCCTGCGGCGCGTGCTGTTGAGCTCGATTGAGGGAGCGGCGATCACCGCGGTACGCATCGAAGGCGTAGAACACGAATTCAGCCCGATTCCGGGCGTGGTAGAGGATGCGACCGACATCATTCTCAACCTGAAGCAGATTCCATTCAAGATCATGTCGGAAGGTGTGAAGACGGTTCGCCTGGTAGTGGACCAGCCGGGCGATGTGCGCAGCGGGCAGATCGAGTGCGACGCCGACGTCGAAGTGCTCGACCGCGACGTGCACGTGGCCACGGTGAGCGAGGGCGGCAGGCTTACGGTCGAGATGCGGCTGAAGACCGGCCGCGGCTATGTCAGCGCGGATAAGAACTTCGATGAAGATCTGGCGCTCGGCTACATCCCCATCGATTCCGTTCACTCCCCCGTCCGCAAAGTGAATTTCGCGGTGGAAGCGGCGCGCCTGGGGCAGATGACCGATTACGACAAGCTGACGCTCGAAGTCTGGACCAACGGCGCGGTTTCGCCGCAGGACGCCATCGGCTACGCGGCCAAGCTGCTCAAAGACCACATGGCCATCTTCATCAATTTCGAAGAGGTGCCGGAGCAGTCCGAGGAAGTGTCGGAGCGCGGTCTCGACAAGATGAGCGAAGTGCTCAACCGCTCGGTCGAGGAACTGGAGCTCAGCGTTCGTTCCTACAATTGCCTGAAGAACGCCAACATCCAGACCATCGGCGAACTGGTGCAGAAGACCGAGGCTGAGATGCTGCGGACCAAGAACTTCGGCCGCAAGTCGCTCAACGAAATTAAAGAAATTCTAGCGAACATGGGCCTGGCGCTGGGCATGCGCCTGGATGCGCACGGCCGCCTGGTGGCGCCGCCGCAATCGGCCTCCACGGGACTCGACATGCTGCCCGACGAGGACAACCCGCAGGATTCGCTTGGGGAATAGCCGATGAGACACAGGGTTGGCGGGTTCAAACTTAAGCGGCCGGTGGATAGCCGCAACGCGCTGCTGCGCAATCTGTGCACCAGCGTGATTCAGGAAGAGCGGGTCATCACTACGGTTCCCAAGGCGAAAGCCGTGCGGCCGATAGTGGAAAAAATGATTACGCTCGGCAAGGCCGATACGCTGCATGCGCGCCGGCAGGCGGCCGCTTTTCTGCGCACGCCGGATTCGGTGAAGAAGCTGTTCGACACGCTCGGAACACGCTTCGGACAGCGCAACGGGGGCTACACGCGCATCACGCGCCTGGGTCCGCGCAAGGGCGATGGGGCCGAACTGGCGATCCTCGAACTGGTGGGTTCGGAGCTGGTGAAGCGCGCCGCCGACCGCGCCAAACGCCGTGAAGAACGGTTGAAGGCGCAGCGTGAAGGCCGCGAACACGAAGAAGCTAACGAGGGCGAGGAGTAAATTTGCCAACCCAAACTTCTCTCAAAGCTGTAACCCATTGGGTGGGCGGAAAGCGGTCCGAATCCACTTCGGGCCGCTCCGGCACCGTTTGGAATCCCGCTACCGGCGAACCGCAGGCGACTGTGGGATTCGCGTCGGTGGAAGAGGTTGACCGGGCGGTCGCCAACGCCAAGGCGGCTTTCCCTGCCTGGCGCGCGACCCCGCTTTCGCGGCGGGCGGAGATCCTGTTCCGTGTGCGCGAGGTCCTGCACGAAAACCGCCGCGCCCTGGCCGAAATCATCAGTCTCGAGCATGGGAAGACCATTCCCGATGCCTTGGGTGAAGTGGCGCGCGGCATCGAAAATGTGGAATTCGCGTGCGGCATTCCCAATCTGCTGAAGGCCGGCTTCTCCGAGCAGGCCAGCACGGGGGTGGATGTCTACCAGATCCGGCAGCCGCTGGGCGTTGTGGCGGGAATCACGCCGTTTAATTTCCCGGCGATGGTGCCCATGTGGATGCTGGCCACGGCGATCGCGTGCGGCAATGCGTTCATCCTGAAACCTTCGGAGAAAGATCCTTCGGCTAGCCTGTTGCTGGCGGAGTTGCTGCAGCGCGCCGGGGTGCCCGACGGCATCTTCACCGTGGTGCAGGGAGACCGGGTGGCGGTGGAGCGGCTGATCGAACACCCGGACGTGAAGGCGCTCAGCTTCGTCGGGTCCACGCCTATTGCCAAGGCGATTTATGAAAACGGGACACGCCATGGCAAACGCGTGCAGGCCCTGGGTGGCGCGAAGAATCACATGGTGGTGCTGCCCGACGCCGATATCGATATGGCGGCGGATGCGGCAGTGTCGGCGGGTTACGGCTCGGCGGGTGAACGCTGCATGGCGATCTCGGTCGTGGTCGCCGTGGGTGGTGTGGCCGATCCGTTGATTCAGGCCATTCGCCAGCGGATCGCGGGCATCAAGGTCGGATCCGGCCAGGACGAGCATGTCGAGATGGGACCGCTGATCACGGGCGAGCATCGCGACAAGGTGGCCTCCTATATCGAGAAGGCTCCGGCCGAAGGCGCTTCGGTCACAGTGGACGGCCGCAACACGGCGGCAGCCAAGAGCGGCGGCTTCTTCATAGGGCCCTCGCTGCTCGACAATGTGAAGCCGGGCATGCGCTGCTATGAGGACGAGATTTTCGGTCCGGTGTTGAGCGTCGCGCGCGTCAACAGTTATGAAGACGCGGTGCGCATGGTCAACGAGAATCCTTATGGCAACGGCACGGCCATCTTCACCCGGGACGGCGGCGCGGCGCGGCGGTTTCAGTTCGAAGTGGAAGCCGGAATGGTCGGCATCAATGTGCCGATTCCGGTGCCGGTTTCCTATTACAGCTTCGGCGGCTGGAAGGCATCGCTGTTCGGGGATCTGCACATCTATGGACCCGACGGCGTGCAGTTCTACACGCGCTCCAAAGTAGTGACGAGCCGATGGCCGGATCCGAGCACGAGCAAGGTCGACCTCGGTTTCCCGCAAGTTCGATAGGTAGAAGAACCTGGCAGGCAGAAGGACTTCGCGTCTCTACGCCTGCCCCACCCCTCCTGAATTCCAAAACGGCGTGAAGGACTCCAAAATCTGGCGCATTGTAGGCGCCTCCTGTGTGGGCATGCTGGGATTTGGCGCCGTCATCGCCATGTTGCCGGTCTACCTGCACGAGCAGTCCGGAGCATCCACATTCGTGACTGGCCTGTTGATCGGGCTCTCCTCGGCTTTTGCGCTACTCGGCCGGCTGCTGGCGGGAAAGACCGCGGACCGCAAGGGCCGGCGTACGGCTTTCCTGCTGGGTATGGGGCTTTGCATAGCGGCAGGCGTGCTTTACCTGCCGGTATTCGGCCTCTGGGCCCTGGCGTTCGGGCGCGTGCTGCACGGGCTGGGCGAAGGCTTCTTCGTGACGTCGGCGGTGGCATGGGCGGTCGACATTGCGCCCGAAAACCGGCGCGCGCAGACGCTGGGGTATCTTTCGTCGGGAATCTGGGGAGGCGTTTCAGTGGGGCCGGCGATCGGTCAGGCGCTCGGAACCATGACCTCGGTGGCGTTGTTCCTGACGTTCTCCTCGGCTGTCGTGATGGGGATTGTTTTTGCGATGGAGGAGGAGTCCCGGCCGCACGAGAAGACGGTGTCGCGCTGGTTTCCGCCTCCGGTGCTGTTGCCTGGGATCATGCTCGGCCTGGGAAACGTCACATACGCGGCGATGGCGGGTTTCCTGATCCTGCTCTTGCGGGCCCGCGGCCACGGCGGCGCCTGGGCATTCTCGGCGTTTGCGGTGGCGGTGCTTTTCGGCAGGCTGATTTTCGGCGGCATGCCCGACCGGATGGGGCCGCGGCGCAGCCTGTTCGCGGGGTATATACTGCTGGCGCTGGGACTGACGGTGATTCTTCTCAACCCCGGCAGCAACCTCGACATACCGGCTGCGCTGCTGGTGGGAATGGGCTACGCTTTTCCCTGGCCGGCACTGGCCTCCTTCGTGATCGGGCAGGTGGCGGTTTCGGAACGGGCCTCGGCACTGGGCGCGCTGAACGCCTTCTACGATCTGTTTGTGGCGGGCAGTTCGGCGGTGGCCGGCGCAGCAGCAGGACGCTGGGGATTCACCGCGCCGTTCTGGATGGCGCTTGTGGCGGTGGGAGTGGCGTCGGCACTGGTGGCGATCACCGGGATGGGGCGGAAAGCGGGCTCCTCCTAGGAGAGAGACACTGCGGGTGTAAGGTTGCGACGGCCGGGGCTTACGGACTTGTCGCCGGGCGTTTCCGGCCGCCGGTAGTTTAAAGCTGCATCTTCGATGATCTAGGTCCGCTGGATGGCGGGCATATCGTTGCCGATTCGATGCCAAGCTTCTCTGAGATCCCGTGGGACGGCGATACGCGCTATCCGTTCACCACAGGGTGTTATGAGTTCGAACTCAAAGTCTCCCCGCCGACGCCATCCATCTAGGTAACGCCGTACGGCCTTTGACGGGCTTACGGGAAGTTCAGCACTACTACAGATTGCAACGCTTCCTGGCCAGGAAGAAGGTAGTTACAAACTCAGGATAGAGCAGGAAGGCATGCGGGCAGCCACTTACTCCGAGTTATGGCGTTGAAACGAATCGCCGAGGATTTCTATTAAATCCTGTGACTGGCTCGGCTTCCTAACCCGAAAAAACGCTTCCTAGATGAAATCGGACTCAAACGTTCGATTTCCACAAAGGCCACTTAGCTAATGCCACGTCGATGCGATGGGGTGATCGCCCAAAATTTTCCACCAGAGAGCGGCAGAATTCAACTACGTAGGAACTCCGACCGGCTGAAGCCGGCGCTACGGCCACGTGGCGCGAGTTTCCGCTTGAGCTACCATGTGTCGCGGTGGAAGGTAAAATAGACCTCCCGGTCTGTCCACGGACCGGCCGTAAGGCTGGTCCGTGTTTTATCGGTGCGGCGAAGGGGACCGGCCAGGAGGCCCGTCCTACTAGGTATTACCACGTCATTTTCTGCAGCAAGCGGCAGAATTCAACTATGTAGGTACTTACGGTCGCGGTTCGGAGGGAAGGTGCCAGGTGCCTTTGGTCTTCGCCGTCTCGATCAGGGTCGGGTAGAACTGCACGAAAGTGGTGTCCACAGCGCCCTCCTTTTCATGGCAGGAGTAGCAACGCTCGGTCGAAGGAATCAGCGAGGCGGTGTTTTTTCCGGGCGCAAAGCCGAAGAATCCCCACTTAGAAGGAAAACGCTTTTGATCCTTCACGTGGACTTCCACCGCGCGCACCGCGGATTGAAAATGCCCAGCACGGTTGATGGAACCCTTCGACTGCGAGCTGCGGATTTCGAGCACCATCACGGTCTGGTCGGGCCAAGTTCCGGTTTTGAGAAAGCCATCGTAGGCCGCACGGTTTACGAAGACGTTGTCGAATGCCGGGTCCGCGCTTTCCTGGGGCGCACCGTAGGTCATCCCCAAACCCGAGGTCAGGTAGACCCACTCGCGGTAGCCTGACGGCAGGACCAGCTGCCCGTCCGCCGTATAGCGTGGGTCTTCGGGCGCAGCAGCCGACGCCGAAAACATCGCGATCGCCATCGCTGCGAGAATCATTCGCATGTTTCCAATATCCCTTGAACGCCCGACGTTACACAACCTCACCGGGATTTCGACGCGGTTGGCTTTGTGCTGAACCAAATGGCGTTCGGCGCCTCCGAACGCGCGGCCACAATGTCGGGCCAACCGTCGCCATCAAAATCCGCGAAGGCCAACCCGTACACCGTGCCCTTGCCGTCGTTCCAGGGGACTTCATGGAAAGAGTTCGCGCGCCCGGTGTTGAAGTAGACCGAGCCTGGCAGGTCCACATTGCCGACGACGATATCCGGCCGGCCGTCGCGATTGAGGTCGGCAACCGCCAGCGCGTAGGGCGTACGGGGCGGACCGGGTAATCGCACAGGGTCCCCGAAGCGGCGTCCTCCGCGATTGAGAATCACGAACGCCGCCTCTTTTCGCTCTTCGATGATTGCCAGATCGAGACGGCCGTCTCCATCGAAGTCCCCCGCGGCCCCAATCCGGATCCAGGCGGCCGCGGGTCCCACCTTGGTCGAAATGGGGAAGCGGCCCTTCCCGTCGTTCCACAAGACGATGCCCTGGCCGCCATCGCGATGGGGGACGAACAGATCGATTGCGCCGTCGCCGTCAAAGTCGGCGGCCACAATGGAGGTTGCCGACCCGGCCGAGACTGGGTCACAGACAGGGAAGTGGGCTTTGCGATCATTGAGGCAAACGAAGCTCGGGGTGGGAGCTCGGGGTCCCGGGCCCCGGTTGGCTACTACGATGTCCGGATAGCGGTCGCCATTCAGATCCGCCAGTGTCACATAGCGTGTACTCCAACCCGGACTTCCAAACGTGCCGAATTCGGTAAAGTGTCCCTTGCCGTCATTCCGGTACAAGAGCTTGCGGTCGGGTTCGTCGTTGCTGACCACAATGTCGAGGTCGCCGTCGGCGTCGATATCGGCCAATGCGGCGGAGTACGTACGGTCGGGGGCAGTACCGAGGTTAGTGGCGACAAAGCCGCCCTTCCCGTCGTTCAACAGAATCCGATTGAAGAGCGGCCAGTGGCGTCCTTTGCCCAACACGATGTCGAGACGACCGTCTCCGTTGAGATCGCCCACGTTCACGCCTGCCGAGGTCTCGCTTGTCGCCTCCAACGGGAACATACGATCGAATGAGCGGAAGACGGGCGGGGGCGACTGGCTCAAGCCAAGAGCCAAAAGAAAGAGTCCAGCCGTGCAGATCGCAAGTACTCGTGGCGGGGGAAGCACTCTCACCATATTCATTGCTTCGGGATTCCCGATGCTGAACCGACGCGATGCGCTTAGCGGCAGCCGTCGGTGAAACAGAGATTCTTGCTGAAGAACGGCATCACGTGGTTTTGGAAACGGTCGGCCACGGCGCTGGTGTGCGTGCCGCGATAGATCTCGAAGGTATTGGCGAGGCCATACAGATCGAACAAGTCATGCAGCTTGGCGGAGTCGATCCGCAAATTGTCCTGGTCGCCGACGTCCATGGCGATGCCGTGATACTGGCGCAAATTGCCGGCATACTGGTCGACGAAGGCGAGGGGCGCGTTGGCAGCCCACTTGGCGATGACTTCCGGCTGGGCCACGCCATTCTTGGTCGGCAGGTCGAGATAGAGCGGCGGATTCTTCGGATTGGGCGACCAGGCGGCGGCAGAGGCAAGCTGGACGCGCTGACCGAAGGGCAGGCTGGCTGAGTCGGCGATAGTCTTCACGCCTTCGAGGGCCTTCTCATTGGCGGGATTCGCCGGTCCGCCTCCGCGCGCCGACAGGCAGCAAGGGCTCATGATATAGAGGCTGCCAAAGACCTCGGGATGCTTCATGCCGATGCGGCTGGCGCCGTAACCGCCCATGGAATGCCCGACGAGTCCCCGGCTCATGCGGTTGGGAATGGTGCGGTAGTGCGCGTCGATATAGGCGACCACATCGTGGGCAACGTACTGCTCGAAGTCACCGGTGGTTACGGAACTGGAATACATCGATCCGTTGTGCACGGTCTTCGAATCGGGCAGCACCACGATCATTTCCTTTGCGCCCTGGGCGAAGGCGCCCTCGATGGTTTGGGGCACATGGATTTCCTGCGACCATTGATTGGCGCCCACGGAATAACCGTGCAGGGCATAGACGACGGGGTAGTGGCGGGTCTTTTCGGTAGCGTAGCTGGGCGGCAGGAAGACCAACGCGTCGCGGTCCACTTCATCGCCTTCGAGATTGCCTTCGAGCGCGGCGCCGTGAATTTTGATGCGCTCGACCGCCGCCGGTTTGGCGCCGGCCACGACCGGAGGCACCTCGGTCTTCACCTGGGCCAGTGCCGACAGCGTCAGCGCCAGCATGATCGTCAGTGTGCCGCACAGCTTCGCGTTCATATTCCACTCTCTCCCGGAACCCTCACTATACTACCCGTCATGCTGCGATTGTGGCGGTGACGGTAGGATAAAAGAGTGATCCGAACGCGAAGACAATGGTTGCAGGCCGCGGCGACCCTGCCCGCCTGTCTCGCCCTGCGGGCCGCGCGGAAAGATTTCTGGGAGAGCAAAGACCCGGCCAGTTGGAGCGCCGAAGAGAAGCAGGTTGTGCTGGGCCAATCGCCATGGGCACAGGAAGGTTTCGCGCGCATGGAGATTGAGAAGAAGCAGCGCCCGGGCTACGCGAGCAACGGGAGGCCGGGCGTCGACATGCCGGATACGAGGCCGGGAGTCCCCCCGGGGGGCGTGCGCAGCGTGCCGATCGGCGAGAAGCCGCCGCCGGTGCCGAACCCCGATCCCGGACATCCGCTGGAATTCCGGGTGCTGGCGCGATGGGAGACTGCGAAACCGGTGCGCCTGGCGGGCGGGCCGGAGGTGCCGGAAATGACCGGGCAGTTTTACGTGATCCGGCTGCGGGGGCTGCCACTGATGTCACCGCCGAAGACGAAGCCGGGAGAGGACGCGCCGAATCCGAACGAAGGCATGCTGCAGGCGATCGAGCGGGGTAGCCGCCTGGAGCGGAAGGACAAGCCGGGCATTGCGTGCGTCCACCTGTTCACGGGGTCGGGCGATGCTTCGACCCAGGTGCTGCTGTTTTTCCCGCGGGGAGAGGATCCGATCACTGTGGCGGATAAGCTGGTCACACTGGAGAGCCGGTTTGCACAGTTTCACCTGTCGGTGAAGTTTCCGCTGAAGGAAATGATGTATCGGGGCGAGCTGGCACTCTGATGAGAACCAATCAGTGGCCGCAGGTGGCGGTAGTGGGCGCGGGCGCCGTAGGGTGCTACTTCGGAGGGATGCTGGCTCGCTCCGGTGTGCCCGTCCGCTTGATTGGCCGCGCGGCGCACGTGGAGGCGATCGCCCGCGAGGGACTGTCGATCGACGGACTGCGAATCCAGGAGCGCATTCCCGTGGCGGCAACTACGAGCATTGCGGAAGGTCTGCGCGATGCGGGTGTGATCCTGTTTTGCGTGAAGACGGTCAGCACCGAAGCCGCCGCGCGCGAAATCGAGCCTTTCCTGGCGCCGGACGCAACGATCCTGAGCCTTCAGAATGGCGTCGACAACGCCGACCGGATCCATGCGGCGATTCAGGCGCACGCTATTCCGACGGTGGTGTACGTGGCTGCCGAGATGACGGCTGCGGGTTCGGTGACCCACACCGGCCGCGGCGACCTGATCATGGGCTATCGCGCGGGATGGCCGCAACGGCCCGATTTAAAACCGCTGGCCTCCATGTTCGAGCAGGCCGAAATTCCCTGCCGGCTTACAGACGACATCGCCCGCGAGCAGTGGACCAAGATGGTGCTGAACTGCGCTTATAACGCCCTTTCGGCGCTCACGCGCGCGCAGTACGGCCGCATGGTGCAATCCGAACCGGTTCGCGATTTCGGAGTGCGCGCCATTGCCGAGACGGTGGCGGTGGCCCGGGCCGAAGGCGTCGTACTCTCCGAACCAGCCGTGGTGGAAGCGGCCATGGTGCTGGCAGAAAAGATGACTGCGGCAACCTCGTCGATGGCGCAGGATATCGCGCGCGGCCGGCCCACGGAAATCGATTCACTCAACGGCTACGTAGCCTGCCGCGGCAAGGCACTGGGAATCGCCACACCGGTGAGCGAGATTCTGGTGGCGATGGTCAAGCTGCTGGAGGAGTCGGCCCTCAAGCGGCGGCCGATGAGCAGTCCGGCGAATGGATTATCCTGACACATGGAACCCGCTTTGCCCTCCCGGTATGAAGGCGTGTGGCTCGCAGGCGGGCGGCTGCCTATTTCTGAGAGCCCTCCACTCGAGAGGCTGCTACAGGGGGTAGAACGCGTCGCGTCGATCCGCGCAGAGATCGCGAGCGCAGCCAAAGTCGCGACGATGCCGCCGGTCGAAGTGGTGCCGTACATATGGGCGCGCGACCGCACGCTGATTTGCGGCCGCGTGACGGCGTTGCGGCGCGGCGAGAGCGCTTATTTCGGCGTGCAACTTCCGGCGCCGACCGCTCTGTGCACCGATCGCGCGGCGGTGCGCGCGCTGCTGGTCCACGAATTCGCTCACTGGTTCTACATCGCGACGCGAGTGGTGAACGGCTCCGAAGTTGGGGAAAACACCAGCGGCACTTTGGACCTGCGGAATGAAGGGCTCACCGAATCGGACACACAGATCAACGCCCGGGACTGGTTTGGGGACGAGGACGCGGACGGCTTCATACAGCACGGCGATTCGGCGACGAACGGCATCTCGAGGCAGGCAGCCGGTCTCGAAGCGCAGTTCTATGTGGTGACGCCGCGCCTAGGCGACACCGTGGGCAACATCGACATCAGCGACGATGTTAAGGCCCATATTCGACGCCTGAGGGTCGAACGGGCGCACTGAGCGCGGAATTCGCTCCGTTGGCGGCAATCCGCACGATCTTACCGAGTGGCCGGGGTAGAATCAGAGCGTGCCTTATCCAGAACAACTCCTGGCTCCAATGCGGAGCGACCTGACTCAATACGGCGTGGAAGAAGCCCGAACTCCCGACGATGTGGACCGCCTTCTTGGGCCGCAAAGCGGGACCGTGCTCATGGTGGTGAATTCCGTTTGCGGGTGCGCCGCGGGCAGAGCCCGGCCGGGAGTGGGACTCGCCCTGCAGCATTCCGTGCGGCCTTCGAAAGTGGCCACGGTGTTCGCCGGCGGAGACGAAGCGGCTGTCGCGCACTTGCGCGCCCTGCTTGCCGGCTATCCGCCGTCATCGCCTTCGATGGCGTTGTTCCGTGATGGCAAGCCCGTATACATGCTGCACCGGAGCGAGATCGAGCAGCGCGACCCCATGGAGATTGCGGCGGTTCTTAAGGCAGCATTCGAACGTTTCTGCGTCCCGAGCCTGTCTGTAAATCAGAACGGGTAGCCCACACCATCCCCGGTGCCGGGGACGCTCTAAGATGGAATGAGTGTGCGACGGCTTCGCTCCACCCTTGCGTCCCTGGCGCTGATTGCAGGCGCCGTCACTGCCTGTAGGGACCATCGCCACCATGGCAGCACGCCAGAGCAGGACGCGAACGCATCCGTGCTGCTGTTCGATGGAACCGGAACTTCTCCCAACGATGTCACTGCCTTTGAAGCGATCCTGAACAGCAACCAACTCGACTATACGACGGTGAATTCCGCGGAATTGAATGCGATCGGCGAATCGCAGCTCCGTCGGCATCGACTGCTGATTGTTCCGGGCGGAAATTTCATCCACATCGGCAACAGCCTGACGGCGGGCGCGACCACCAACATTCGCAACGCGGTACAGAATGGCCTGAATTACCTTGGAGTCTGCGCGGGTGGTTTCTTTGCCGGGAACTCCGGTTTCAACGGCTTGAATATGGCCTCGGGTGTGAGGTTCGGTTTCTATTCCGCCGAGGATCGGGGCATACACAAGGCCGCGGTACCGATTGCCGTCGCCGGAGCACCCACGCTCGAGCAGTATTGGGAGGATGGCCCGCAGTTTACGGGCTGGGGCGCGGTGGTCGGCAAGTATCCCGACGGAACCCCCGCGATCGTAGAGGGGACAATCGGCAACGGGTGGGTGATCCTCAGCGGGGTGCATGCGGAGGCTCCGGCGGGCTGGCGGCGCGGAATGAGTTTTTCCACGCCGGTGAGCGACGACACTGCTTACGCGGGGATGTTGATTCGCGCGGCGCTGAATCGAACCTCGCTCGCGCACTATTGAGGACGTCAGAAAAGACAGGGACCGGCCAGGAGGCGCGTCGTACCAGGCGACTCAGTCAGGTCGGACTGGACCGGCCAGGAGGCCCGTCCTACTAAGAGATAATGGGGGGGAGATGCAAAACATTCTCCCGGTCGTCTGTTTTATCGCTGGTTTTCTGCTGGCCTGGTTTCTGCTGCGCCGCCAGCCGGAACCGGCAACCGATCCGATGGCGCCGGTGCGGGCTTCGCTCGACCAGGTGGACGCCCGCATACGGGAGCTCGAAACCGCGCGCGCCGGGGCGCACGCCACGCTCTCGGAGCAGATGCGGACCCTGCTTGAATCCGGCAGCGAACTGCGCGCCGAGACTGCCAAGCTGGTGAACGCGCTGCGCGCTCCCGCCGTTCGCGGGAATTGGGGGGAGATGCAGTTGCGCCGCGTGGTGGAGATGGCGGGGATGCTGGAGCATTGCGACTTCCTGACCCAAGCCACGCTCAATTCCGGCGAAGTGCGCCAGCGTCCCGATCTGTTGATCCAACTGCCCGGCGGCAAGACGGTGGTGGTGGATGCCAAGACGCCGCTCGACGCTTACCTGCAATCGCTCGAAGCGCGCGATGAGACTACGCGCCGGGCCCGCCTGGTGGATCATGCGCGGCAGGTGCGCGCGCACCTGGTCTCACTTGGCCGCAAATCCTACTGGGATCAGTTCGACCACGCTCCCGAATTCGCCGTGCTCTTCCTTCCCGGCGAATGCTTCTTCAGCGCCGCCCTGGAAGGCGATCCTTCGCTGATCGAATTCGGCGTGGCGCAGAACGTCATCCTCGCCACACCCACTACCCTAATCGCGTTGCTGCGCTCGGTGGCTTATGGCTGGCGGCAGGAAAGGCTGGCGCGCAATGCCGCCGAAATCAGCGCCCTCGGCAAGGAGCTTTACAAGCGCCTCTCCGACATGGGCGATCACTGGAACCGTGTGGGCAAAAGCCTGGAGCGCGCGGTGGAGGCCTACAACAGCGCCTCCGGGTCGCTCGAAGCGCGTGTGATGGTGAGCGCGCGGAAGTTTGCTGACTTGAAGACTACCCCGCTCGGGGTGGAGATCGCGCCGCTCGAGCCCATCGACAAGAGCGTGCGGGAGATGGTTAATGGTCGAACTCTTTGATTCGCGCTTCCACATCCTGGCGGCAGGAATCGCTTAGACACTTGCTCTGCCACTTATCGACCGCGCTCATCGGCGCACCGCTTACAGGCTGCGTTTCAGGGTAGCCCATCATGGTTGCCAACGCGCAGGCGCTCTGCACGATGCGGTCTTCTTCGGTATCGTTTTCCGACGGCGCATGGTGGTTGTGCGCGTGCTGGCACAGGTGCTCCGGAAAGCCCCAGGACGCCATCAGGAAGGCGCCGGCCTGGGTATGGGTGACGCCAAACAGCTTGCGCTCCCATTCGTCGGACTCGCCCTGCGTTTCAAAATCGGTATAAAGGAACGACTGGTAGCTGACGCGATCCATGGCGAGCATACCCAGCCTGCCGAGATCGTGCGTCAAGCCGGCGGTGTAGACGAGCGAGCCGGAGACGCCATCGGCATAATCCGCCAGATGCTCGGCGATGACGGCGGTTGCGATCGCGTGCGACCAGATGGGCCGCACGGCTTCGCGATTGCACAGCGATCGGAGGCAGGCGGAGGTGGCAATCGTCGTGACCAGAGATTTCACCCGGTCGAGCCCCAGCACAGCGAGGGCGTGGCGGATGGTGGAAATGTGGGTGCGAAATCCAAAGGCAGCGGAATTGGCGGCGCTCAGTAACTGGCTCGCCAGCGCGGGGTCTAAACGGAAAGATGCTTCGATGTCCGCAAGGGGCACATCGACGTCGAACGGCAAGGCCAGTAGACGGGCCGCAGTTGGATTGAAAGGAGGGAGGCTCCTCAACCGGGCGAGAATCCTGGCAGCTTCTTCCCGGGGCTTGCTTTCTTCGGAGGTAGCGACTGCAACTGCGGCCGTCATGAATCCAGTTTCCCCCGACTTGAAAAATCGGTAAAGAACTAGAGGTTGGGTTAGGTCCAGCGAGTTAACTAAAGATAGCGGACCCTAACAGCAGCGGAAATCGCGCAGGGTGGCGGCCCAGCCGGGGAAGCCGCGCGAGGCGGAGTACGCATCTTCTTCGAGCGCAAAGGCAATATCGATGCGGCCGCCAGAGGGCAGTTCGGCGGCGTGTTCGGCGAAGTTCCAGGCCTTGAGGGCGAGCGAGCGGCCGTTCTGCCGCATCATCAGCTTCAGATGCTTCTCGCTCCAGACGGCGGGTGGACCGGCTACCTCGGCGGCCAGGGTGGCGAAGATGGGAACCGGATTGCCGTGGCCGAAGGGAGCCAGCGACAACACTTCCTCCACGCTGCGCTCGGTGATTTCGCCCAGGGCGACGACGGCGTCGATGGCTGTCTGGCGCTGCAAGTCGTCAGTGGTGAGCACGCCGGCGGCGTAATCGTGGAAGCGTTGGCGGAACTCCTCGATGCGCGCGGTTTCGAGCGTGACGCCGGCGGCATGGCGGTGGCCGCCGAACTTCACGAACAGGTCGGGCATGGATTCGAGCGCGTGCAGCAGGTGGAAGGCGGCGATGCTGCGGCCGGAGCCGGTGGCGAGCCCGTCGTCGGGATTGCGCGAGAGCACGAACACCGGGCGGTTCAAGCGATCGACCATGCGGCTGGCGACGATGCCGAGCACGCCGCGGTGCCAGTCTTCGGCATAGTAGACGAGAGCGGCGGCTGCCGGATCGACCGCGGTATTCTGGCAGATCTCGCGAATCTCGGCTTCCACCAACTGACGTTCGGCGTTCTGGTCGTGAAGCTGCTTGGCGAGGTCGCGCGCACGCATGGAGTCGCTGGTCAGGAACAGCTCCACCACGGCGCGCGCCGTATCCATGCGGCCGGCGGCATTCAAGCGGGGCGCGATCTGAAACGCCACCTGGCGCGAGGTGGGCACGGTTTGGCCGGTGAACCCGGCGACGTTGAGCAGCGCGCGCAGCCCGGGGTTGCGCACATCCTTCAGCCCTGCGAGGCCGTGATACACGAGGACGCGGTTCTCGCCGGTGAGCGGCACCACATCCGCCACGGTCGCGATCGCCACCAGTTTCAGGAACGATTCGGAGATGCGCCGGACCTTCTCGTCCGCCCAGCCGAGCCTGGCCAGCAGCGCCTGCACCAGCTTGAACGCCACGCCCGCGCCGCACAGATTCTTCTCCGGATATGCGCAGTCGGGCCGATTGGGGTTGAGCACGGCGAGGGCCGGCGGCAGTTCGCTCTCGGGCAGATGGTGGTCGGTGACGATGACGTCGATGCCGAGCTCGTTCGAGCGCCGCACCACTTCAGCGGCGCGAATCCCGGTATCGACGCTGACGATGAGGCGCACTCCCTCGGTGGCGGCCCGCTCCACTACCTCGGGACGCATCCCGTAGCCGTCCTTCAGGCGGTGCGGCACATGATAATCGGCAATGCCACCAGCCAGCTCGATGGCTTTGGTCAACAGCACGACGGACGTAGTGCCGTCCACATCGTAATCGCCATAGATCAGCACCTTCTGCTGCAGGCGAATGGCTTCGAGCAGCCGCTCGACGGCGCGTGGCATATCGCGCATGGTGAGCGGATCGTGCAGGTGCTCGAGCGAGGGGTGCAGGAAGCGCGCGGCGGAATCGGGGTCGCCCAGCCCGCGAGCGGTGAGCACACGTGCTGCCAGCGCGCCGATACCGAGCGCAGCCGAAAGCCGCTCTGCCTGTTTGGAGCCGTTATCGGGAAGTTGCCAACGCGATCGGGCGGGCATTAATTCTTGGAGAAGTATCCGCCGAGCGAGTCACTCTCGTCGGGATCTCCGCCGGCGCCGGTGAGATGCGCGAGGATTTCGTCCTCCACATTCTGAAAATCTCCGAACCAGTCCGGCTGCACTTCGAAGACATAGAAGTGCGAGTTATAGGCGAAAGCCAACTCGATCGAGCAAGTGACGCCATCGAAGACGCGCAACTCGCGCAGGCGCTCTTCCAACTCCCGCCGTTCGTCGCGCTCGAGGTCGCAGTCATCCAGCTGGGCGAACAGCTCCTCGACATCGTCACTGCCGAATTCCCGGGAGGCGAAAACGATCAGCTTGGCTCCTGCGTGGAGAGCCGCGTCGAGGAAGGAATGGTAATCGGGGTAGTGCCCGGTATCCCAGAGCACCAGCGGGAGGCTATCGAGGCCTCCGGGGCTGCCATGAAAAACCGCAAAACCACCAGAGTGCAGATACTCCAGGATTTCCCGCTTCAACGTATCAAGATTCAAATCCACGATTTTGCCTCAGCCCTGAATCAACACCAGAATATCAGAGGGGCCCGCCAGATCGCGTGCAGCGGGCGTGACGATGGTTTTTGGCCCGATGGCGATTTTGCGCTGCTCCCGCATGGCAAGGCGGACATCCGCCTCGCAGACGAAGTCGACGGGTTCAGGCAGTGGTGCGGGCGGCGGCTCCGGATTGGCGGTGGTCAGTCAGCCGTAGCCACCCTTCGATTCCGATCCGCGGCGCGCGAGGAAACGGTCGACGACATCGGTAGCAACGTTGGAAACTGCGGCCTGCTTCGCGGGGACCGGAGTGTCGCAGCCACAGGCGGCAGCCTGTGCGGCCGGCGCCACGGCAACGCCGCGCGCCGCGAGGTAGCGCTCCACGGCAGCTACGACGGCGTTGCGATCGAGCGGTCCCGAAGGCGCGGCGGAGGGCGCGGGAATGGACGGCGCCTGGCGATAGTCGAGCGGCATTTCGAAAGCCTCTTCCGGTTTTCGCACGACATAGGCCAGCCGCTTGATATTGATCAGGTGCTGCGGGCCTACGTTGTCGGAGGTGATGTTGCCGGCCACGGCGCCGCAGCCCAGGGTCATCGAGGGAAAGACGTTGGTGGTGATGCCGGTGGAGCCCTGCGGCGCGGGCGTATTCACCAGGACGCGCATCGCCGGCATGCGCATGGCGTACTCGCGTATGCGCGCATCGTTCTTCGAGTAGATCACCGCGGTGTGGCCGGCGCCGCCGAACTTCAGCAGCGCAAAGCAGGTGTCCATAGCCGCAGCGAAGTCCTGCACGAAGTAGAGCGAGAGCACCGGCGAAAGCTTTTCCGCCGAGAGCGGGTACTGCTTGCCGACGCCGCCGAGCTCGACGCAGATGATGGAGGTATCGGCCGGCACTTCGAAGCCCGCCATGCTGGCGATTTTGGTTGGCGCCTGGCCGACGCACTGCGGATTGACGGTCCAATTCGGCAGCATGAGGAGCTTGCTGAGGGTGTCGCGCTGCGCGTCGGTAGCGAAATAAGCCTTCTGCCCTTTGAGCAGGCTCAGAACTTTGTCGCGCAACCCGGCTTCGCAGACGATTGCCTGCTCACTCGAGCAGACGGTTCCATAGTCGAAGGATTTGCCGGCGACAATCTTGGCGATGGCGTCTTCGAGATCCGCCGAAGTATCGAGGAGGACGGGCACGTTGCCGGGGCCGACGCCGAAGGCGGGCTTGCCGCTCGAGTAGGCGGCCTTGACTATACCGGCGCCGCCGGTGGAAAGGATGACGCCGGTGCGCTCGTGGCGCATGAGCGCGTGCGTGCCTTCGAGCGTGGCGTTCTCCACGCACTGGATGAGGTCTTCGGGCGCGCCGGCTTCGATCGCGGCCTGGCGGAGAATCGCGGTCGAGGTGCACGTGCAGCGGTGCGCGCGCGGATGCGGGCTCACCACAATGGCGTTGCCGGCTTTGAGCGAGATGAGCGTTTTGTAAATTGCGGTCGAGGTGGGGTTGGTGGTGGGCAGAATCGCGGCCACGACACCGACGGGCGAAGCGATCTCGACGATCTTCTCGTCGGTGAGCTCGCGGATGATGCCGACGGTTTTCATGCCGCGCATGCGGCGGGGCAGCCAGTCGGAGCAGAGCAGGTTTTTGATGTACTTGTCTTTGACGTTGCCGTAGCCGGTCTCTTCGACGGCCAGCTCGGCGAGGCGGCGGGCATTGGCGCGGGCAGCGGCTGCCATGCGTTCCACAATGGCATCCACCTGCTCCTGGGAGAAGCCGCGGTACTTCTGCCAGGCCTCGTACGCCTTGTCGACTTTGGTGCGGACCTCTTGGATCGAGAGTAGGTCCTTATCCTCGATCATCGACTCTCAACCTTCAAACCGTTACTTTTTGAGACCACCGGTGGGGAGACACTTTTCGACTTCGTCATGCGGTCGTGGAATGACGTGGACGCTGACCAGTTCGCCGACCCGGCGAGCGGCGGCGGCGCCCGCGTCGGTAGCGGCTTTGACCGCGCCGACATCGCCGCGGACCGTGATCAGAACCAGCCCGGCACCGACGAACTCTTTGCCGGTTAAGACCACGTTGGCGGTCTTGACCATGGCATCCGCAGCTTCGATGGCGCCGACGAGGCCCTTCGTTTCAATCATGCCCAAGGCTTCCATGTGTTCTCCCATGCTTGGAAAGTCCTACCGTATCACACTTCGGATGTACGAAGGGTTCGGACACCGCTTGATGCGCGCGCGGCTCGGTTTCGAGTGCACGGAAGCGGTCAGAGGGCGCGCAGGCGTTCGGCGGCGGACTCGGCGGTGATGTCGCGCTGCGGCATCGCCAGCAACTCATAGCCGACCAGAAATTTCCGGACTGTCGCCGAGCGCAGGAGCGGCGGATGAAAGTGCAGGTGCAGGTGCCATCCGGGATGGCCGCCGCGGTCGGTGGGCCGCTGGTGGAATCCCATCGAATAAGGGAACGGCGTTTGAAAAAGGCGGTCGTAGCGCGACGTGGTGCCTTTTAAGATGGCGGCCAGGTCGTCGCGCTCCGGGTTGGTGAGTTCGTCGAGCGAGGCGACGTGGCGGCGGGCAATGATCATCGTCTCAAACGGCCATACCGCCCAGAAGGGCACCAGTGTGACGAAGCTTTCGTTCTGCTCCACGATGCGGTCCTTTATGGACTCTTCGAGCCTCCGGTAATCGCAGAGCAGGCAGCTTCCGCGATGGTTCATCCAGGCCTGCTGGGCAGCGGCTTCTTTGGCGATTTCGTTCGGCACCGAATGGTTCGCCCACACCTGGCAATGCGGATGGGGATTGCTGGCACCCATCATGGCGCCGCGATTTTCAAAGATCTGGACGTAATGGATGAACTCCTTCGATCCGAGATCGACCCACTGTTCGACCCAGGTATCGATCACGGGGCGAAGGTCGGCGAGGTCCATGGTGGCGATGGTGAGGTCGTGGCGCGGCGAGAAGCAGATGACGCGGCAGATGCCCGGCTCGGCTTCGGCGATGAGGATTCCGTCCTGTTCGTAGCGTCCCGGCGAAGTGGTGGGCCGGAGCGCCGCAAAATCATTTTCGAAGACGAATGTTTTATCGTATTCCGGGTTATGCACGCCTCCGGCACGGGTGTTGCCGGGGCAGAGATAGCACTCGGGATCGTAGGCCGCTTGTGGGGCGGCAGCGGTCTTCTCCACTTGCCCCTGCCAGGGGCGGGCAGTGCGCTGGGGAGAAACCAGGACCCACTCGGACGTGAGGGGGTTGTAGCGGCGGTGCGGGTCCTGCTTCCATTCGATCATTCCCTAACATGGTAGCGGTTCAATTTCAAAGATGACGACGGCACGTCCAAAATGGATTTCGTCGCCGGGTTCCAGGCGGGTGCCGCGCGCATTGCGGTGCACCTCCTGGCTCATGCCGTCGCGGACGATCCAGGTTCCGCATTCGCCGGCGGCGGGCTTGCCGCGCGGATACCAGCGGTCGTTGAAGAGGCGGAATTCGCCGGCCAGCCGCTCGTACTGAATATGCGCGTGCTCGCGCGAAACGGTGCGATTGATTTCGGTATCCTCGGCGAAGGCGAGGTCGTTGCGGCGGAAGAGGCCTTCGGAGCGATAGACGTCCACGACACGGCCGATGTTGGTGCGGCCCTTGCGGAGAGGAATTTCGGTGGCATTGGCGGAGCCTTCGCGCACCAGCAAGCGGGCTTGCACCGGCTGGCCGGCTCCGGCGGGTTCGGCGCAGCCGGATTCGATGATCATCCACTCCTCGCCGGGTTTGGGCAGCGTGGCGGAGGCCTCGATATCGATGCGCAGATTCTCGGGAAAGCGGCAGCCGGCGTCGCGCAGGCCATTGCGAACTTCCTGATCGAGGTAGCGTCGAAAGAAGGGGCCCTGGAAGGCCTCGCGGCGGCTCTCTTCGACGCCGCGCAAGCGGACGCGCACCTGGTCAAACGGAAATATCTTCTTGCCGCCCGACCGATAGCTGGATTCGCGCACATGATCGAGCACGGCGAGGCGGATTTCCGCCACCTCGGGCGGTTCGTCGCGCCTGGACGCGAGCGGCGTTTCGAGCAACGCCTTTCCCCACTTCTCCAGATACTCCGTGATATTCATGACTGACTCACCCCTTATTTCAAGAGACCCAATTGCTGGGCGGCCTCCATCACTTCCCGCGCCAGCGGCGCGGACACGCTTCCCCCGTAACCACCATGCTCCACAAGTACCGCAAAGGCGAGATGATGCGCAAAGCCGGTGAACCAGGCGTGCGGCATGCCTTCGTCCAATTGCGCGGTTCCGGTTTTGCCTGCGATCTCGAGCGTTGTGCCCGCCATGGCGCGGCGGGCCGTTCCTTCGGCTACCACACGGCGCATGGCGCCGGCGATGAATCGCGCCTGGGCTTCGGGCAGGATATCGACGGGCGGAAGCGTGCGCGCGTTGGCGGCGCCTTCGACCCAATAGCCTTGCGGCATGCGGCCGCCGGCGGCGATGGCGGCGGATACCCGCGCCATTTGAAACGGCGTGATCAAGACGGGGCCTTGGCCATAGGCGGCGAAGGGCAGGTAGCGGCGCAACTCGGCGGGATCGCCGGTAGAGATCCCCATTCTGGCGGCCGTATCGGCGAGCGATTGCGAACCCACATCATGGACGCCCAACTGCGCGAAGTACGCATTGCAGGAGACGGCGATGGCGCGCTCCATATCGAGCGTGCCGTGGGCGTGGTCGCCGATATCATCTTTAATGGCCCGGTTCCAGCCGGCGATGGTGTTGCCGGCGCGGCCGTCGGGAAGCGTGTGGCACAGGTACTTGCGATGCACAAGATCCGGGTCCGCGCGCAGGGCGGCGATGGCGGTGACGAGTTTGAAAGTGGAGCCCGGCGGATAGAGGCCGTAGCGGGCGCGATCGAGGAGTTCGTCGGGCGTAGGCGCGGTATTGCGTGTGCCCGGCGGATCGGGCAGCGGCGCGCTGACGAGGGCGAGGACCGCGCCGGACGCGGCATCCATGACCACGACGGCGCCTTTCTGATTGTGAGTTTTCTGTAACTGGCGTTCGAGAATTTCGTGTGCGCGGAGCTGCAGGCGGATATCGATGGTGAGGCGCACGTTGCGGTCGCGCGCGAGCATACGGGCAAGCGCCGGGTTGCCGGGTTGATGCCGGTAGCGGACGAGCGCCGCCAACTCGGGGTACTCGTAGCCTTGCAAGGCGGGGTTGGAATCGTGCTCGACGAGCGAGGCGTTGGTGGCGTGGAAATTTTCGCCCGTGCGCAGGTCACCGATCACTTGTGCGGCGGCTGGACCGAACGGGTAGAAGCGGCTATAGAAGCGCGAGCAGGCCTGTTCGATCGAGATGCCGAGAGACTCGTAATCGGCGCGATGGCGTTCGAGCTCGGCCCAATCGCTGCCAGCCAGCGGGATGCCGTTGCGATCGTAGATGGTGCCGCGCGGGATCTCGCGGGCGATGGAATTCATGCGCGGATTGTGTTGCGGACGTTTGACACCGTCCGCCTCAAAGGCGTGGGAGTCTCGCGCCAGGTAGACGGTGTCCTGGAAGACCTGGTAGCGGGCCGCCATGGCTACAAGCACGAGGCTGGCGCAGGCCAGCAGCAGTTTGAGCGTACGCGGGCGAAGAAGTTCGCGCTCGCCTTCGTCGCGCGGGTCGGCGGAGATGGAAAGCAGCAGGGCGACCACCAGGAAGTTAGCGAGCATGGCGGTGTTGCCGGAGCTGAGAAAGGGCGAGACGACGCCGGAGAGCGGCAGCACACCGAGCACTCCCGATGAGATCAGCAGCATCTCGAACGCCAGCAGGCTGCCGAGGCCGAGGGCGAGAAAGAAGCCGAAGGCCGTGGACGAACGGGCGGCCACGCGGAAGGCCCGCGACACGAGGAAACCGAAGAGCAGGAAGATGGCGGCGACTCCGGTGAAGCCCCACTCTTCGCCGATGGCGGGGAGAACGAGGTCGGTGTTGCCGGCGGGGATCATGCCGGTGTCGCCGAAGCCGGGGCCGGAGCCCCAGGGTCCGCCGGTGGAGAAGGCCCACAGCGCATGCGCGAGTTGATCGCCGCCGTGGACATCGTTATCCCAGGGCGAGACCCACATATTGATGCGGTCGGCGACGGTGTGCGGCTGGCCGAGGCGATAGCCGGCGGTGACCGATGCCGTCATCAGGAGGAGCGCGGCAAGGACGAGGCCGGGGCGGCCGCGCGCGACGCCGAACATCGCCAGGAAGACGAAGAAGGTGACGAGCTTTCCAGCACAGTGGGATCCGAAGCTTGGAATTCACGTGACTTGAAGTC
>JADMIO011367148.1_pt1 | contig 29390 bp, 22 predicted proteins | sample 8958161 | NCBI WGS metagenome assembly JADMIO01 (sample SAMN16585339, study PRJNA669376) | soil metagenome | isolation source: Crop rotation soil | place: USA: Cullars Rotation, Alabama | collected 2011 | reverse complement strand
CCGCAGCGCCAAACCAAGCCAGATCGCCAATACTCTCGAGCCGTTGGGATCCTACAAGCAGCTGCCAGGCGGTGAGCGTAAGCGCGAAGAGAGCCGCAACGAACACGGCTCGCGCAGCGAAAAACGATGCCCGGCGCGGGGCTACTGCGGCTTCGCGCGTGAACATTGGCCCGATCAATTAGGCATCCTCTTACGTAGCCAAATTTAGCGCATCACGTTGATTGCGCTGGTCGCGGGCGAAAAGTTCGCGTCGCGACCCCGATTTCTTTCTTATTTTTCGCAAACCGCCGTCCGGACAACAACCGGGAAGACTCGAAGAAAATCTCATCTGCGAACTGCCCCAGATGGCTGCCGACGGGGCAAGATTCCTTTACAATCAAAACTAGCGGCGAAATGCGACGAGTCGCATCGCGCCAAATTCACTGTAATTAGCTCATTTACGTTAGGCGAGGTTTTATCATGAGTAGCTTGTCTTGTCGCGTGCCCTCAGGTGTTTGTCGAATGGGACTTCCGGCGCGGGCCGCCTTGATTTGCGGCCTGTGGACGCTGTTCATGGCCGGTGGGGCTGGCAAGGCGCAAGCTCAGACGATTACCACGCAGATGTTGATCGGCGATGCCGTGAGCACGGATTCGCTCGCCAAGTACACCGACATCGACCAGGCGATCAAATACTTCATCAATCGCGACGTACTGGCCTCGCGGCAGTTTCTGGAAGCCGCGAAGAAGAAAGATCCAGCGCTGCCGCCGGTCGACCTGCTATTGGCGAAGATGTATTTTCTGGGCGGAAACGCGAATGCTGGGCGCTCAGCATTGGAGAAGACCGCGACGGATACTCCCGACGATCCCGAGCCGGGGTTACTTTTGGCCGATCAGGCATTGGGACAAGGTCGCATCATCGAAGCCGACGCGCTTTACGCCAGGGCTCTCGAGCTGACGTCGAAATTTAACGGCGCCGCCAAGCGAAAGCGAAATTTTGAGATTCGCGCGCGGGCAGGCCGGGCGTCGGTCGCACAACGTCGAAAGAATTGGGACACCGCTGTTAGCGACCTGCAAGCGCTGATCAAGCTCGATCCAGACAATGCAGTCGCTCATTATCGCTTGGGGCAAACGCTCTTCATGCAAAACAAGTATCAAGAGGGCTACGCCGAGTTTAAGGATGCCAAGTCGAAGGACAAGAATTTGCCGGACGCGGATGTCGCCACGGCCTTGATGTACGACCAGATCAAAATTGCCGACAAGACTGCCAAGACACAGCAATTCTTTGACCGTGCGATGACGACGAGTAAGACCGATCCGGCCACCGTTACTGCCTACGCGCAATGGTTGATCAAGCAGGCCACGCCGCAAACGCTCCCCAAAGCCGAAGCCTTGCTGGCCGATGCACGCAAAGCCAACCCGGGCAATCTCAACCTGCTGATCCTCAGTGGCGTGGCCGCCCGGATGGGCAAGAAGATGAAGCCGGCCGAGGATTATTTCATCGAAGCGCTCGGTATCGCGCCGGCGAACAGCGATGTGATTAATCAGCTCGGTCTGCTCTTGATCGAGCAAGCCGACCAAGGCAAACGTGAGCGGGCACTGCAATTCGCGGGCATGAACGCCCAGATTAACAGCCAGAACTCCGATGCCCAGATTACGCTGGCCTGGGTCTTGTACCAACTTGGCCGAGTCGCCGATGCGGAGGGAGCACTACGACAGGGCCTGAATCTGGGAAATCCGAGTCCGGACAGCAGTTACCTAGTGGCGAGAATTCTGATCGATCAGAACAAAAACGAGCCCGCGAAGCAGCTTCTTAAGGGTGCGCTCGAGCAGGAATCGCCGGGAATCTTTATTTACCGACAAGACGCCCAGGCGGCTTACGACAAGCTCAACAAGCCGTAAGCAGGCGGCGCGCAAAAAAAAGGTCATCGCAAGCCGATCCGTCGCCTTGCGATGACCTCTATCCTGAAGCAAAACACAGTGTGTTTTGCCCTCCCGTTATGTCGTAAGTATCGACAACGGCGGCAGGCGGTCTCAATCGCAAACGGCGGCAACGTCCAATTGGAAAAATATTTGGGCGCGTGGTGAGAAACTGTGATGGTCGTCGCGGTTTTGTCGGCTCGCTACGTGGTGCGTCAACGGGCGGGAGCGGCAGTGCGGCCGGACGCGGGGCCGCCAATCGGTCCGACGACGTCTAACTCGTTGCGAACCTTGCCAAGCCGCTCGAATTGAGCGGGCGAGAACCCTACGCTCGCTTCGGGCGAAACTTCGATGCCGTTAAGCGTCATACGGTTTTGGCAATTTGTATCGGCAGATGTATCCCACGTTGCTTCAGTTGAGCAGCCATAGCTGGCGGCACAACCGTTATGCCAACAGCATTGAGGCGGTCGCGGGATGTAGTATTGGCTGAGTGGCGTGGCAAGTGCGTTCGGACCGTGCCAGGTGCGACTCCAGGCACACTTGGTGCAGCCGTCGACAGCCCGGAACTGGCAAACTTTATCGCAAACCGTGCAGCAACGATCACAGCATCGGCAGACGCCGCAATTGGACCAGTAAGACCAGGAATCGGAGCCACAGTCGCAAGAACCCACGTCGCCAGCGAGGCAGATCGAGGGAGCCTCCACAGTTGGCCCAATTAGGGCAAAAGCAGCGAAGATAAGCTTGAAGTGGACGTGTTTCATTGGTCCCTCCGTGGAACGCGCATGGAATTGGAGTATGGCGATATGCAAGCATGCGCCACGGCGGGGCTTTGGCAACCGACGGTAGGCGACTTCCGTCGCAAATGATTTAGGTCGCGTCGCTACGACCTGTTATGCCGGAAAAGTTTAACGGACCGGTCCCGTGCACCATTGCTCGCAAAGAACGTGGGGCAATTGCTGAACGAAGGGCACAGGTTGCTTCTCTGCGTGCGGCAACCGGATAATCGCGAGCAGTGCTGAATTGGAACGCAACGTTTTTTGGTGTGTGGCAAGCAGCGGCACACCGCGTTTAGGCGGCTTCAAGATTGAATAGCGAGAAGATCTCCTCGCGAGAGAAGCGGCTGGTGGGGCCGTCGTTTGAATCATTGAAGACCGCGTCGAAGAGCTCGCGCTTGCGCTCGAGTATTTCGTTGATGCGCTGCTCGATCGTGTTCAATGAGAGAAAACGGGTAACCGTAACCGCTCGTTGCGCGCCGATTCGGTGAGCACGGTTGATCGCCTGGTCTTCGACCGCCGGGTTCCACCAGCGGTCGAACAGAAATACGTAACTGGCGAATTGCAGATTCAAACCGACACTGCCGGCGCCGTACGACATGAGGATAACGTGGCAATTCGGGTCTTCACGAAATCTGGCAATGACCCCGTCGCGTTTTTGGTTCGGCACCTTCCCGTGATACTCGGCTGGATTAAATCGCGCGAGCCGAGACCGCAGCTCACCGAGCGTCTGCACCCATTGGCTGAACACGATTGCCTTGCGACCGCTGGCGGCGCACTCTTCCAAATCGGTTTCGAGCCGCTCGAGCTTCGTGCTCGTGCCGGTCATCGGATCGAAATTGCATATTTGCTTTAGCCTTAACACGAGCTCGAACACATGTTGGATCGTCAATTCGCCTTTCATCTCGCGAAGTCGCACGACGCCTTCGTCCTCTGCCAGCCGGTACGATTCGCTCTGTTCCGGTGAGAGTTCGATCTCAGCGTCACGATACAACTTGGGCGGTAATTCGGTCAGAACCTTGTCTTTCGTGCGTCGCAACACATAGTCCGCCACTGCTTTTCCAGCGGCCCGCGGCTTCATCTTGGGCTGCAATTGTCCGGGCGACACAAATTCGAAAATGCCGCGCAGGTCTTCGACGCTGTTTTCGATCGGAGTTCCCGTCAATGCCCAACTTCGGCTGCGCGAAATAGAGCGGATTACTTCGTTCGTCGTACTCGATGGATTCTTAATGCGCTGAGACTCGTCGAGCACCACTAGATCGAAATGACTATCGGGATTGCAGACTTCGTCGCGGTCGCGAACCACGGTTTCGTAATTCGCGATCCGCACCACGTCGCTGCCGGTTCGCCACAACCATTGCCGGCGACTCGGTCCACCCTCGATCGTTGTGACGGGTATCTCCGGCGCCCATTGGGCAAACTCACGTTGCCAGTTCGTCACGAGCGGTTTCGGACAAACCAAAAGCACCCGCCGTAGTTGTCCATGGTGGGCGAGCAGCCGAATAGCGGTAACCGCCTGCATCGTCTTTCCCAAGCCCATTTCGTCGGCCAGCACCGCCCGATGCCGGGGATAAAGGAAGGCGATGCCGTCTAACTGGAAGCTGAACGGCTGGAATGAAAACTTAAGCGACTCGGCCGAAAGCAGTGACTCCAGCGGCGGCTGCAACAATAGCCGCAGGCGGTCTTCCAGCCTGACCAGATCACGAGGCGGGCGGATTCGGGTGTAGTTGCCGGCAGGGCGCGTTGGGCAAAGCGCAGGCACGGGAGCCTCGCGAGGTTGCAGCCGTTTATTGTCTACTTTCTGGGCGTTGTTTACGGCAAAGATACAGCTAACTGTCTCGATGCGCGGCGCTGAAAGCGGCGTCGACACGACTCCCACGCAATTCAAATTGAATTCCAGGCTCTCACGAGCGATGCCTAGATGCCAATGCTCGTTGTATCTCAATTGCTCCAGCGCGGGCTCGGCAACCGACCACGTCTGCAAGCGGACTGGTGCGCCGAACGAAAGGTCGCTTGAGTTGAGCGACCAAGAGACGTCGGTTCGGTTGCGACTATGCGGCCTGATCATGATTTTCCGCACCGCGGCCGCCGAGTCGTTGTGCCTCGCGAATTGCTTCTTCGATCCGACCAAACGGTTCGGCCAGGTCGATCTGGCGAACAAGGTCGGTCAACAGCCGCGTTGCTTCGTCTCGGTCTGACTCGAAACCGATCGGAAGAACGAATTCGAAGGCTTCGATGGTGAACGATTCATGCGGTCCCGAACTTGCGGTTGAAGTCGCAACGAGACTAGTGCTAGCACGCGTAGCGTCGTTAGAGTCCCCAGATTGGGCCGCGTCCCCACACAGCAGGACCATCGGCGAACTGATCCGCGACCGCGCGTGGAACGTAGCTTCGCAGTTAGTGAGAATCAGCGACGGCTTCAGCTTGGCGGCATCCAGCATGGCTCCGGCGATCTGTTCGCCGAGCAAAAACGGCTCCAGAGTTGGCCCATAAAGGATTTGCTGGGCGCGACTGGGCCGCACGGGAGCCGTGCAGTGAAACTCGAGGGGTCGACCAAGCGGGCCAACGATCAGGTAGCCACCAAAATATCCATGCTCGACCGAGTTGATTACGGACAAATAGCCGAAAGTCGTTTCCTGGCTGGGGGTTTCGTTTGGCATTTCGAACCGGATGGGGGCGGGGCAGCCGCAGAGTTGTCAAACTGGGTAGGTATTGCGGGCAGGTTTCGGCGAGGCGACTGGCAGGTAGTGAATCCATCGGGACCAAGCCCAAACGTACTTTAGATGCCGGCGGCCGAACCCGGTCGAATGTTACGTAAGTTGGTGCGGGATTGCCGCATGCGTCACAGGCGGCCTAAAGTTTTGTGAAAGAAAAGTGACGCCAATTTCTGGAATCGGCCTAAAGCTTTCGTTAGACTGGTGGAAGCGATGAAGGGAGGCCTCACCTATTCGAGCATGTCGGTTGAGGGGGTTTCTTTAACCCGGCCGCATCTCGACGCAACGTAAGGAAGTCTGCCAGCAACAATTGTTGGCCGATGCACTTGATCCGCGCGGTGTATGAAAAGTAGTTTAACGTCCTGTGGAATGTAACACCGTCGGTTCAAGTTACGTATCGCCTGAGGCACATCTAAACTCCCCATCGCGTTTAACACTGCAACTATAGGAACCGATCGGACATGACAATTGCCCGCCGACCAGCGCCCTCATTGTTCTCGCAAGTCGATGTTTCGAGCGCGACACACTCGAATCCAGTATCGGCTTCGCGCGAGGATCAAACCGAACTCCTGCGAGAGATTTTGACCGCTCAAGACCGAACCAACGATTTGCTCGAAGAGCTTGGAGCGTCGCTTGCCGCAACGCAGAAGCAACGCGCCAACGAATTGAGCCAGTGGCGAAATGCACATCCGGCGTTGGCCAGTGCGTGTCGCGAAGCGGCAGAAGCACTCACTAGGGTGCAGATTGAATATCTTGAGCGGATGACCGACGAAATCAACGACACCAGCGACGACATGGTCGAGGGCGAGTTTATTCTTAACGAGTTTGTCGACCGTTATGGCCCGCGACTGGCCCACCTCAACGGAGTGATTCAAGTGCTCGCCCAGTTGAGCAGCGTTCCGAATCCGGCGAACTCGCAGCACGGCTGAGTATTGAAGCGCGGCGTTCGGCCCAAAGTTTCGCCACGATTAAAATCGTTAAAGCTCCGCCAAAGCGGGGCTTTTTAATTGCGCGCGTGGCCGGCCAACACGTTCGAGCAAGACGCCGCCTTCCCTACCGGTGTCGCGTCATGCGTGTTAAGCTGGATTCCCCGCCAAGTATTCATCGACAGCCCTGAACCCGCCATGCCAGACGCCTCACCTGATGCTGTTCGCCGTGCACGTGAAACTCTAGATGCGCACGTTGCCGAGACCGTGGCGTGGCACTTTCAGGATTCGACCGGATGCCCGTTCTGGCTCGAGTTCAAGAGCCAGCTGAAGTTTAACCCGCTCAGCGATATTCGCTCATTCGACGATTTGCGGAAATTCCCACCGTTTGAAGACGAATGGCTCCGCGGTGGCCCGGCGCGACGGTGGATTCCGAAAGGATTGGCGGGCAAGCCGGCGTATGTGTTCGAGACAGGTGGGACGACCGGCGTGCCGAAGAGCCGCATCGCGATCGATGATTTTCGGACCGATTATTCGCTGTTCAGCGACACTCTGCCCGCGAAGTATTTCCCGATGGGATCAAACTGGCTCATGCTCGGCCCGTCTGGCCCGCGGCGACTTCGGCTGGCGGTTGAGCATTTGGCCCAACATCGGGGCGGGATTTGCTTTTGCATTGACCTCGATCCGCGGTGGGTCATCAAGCTCATTAAAAAAGGTTGGATGGAACAGCTGGAAGCGTACAAGCAACATTGTATCGACCAGGCGCTCACGATCCTCGGCGCGGGGCACGATGTCAAATGCATGTTCGGAACGCCAAAACTGATTGAGGCCCTTTGCCTGGCACTTGAAGAAAAGGGCAGCAGCCTGAAGGAAACGGGCATCACGGGTATCTTCTCGGGCGGAACTGAGTTTACGCCGCAGTGGACGCGGTTTTGCATTGAGGAGCTTTTCGGCGGCCCGCCGGAGGTGAGCGGGATCTACATGACGCCGACTTACGGAAACACGCTCATGGGTCTGGCTTGTTCGAAACCTGTCACCTCCGCTGAGGGTTACAAGATCAGCTATTACGCGCCCCAGCCGCGGGCAGTTGTTGAGGTGGTCGACTTCGACGACATGGACCGCGCAGTCGGTTACGGCGAAACCGGGCGCGCTCGACTCACGACACTTACAAAAGAATTCTTCATGCCGGGATTCCTAGAACGCGACGAGGGTGAACGCGAGAAACCGTGCGAGCAGTTTCCCTGGGACGGCATCAGCGGCACGCGGCCGTTCCGACTTTTGGCCGAAGCAACGACCGTCGGCGTTTATTGAGGCAAGCAGCACAGCGACATCATGTTAAAACTTCCCGTCATCCGCTGGGGACAGCCGTACGACTCGCTGGAAGTCGCCGAGGTGAACCACTTCGCGACGGGTGAACCAATTGCAAAGGTTTGCCAGGCAGTCGGCGGAATCATCAAGCGCGATATGCGGCAGGCACATCAGGCTCGCAATGCCCTGCTCCGCTTTTCGACGGATGAACTGATCGCAATGCTCGGCAAAGCGGCCGATCTCTATGAGCACGGCACGCTACCGATGGGCGACGGCACGCAGTCGCCCGATGATTTTGTGCACCAGCAGTCTGCCAGCGCTGGATTGCCGGAGCACATGTGCCGCGCGAACATGGCGAAGAATTCGTTCGTGCTTAAGAACATGGCCAAAATTTTAGAGAGCCTTACACGCGGACTCGATCTCAAAATTCTCAGCCGCGGATATGGAGAAGAGGGTCGCGGCGTGACTGTGAGTTACCAGGCGCAATCGCCGGTACTTGCAGCGGTGTTGCCGTCGAATTCACCCGGCGTGCATACGCTGTGGCTCCCGGTGATTGCATTGCAAATGGGACTCGTACTGAAACCCGGTCCGCAGGAACCGTGGACGCCGTACCGGATCTTCGCCGCATACACCGAGGCGGGCGTGCCGCGCGAAGCGTTCTCACTCTATCCAGGTGAAGCCGAGGCCGGGGCCGCGGTGCTCGAAGCGTGCGATCGGGCCATGATCTTCGGAGGCACAGCGACCGTCGATCGTTACCGCGGTAACCCGAAGGTGCAGGCGCACGGCCCTGGTTTCTCAAAAATCCTGCTGGGCGACGATATTGTCGATCGCTGGCCCGAATATCTCGACCTGATGGCCGAGAGCATTTATCTCAACAGTGGCCGCGGCTGCATCAATTGCTCCGGTATCTGGGCCTCGAGGCATACGCGTGAGATCGCCGAGGCCCTTGCTGAACGATTGGGGCCGATCGAAGCGTTACCCCCAGAGAATCCTAAAGCAGGTTTGGCAGCGTTCACGGTTCCCGGCATGGGGGCGGCAGTTTGGAAACAGATCGAGCAGGACCTGCAAACGCCGGGAGTCGTACACTCGACGGAAAAGTATGGACCGCGACTCGTGGAAAAAGAGCGGGCCAGCTACCTCCGGCCAACGATCATCCACGCACCGTCGCCGGAAGCACCGGTTGCTCAGAAAGAATACATGTTCCCGTTCGCGGCGGTGGTCCCCTGCCCTCAAGCGGAGATGCTCAAGCGAATCGGTCCCACGCTAGTGGGCACAGTGATCAGCGACGACGAAACATTCCGCACAGCCGCGACGAACGCGACAAATATCGACCGGCTCAACCTCGGTCCCATTCCCACCACGAAACTTAACTGGCTGCAACCGCACGAAGGGAATCTCATCGATTTCCTGTTCCGCGGGCGGGCACTACAAGTTTCAGATCCCTCCCGTTGACCGGTAGGGATTCGTTTTGATGATCCCTTTCGACTTCCACTGCCCGACGCGGATCATTTTTGGTCCCGGCAAATTGAATGAGCTCGGTTCGCTCGCCAGCGGCTTGGGAGCGAAGCGCGTACTCGTTGTGAGTGACCGGGGCATCGTCAAAGCGGGCCACACATCGCAAGGCATTCGCTCGCTCGAGAAGAATGGCTTGGCCGTCGTATTGTTTGATCGAATCGAAGAGAACCCAACAACTTCGCACGTCAACGATGGCCTCGCCGATGCTCAGGAATTCCGCCCCGATCTGATTGTCGGTTTGGGGGGCGGTAGCTCGATGGACTGCGCAAAGGGAATCAACTTCCTCTATTCCTGCGGCGGCCGGATGCAGGATTACTGGGGTGAGGGAAAGGCCACCGGGCCGCTGCTGCCGATGATCGCGGTGCCGACAACTGCCGGCACGGGCAGTGAGACACAGTCATACGCCCTCATCGCCGACGCCGCCACGCACGTAAAAATGGCTTGCGGCGACAAGCGGGCTGCGTTTCGCGCCGCGATTCTTGATCCAGAACTAACGCTTACGCAGCCGCCGCGAGTTACGGCGCTTACGGGCATTGATGCTCTAGCGCACGCTTTGGAAACCTATGTTACGAAACGGCGGAATTCGCTGTCGTTGTCGTTCAGCCGAGAGGGGTGGCGGCACCTGGCTCCCAATCTGTCACGCATCATCAGTGATCCGAAAGATCTGTCCGCTCGCGGCGCAATGCAACTCGGCGCCTGTTTAGCCGGTTTGGCGATCGAGAATTCCATGCTGGGCGGTGTCCATGCGCTCGCCAACCCGCTGACGGCGACATACGGCATCGCGCACGGTGAGGCGATTGCGCTGATGTTGCCGCACGTTATTCGTCGCAATGGCCAGCATGTCGAAGCTTGGTATGGCGAGCTCGCCGAGTCCTGCAGCGGCATGAGGCTTTCCAGCAAGCCAGGAAGTGCCGCCGACGCGATTGCCGACTTCGTCAGCCAGATTTCCCGCGAGGCCGGCCTGGCTGGTAAACTAAGTGAGTGCGACGTTTCGCGCGAGGATTTGCCAAAATTGGCCACTGCGGCGACGCAGCAATGGACCGGCAAATTCAATCCCGTCGAGCTGTCCGGCGACGATTATTTGAAATTGTATGATGCGGCGTATTAAATCGACGATCTTGTTGGCAATCACCTGCCTTTCCATAGGTGGACTATCTGTCGATGCCGACGATTGGCCGCTCGTCCGCGGCGATGCGTTCGGGACGGGCGTCGCTCACACTACTTTGGCTGACGAGTTAGATGTGCTTTGGAAGTACCCGGCCGGTAAAGACGCCGGCTTTGATGCGACTCCCGTCATCGCGGACGGGGTGACTTATATCGGCGACAGCGCGGGTACGTTTCATGCGGTGCGACTGGCCGACGGCAAGCGAGTTTGGACCAAGGAATTTGCCGACAGCGGTTTCGCGGCCGGCGCCGCAATTGAAAAGGGCTTGATTTATGCCGGCGACGTAAACGGCATCGCCCGCTGCCTGACGGCGAGTGACGGCAAAGAAAATTGGAATCAGAAACTCGAAGGCGAAGTTTATGCGGGCCCGACGCCCTATGGTGACTACGTTCTATTCACATGTGAAGCCGGTACGCTTACCTGGTTAAACAAAAAAGATGGAAAGCCGCACGGCACTTTTCGCATCGAAGCGCCGCTGCGATGCACGCCAACAATTGCTGCCGGTCGCGTTGTGCTCGCCGGATGCGATAGTCGACTTCACATCATCGACGTGGAGAGTGGCAAGGAAATTGATTCGGTCGAGATCGATGCTCCAACAGGTTCGACTGCGGCGATGCGTGATGAACGGGCTTACTTCGGCACGGAGGGTGGAACTTTTTACGCCATCAGCGTCCCTGCAGCCGTCGACAAGAAGGCGTCCATCGCATGGAAATACCGCGATCCTCAACGAAGCCAACCCATGCGGGCAGCCGCGGCCGTGTCGGATCAATTCGTGGCTTTTGGGTCGCAAAGCAAGGCGATATACGTCCTCGGTCCTACGAATGGCGAAGAAAAGTGGAAAATGGCGACGCGCACTCGGGTCGAAAGTGGCACGGTAATCGCCGGCAGTCGCGTAGTCGCTGCAACCGCGACCGGTAAAATATACCTGTTAGACGCGAAGTCGAACGAAGTGAAATGGGAATATGACGCCGGCGGTGGCTTCACTGGGTCGCCGGCTGTTGTCGATGGTCGGATCATTCTCGGTAATACCGACGGTACGCTTTACTGCTTTGGTGCAAAAGTAAAACCAAAAGACTAGCCACGGAGATCACAGAGAGCACCGAGTTCAATTTTGAGTTTTTCTCAGTGTTCTCTTTGATCTCTGTGGCAAACAGATTGTGACAATGTCGACGGGCACCACAAAAACTGAAGTTGGCAGTTACTTTATCAGCAACTACCCGCCCTTCTCCGCTTGGTCGGTGGATCAATTGGAGACCGTGCGCTCGGCATTGGAGTCGCCGCCCGCCGATGTGCCGCTTGGTTTGTATCTGCACATCCCGTTCTGCCGTAAGCGGTGCAAGTTCTGCTATTTCAAGGTTTTTACGGACAAGAACTCGGGCGAGGTGGAACGCTATCTGGCCGCATTGTCGCGCGAAATTGAGCTTGTGAGCAAACTACCTGTAATGGGCGGGCGGCCGTTCCGCTTTGTTTATTTCGGCGGCGGCACCCCATCGTTTTTAAGCTCCCGGCAACTCGAGCGCCTCGTGGAGCGATTACGGGCGAACGTTTCCTGGGAATCAGCCGAAGAAGTCACGTTTGAATGCGAACCGGGCACACTCTCCGAGGCAAAAGTCCACACGCTACGTGAGATCGGCGTGACGCGCATCAGTCTCGGAGTCGAGCACTTTGATGACGCCATCCTGGAGAGCAACGGCCGAGCACACGAGTCGCCGGAGATCTATAAAGCATGGCCGTGGATCCAGTCGGCGGGCTTCTACAACACCAACATCGATTTAATCTCCGGAATGGTTGGGGAGACATGGGACAAATGGCGCGATACGGTCCGGCGAGCGATCGACTTGGATGCGGACAGCGTGACGATCTACCAAATGGAATTGCCGTTCAACACGGTCTATTCGAAGGATATTTTGGGCGGCGTCATCGAAACGCCCGTGGCCGATTGGGCGACCAAACGAGCGTGGGTCGACTTCGCCTTCGACGAACTGACAGCAGCCGGCTACAGCGTTTCCAGCGCGTACACGATGGTGAAGGATCCAAAACGAGTGAACTTCAGCTATCGCGATAACCTCTGGCAAGGCAGCGACCTGCTTGCCACGGGCATCGCCAGCTTTGGCCACGTCAGCGGCGTGCACTATCAGAATCATCCGGAATGGGAACAGTATTGCGGAGCGCTGGAATCTGGCGAACTGCCTCTTTCGCGCGGCTTGCGTCTTTCACAACACCAGCGCCTGGTGCGCGAGATGATTCTGCAACTCAAGCGGGGCTATCTAAACGCCGCGTACTTCCGAGACAAATTCGGCGTCGACATTCTTGAGCAATGGCCGGAGGTTTGGTCCGAGTACGAGCACGAAGGACATTGCACGATTGATCGAGACGCCGGCCGGATCGAACTCACGCGGGAGGGCCTGCTTCAGGTCGATTCGCTGTTGCCGCCGTTCTTCGAGCCGCAATTCCAAGGCGTGCGATATACGTAATCGCGACGGCCAGTTGCTGGGAGCACGACGTCGGCTTACGCCTTGGCAACCGCCTCATACGTTCGCGGCGAGTGGCCGCCATTTGCGTTGTCGGCCGCACCCGATTGGTCATTTGCTAGTGCAACCTGGTAGAGCTTTTGGCCGTGGGGCGTCGGATAGCGGCCCGTGACACAGGCTCGGCATAGCTCATCGGTCGGACGGTCGAGCGCCCGCGCGATCGATTCGACCGGCAAATAGCGGAGCGAATCAGCCCCCAACTCTCGTGCCATCTCGGCAAACATCTCGTCTTGCGGCCGATGTTCGTTAATAAACGGCGGGGCGAACAGCTCGGAAACCGTCGACATGTCGATGCCGTAGAAGCAGGGCGCGATGATTGGCGGACACGCGACGCGCACATGGATTTCCTTTGCCAACCCTACGGTTCGCATTCGTGATATGAGCACCCGCATCGTCGTCGAACGAACGATCGAGTCCTCCACCAGAAGAACGCGTTTACCCTCCAACACTTCGCGGAGCGGCGTGTACTTTGAGGCCGCCTTGTGCGCCCGCGTACCGGTGCCTTCGATGAACGTGCGGCCCGTGTACCGGTTGCGGATCAGGCCTTCGGCGCTGGGGACTCCAAGTTGATAGGCCATTGCGTCGGCTGCACACTTGCTCGTGTCCGGGACGGGCACGACGATTGTGTTTTCGTCGATCGAAATGTCCTCGAGCCGCGCCAACTCCTCGCCGAGCGATTTGCGGGCCAGATAAACGCTCCGATCATCGAGCGTGCTAGCCACGTTTGCAAAGTAGATCCATTCGAAAAAACAGTGGGCACGGCGCGGGCTATCGGCAAAACGCCCGATGTTGATCTCGCCGCCGCTAATCGAGAGCATGTGGCCCGGTTCTAGAGAACGGATGCTTTGATGGGAGAACCCGAGATTTAGCAACGCGACACTTTCACTTGCCGCAGCCATAAGTGGTCCTTCGATGGCGTAACACAGGGGACGGAATCCCCACGGATCACGAGCCAGGACCATCTCACCCAGCGCATTGAGGAGCACGAGGCAGTATGCCCCGTCAAATCGGCCGGCCACGTTTCGCATCACCTCCACGAGTGGCGGACGACGGTCGCCCGACAATTCGCGGCTGATCTCATGCATGATGATTTCAGTGTCGGTCGTCCGCGAGAGATGATGATCGTCGTCTGCGAGCAGCTTGTCGCGCAGTTCGGCATAGTTTGCCAACTGCCCATTGAAGCCGAAGCTAAACCACTTGTGCTTCTGCAAGTGATGCCGTTCGAACGGCTGGGCGTAGTTCAAATCATCTTGGCCACACGTGGCGTAACGAACGTGCCCGATGGCCGCCCGGCCGGCCATACGAGTCATGATGCTTTCGGCCTTTTCGCGATGGCCCAACTGGAAGACTTCGCTAACCGTGCCGACGCCCCGGAAGGTATCGAGCAATTGTTGCCGGTCGGGATGATAGCTCGTCATGCCGGCCGAGAGCTGGCCGCGGTTTTGCACATCCAGAAGGATCTTCGGAATTAGCCGAGAAACTTCGTCAGGCCCCTGCGCCGGGCAAAGCGGGCTCACGGCCGCTCCAGGCAAATGGTAAACGGCGGCTAGTCCGCACTCGTGATGAAGCTGGCTCATGGAATCCGTAACCTGTAGCCGAGTCTCTCCGAAACTCGGTAATGCGTCGCCTGGGTGCCGAACCGTGGTGCGAGATAGCAGTTGCCGCAGAGCGACAAGTCGCAAAAACAATTCTAGGCCGGACAGCTCCGACCCTCAACCGCCCATGCGCGGACGAGCTATTGCGCGACGCATTTCGAAGCGTCTGACTCGAATTAAGGCTGCTGGACGGTCGAGACAGCGGCAATCTCGTCGTTTGCTTCAAGGTCGACAACACGTTGCCGGGCAGCCTGCACCCTCATTTGCAGGATACGGAACTGGTCTCCGTGAAAACGAATGAGCGTATTGCGCTCGGCCTGCAAATTGTTGAGCCGGATCTCAGCGGATTTGCGGCAAACTCGGATGTTCGCAACGGTAAGCGGGAAAGGCTCACCGAGGGAAAAGCGCGTAAATGGCCGCAGAGATTCCTGCTGCTCCTGGTAACCCTCGATTTCGGCCTGAGTCAGCTCAATCGCCAAGTTAAGCTCGCGGCGCTGCCGCGGATATTCGATCTGCCAGTAGTTTTGTAGGTCAAGCTTCGCAATTTCCAGTTCTTGTCGCGCGGCGATTCGTGCCTGCAGGGATGCTTGATTCTGAGCAAAGGCAGAAGTCGCGCCGCAAATTGCAACAATGGCGAACGAACAGATGAATGAGGAGAATTTCATCGCAGGCCTCCAAGGGCAGAAGAGAATCGAGGACGAGCCGAGCAATCGCGAGGGGACGCGATCGGCCTGGAATTCCAGCGTAGTTACGCCAGTTGGAAGCCGCAAATTCTCGGTGCGGCGCGTTGCAGAATAGCCTCACAGGCCCTCGCGCGAACCCGGCAGACGGCGTAACCGTCATAACCGAAACGCCGATTCTCTCACACGTATCTAACAGTGGAGGACCGCACGGTGACCCATGCCACAGAAATCCTGACCGAACGACTCCGGCTGCGGTTGCCTACTTTGGCCGACGCGGAGCAAATCTTTGCGCGCTACGGACAGGATGCCGCCGTCAGCCGCTACATGAGCTGGACTCCACATCGCTTGATCGAGGATACCGTCGCGTTTTTGAACAGGATCGTCAGCGACAACGCGGAGGGCCGCAGCTTGGGTGTCCTGATCTTCGTGCGTCCGTCGGGTGAGTTGCTCGGATCAGTCGGTGGCGCGATCGAGAGACACCGCATGCAATTTGGCTATTGCCTGGCACGTGACGCCTGGGGGCGCGGATTTGCGACGGAGGCGGCCCGTGCCTTTGTTGCCGCTGCTCTGGAGATTCCAGAATTATGCAGGATTCAAGCGTTTTGCGACGTCGAGAATTGTGCCTCGGCCCGCGTGCTAGAGAAGATCGGGCTCGAGCGAGAAGGCACGCTACGACGATACATGGTGCTGCCGAATCTCGGCGACGCGCCGCGCGACGTTCATTGCTACGCTAAGATTCGCTCCGCTGCTTCTGAGATTGCGAGTTAACGCGCAATATTAACGTGGCCTACGCGGCGCCACACTGCGCAATTCGCCATGTTCCGCAGCGGCTGCGTCATGAACCGCGAAATCTGCCACCTCGTCAAAATCGACGAGCTCATGGATGTTTCCCATAATCGGGCAGCTCGCGAATTTGCCGTCTGCGGCGTGAATCTGCATCGGTACGCCGTGAGTCGGGAAGAGCATGGTCGACTCGATGTGCGCACTGATGTCGCTTCCCGGCTCTGCGGAGAGTCGAAACGTCGATAGTATACGCTGTAGCGCTATTCGTATCACCGCGGTCGCCAGCGGCGCCCCGATGCACAGCCGTGGCCCAGCGCCGAACGGATGATACGCATACGGGCTCGGCCGCAATGTGTGCCAACGATCGGGGATAAATTTTTCGGGCTGTGGGTACAAATCGGGCAAGTGGTGCGTGACGATCGGCGTAAAAATGATTCCCGTCCCGCGCGGTAGTTCAAACGGTCCAAGCTGCACGGCAACTGTGTTGATCCGTTGCGAATAGGCCGAGGCCGGCAGCACCCGCATGCTTTCTTTGATGACTCGATCAAGCAGCGACAGGTCATCTCCCTTTGGCAAGGAACCGAGGGCTTTCGGATGCGACGCTTCTCCCGAACCATTGGAATCGTTCAGCTCATCCCACAATTGCCGCATGACCGATGGGTGTTGGGCAAGCAACAGCAGCGTCCAAGTGAGTGAATGGGCCGTGGTCATGTGGGCGGCGCCGAAGAGAACGGCGGCCTGGCCGACAAGCTCTTCGTCGCTGAGCCCCCCCTCTTCGTCGTTGGATCGCACAAGTATCGAGAGCACGTCGTTGCCTTGCTCGCGACTTTCTCTGCGTCGGCGAATCATACCCATGACTTCCGCTTCTAACTCATCCGCAAAGGCTAGCAACTGCTCGTAACCTTGAGTAAATCGTTCGTTCGGCACCAATGCACCGACACCCACCTGATGGTTGAGTGAAACCCAGCGGGCGATCATGTCTCCCAAGCGGCAGGCTGCTTCTGGATCGTCCATCCCGAACAGCAACGTGCTGGTTACGCGGAGCATGTATTGCCGCATCTCTTCGGCAATGTCGCGCACCTCACCCGGACGCCATGTGGCCAGGAGTTCGTCGGTCAACCGCGCAATCGTGCCGCCATAATTGCTAATCGCGCGTAACCCGAAAGGTTCCTTTACGATCCGCCGGTTACGGCGATGCTGGTCGCCGTTCATTGCCAACAGGCCTGACGTGCAACGACGCTGAGCGGATCGTCGCGGTCCGCGGATTGTGAAAAAGCGGGCGTGAAACCGCTCGGTGTCGGACAATACTTGCTGGTTGTATTCGGGACTGAATAGCAGGACTACCCGTTGCCCCGCCTCTTCAATCGCGGCGATCGGTCCGTGAAGTTCGTGAAGGCGACGGAAATTACCCAAGAGATCGCGCGAGAACTCCGCAAAATCAACGCGGCTAATCGGCAGCGCGCCGACTGGGCGCGCAGTGTCCACGGGAGACGTTTGGAGGGATGGGTCTACAACGGCGGCCATGAAAAACCCAGCAAGAAATCGATTGCCGATTTCGCCGAGGTCGCAGGTCGACCCATCCTTGGAATGCCAGCAACGCTAGCGAATACAGCGGCGTTAAAGAAACCCTAGTCTTCTTTATCGTCGCATTTTACCTGCATTAACTGAGAATCACAAGATTATCCCGATGAATCACCTCATCGTGGGGGCAATGTCCGAGAATTCCGATTATGTCCTCCGTCGCCCGGCCGGCGATCCGTCGTAACTCCTCCGACCCGTAATTTGTCAGGCCGCGGGCGAATTCCTGACCATCCTCCCGGCAGAGGGAAACCACATCACCCTTTTGGAAGTTGCCCTCGATCTGCCGGGCTCCGATTGCTAGGAGGCTTCTCCCCTGCTGCTCGATTGCCCGCTGGGCACCGGCGTCGAGGCTAAGCCTGCCACAGGGTTGCGCGGTGAGGCCGATCCAGCGTTTGCGGGAGGTAACTGCTGGACCCTGAGCCAGGAAGAGAGTGCCAACCGTCTCGCCGGCGACAATATCGGTGATTACGTTCGGCCGGCGGCCATTGGCGATCACAACGTTCTCGCCCGCCAGTGTGGCCAACCGGGCCGCTTCGAGTTTGCTCGCCATACCGCCCCGGCTGAGATGGTTCGCTGCCGATGCCGCCGGCGTTTGCTGTTGAAAATCGCGAATCGCCGAATCCAACTGTTTCACCAACGGAATGACGGTGGCACCAGGAGTCAGCGGGTGACGGTCGTACAGGCCTTCAACATCCGACAGCAAAACGAGCAGCGGGGCACGAAGCAAATTGGTGACCATTGCAGCCAGCCGGTCGTTGTCGCCTACGTTACGCTGGAGCTCGTCGACGCGTACCGTATCGTTTTCGTTGACGATTGGAAGGGCCCCATACTGGAACACGGCAAGCAGCGTATTACGGACGTTTAGATAGCGGGTGCGGTCGTTCAAGTCGTCAGCGGTCAGCAGGATTTGGGCCGCGTGGCGTCCGTGGGCCTCTAACGCGCGATTGTACGACTCGATCAGCCGACTCTGCCCCACCGCCGCAACCGCCTGTAAATGCGCTAGATCGGAAGGACGTTCGCGAAGCGCCAGCCGGCCCATTCCCGAGCCGACCGCCCCGCTGCTGACGAGCACCACGTATCGACCCGCCTCCATGAGCCGGACAAGTTGCTCGGCGATGGCGGTCACTCGGTTCTGGTCTAAGGTGCCATCGTCATGGGCCAAAACGCGGGTGCCGACTTTGACCACGACCGTCTTCGAGCGTGCGGCAATTTCTTGGCGGGTGGGGTCAATCATGGGCGGCGTCGGTGAACGGCATTGCTTAGTCGCGTCGAAAGTGAGCCAGATCAAGCAGGATCGAGCACCCGGATTTCTACGCCTGTCACGAGATCCTTCACGCTATCGCGGAATTTGTGCATATGTGGTGCGACCAAATGTGCCCGGAGGGCAGCCGGATCCTCCCATTTTTCGACCACCGTAATCATATCCGGCCTCGCGGCTGTCTGGCCGTCAATGGCATTCTCCAGATCAACGGCCGTTCCGTACTCGATGCACCCTTCCTCGGCAAGGACCTGCGGGACAAGAGCGCTGAACAGTTTCAAAACATCGGCTCGCCGCCCAGGGGCGGTGCCGATCGAGGCAATTACGTGAATCATCGTTTAGACCATCGTATGGCTTGTTTGGGACACTTTTTAGTAATGCTTTGCCTATCTCTCACGATAGTGAAACACTTCACTTGTTTAAAGTGACCGCCGCCGTGTTTTCAGACTCGGACCCCGTACCGGCTACCAACTGCGACCAGCATTTTTATTATGGCGATGCTAGCCCCCTGCTCTTGACGATGTACGCCCGTATATTATAGTGTGAGATAAGCGATACGAGTTGAGAGGCGTCCGTGAGCAAGCTGCTCCGCCTCGGCTCTCCAACTACAGACCCTAAACCCGATCGGCGGAGTGCGATCATGACCCTGGCTTTACTTACTTCCCGGCAGCGAGAAGTGTTTGATTTTATTCGTGAAAAAATCACCGGCCGCGGCTACGGGCCGACCGTGCGCGAAATCGGTGACAATTTCCGTATCGCCTCGCCGAACGGGGTAATGTGCCATTTGAAGGCGCTGGAGAAAAAGGGGCTGATCACGCGAGAGCCCAACATGTCGCGGGCGATCCAAATCACAGACGCCTACCGCGAAGAACGCGGCATGCCTCTCGTGGGCCAAATTGCGGCCGGTAATCTCACTGAGGCGATCGAGCAGGCAGACCGGTTTGATTTCGAGGATTGGTTCCCACAACGGAAGAATCAATTCGCGCTGAAGGTAAAGGGCGACTCGATGATCGAGGCCCAAATTGCCGACGGCGACGTCGTTATCTGCCGTCGGGCTCGCACCGCACACAAGGGCGACATCGTGGTGGCGATTACCGATGAAGGTGAGGCCACGCTCAAGTATTGGTATCCCGAAGCGAACCGGGTTCGGCTGCAGCCGGCAAATTCGTCGATGAAGCCGATCTACAGCCGGACCGCTCAGGTGATCGGGATCGTGACCGGCGTGGTACGCCGCGTGGCGTGATCGCAAAATAGCCCGGTCATCTTGGCCGGAGCAAGGCACGTGTCGCCACATGAACCGGCCCAAGATGGGCCGGCTATATAGGCCAACCATTGCTATTTGTTAAGCGCTCCGTTATTCTCACGGTCTTCGCGCTTCGAACCTTTTTGGGCCAGCCTGATGTCGCTTTCCAACTACACCAAGGATGGGATTCTCACCGTCGTCTTCGACGATGCGCGTATCCTTGACGAAACGAAATTGGAAGAGCTTGGCCGCGAGCTGACCGAGATGCTCAACAAAACGACCGAAGAACGGGTGATCCTCGACTTTCGCAACGTGAAGTTCATGTCATCGTCGATGCTGAGCAAACTTGTGGCGGTCAACCGGAAAGCCGGTGAATTCAAGGTGAAACTGAAGTTGTGCTCGATCGACCCGGAAATTCGGCAGGTGTTCAAAATCACGAAGCTCGATAAGCTCTTCGATATAGAGGCCGACGAAGCATCTGCACGAGCCGCGTTCATGAAGCGCGGCTGGTTCGGTTAACCAGCGCTACGCGGACGGCGAGTCGCCCAAGCCAGCGTCGCCAGGCGAAACCGGCCCGCTAGTGAGCAGCCGCTTCGGTAGCACGGGATATCCGTAAAAGAATCCCTGCCCAAATTGAAAGCCAATCTGCCGGCAGATTTCATGGTCGCCTGCGAGCTCGATCCCCTCGGCGAGCGGTGAGATGCCCAGGTCGTGCACCATCTGCACGAGGCTAGCCAACATGCGTTGTCGCTCGATCGATGCGGACTCCAAGTTCTGCACGAGGCTCATATCAAACTTCAAATAATCGGGCGGCACATCGACGAGCTCGACCAGCCGTGCTTGCCCGGCGCCAAAATCGTCGTAGGCGAGGCCGATTTTCATTTCGTTAAGCGCAGTTCGAAGCGTCCGCATTTGAGCGCCGCAGGTAACGGCCGCCTCGTGAATTTCGAGCACGAGCGGCCGGCTTGGTTCCAGATTTCGCATCTCCCCGAGCGAGAATATCAACAATTCGAGATCTTCGATCTCAGCCGGGTGCGTGTTGACGAACAGTACATGCTCCGGCGGCAGAATTTGCCCGCTGCGGATGCCCTCGTCTCGCAGGATTCGGCTCAACTCAGCTTCCAAGTCGAGCACCTTGGCGGCCGCGAACATCGAATGGGGGTCCTTGAGCCCGAAAAACCGGCTCCGGGCTAACACTTCGTATCCCCGCACCTGGCGATCATTCATCGCGACAATCGGTTGAAAGTGTGGCGAGACGGCACGTTGATTCATCAACTGGTCGAATTGAATCAACGCCAGGGCCCGATCGCAGGAATCATCTTGGATCGTCATTGGGCCGCTTTCCGCGCATTGCTGGACAACGCGGAACACGATCTGGCCAAACTGCAACAAATCGCCGTGATGCACGGTGCAAGGCTGCTGAATCCGCACACCATTAACAAACGTGCCATTGGTGCTGCCGAGGTCGCGAAGCAGCATCCCCCGATCGATCACCGTGAGCTCGGCATGTTCGCGCGAAACCGTTGGGCTCGGAATGCTCAACGTTGCGTCCGGTTTGCGGCCCACGGTGAACCGTGAAGCGCCCACTCGCACGTGCCGCACGGGTTGGTCGTCGGCCAACTGTCCGCTGAGCAGCCAGGTGATTCGTTTCGCTGGTAGTGTGTTGCTCAACATGTTACAGCACCACCGTTTTGCTCATTGGGTGCTGGGCCGGCTCACTACCTACTCCACCAGCCGGCCAGACACCCGAATCGGTTGGCGCTACCGACGAAATCAAGGGCGTCCAAGCGATATCGGTTCGGCAGTGGACACGGCCGGCAAAATCGACGCGGTCGCGCCGTCGCTCGACAAATTCCAACGCAATATGTTCCAGCGACAGTCCGTCGGCTTCTACGCACAACGTGAGACCGCTGTCTGTCCCACCGATCGTCGTCACCGCGGTGCCCAGTCGTTTAGAGATCGCAAATTCAGAACCAGACTGGGCCGTTTCACGGGGCACCACTACCAAGGTTCGTCGCCTGCCGCCGAACTCCAGCAGTGCTGGGGTCGCCAAAGCCAAGGATGATCTCAAATCATCGGCTGCCGATTGCGCCGAGTTGCCAGTAGTTGTTTCCAAAACACTTACAGCGGCAACGGCGTGATGCACGGCCTGCCGCGACAGTTCATGAAGTTTCGCAGTGAGTTGCGCGCGCGGCCGACCGCCTTCCATGATCGTTTTCGCCAATCCACCGATCGGATCAAGATATTCTGCCTGCAGCCGTGCGTCGACATTTGCAGAAATCTCGGAGAGCTTGGCGGTTATCTCGGCAGCCAATCCAGTCTCTGTTGGCGAGCGATTCGCTTGCGCCTCCGAAGACAGGGCTGTGTCATTGGAATTTGTCGAACGGCTAACGACCGTGGCAATGTGATTGATTTCGCGGCCCAACGCGATGACTTCGTCCGACATCGCCTTGGAGTCGCTTAACAGCGTGTTGATTACCTGTTGGGCCGCCGACGCCGCCAGCCGATCCAGGCACACGTCGAGGTATTCGTTGACGACAGTCGACGTGACAACGACTTGAACCCCTGCCGGCGCGTTGGCGTTGTTGTTTAATTGGTCAATCCGTCCTGTCAGGGCGGTTTGCCGTCGTTGCAATTCGCCCAGCGTTTCGCAGAACTGCTGGCTGATCGATTGAACAACGGTTCGCGCACCGGCGACACGGTGCGACGGGTCGTCAAGGCGTCGGGTGACCCAGCGCCGAAATTCGTTACGCAGTTTTTCAACGAGCGGTTGGACAATCGCCGATGCCGGTTTCCCGAGCATCGAAACCTCACCATCCACGGCGCCTTCGTATCGGGCGCCGAACATTTGGTCGATGGCCCGCAATTGGGCAGCGTAGTCCCCGGCCGCCGTTCCCTGCTCGTTTAACCAGCCGGATAAAAAGTTAGCTGGTTGAGCACCGAGCTGGAACTCAACGAGTGCGCGAACATTGGCCACAACACCGGCCGCATCGAGCTGTAAGCGTCGAACTAGTTGAAGGCAATCCGAGTCGACGGCCGCGCCCGGCGTCGCGGCGCCAACGTTGGGCTGCTGAGTTCGGTTAGTGCCTACCCACGACGACAATACGTGTTGAGTAATCGTTCCCGCGAATGCGTCGCAAAACTCGTTCGAAGCGGCCGTGCGTCGCGATAGCCCGAACGAGCGGAGATTTGTTTTCGATGTTTGCCGCGATGTCTGATTTCCATTAAGCGGTGTATCGCGGCAGGCGTCGAAAAATGCGCCCGCCACCGAGAGGGCATCCAGGTGCAAGTATTCGGCGACAGCTTCGGTCGCCTGCTCGAATTCGGCATCGTCGAGGCTTTCGCCAAGATGCAGCAAATACGTTTGATCAAAGGCAGTCACGCCCTGCGGATGGGCAGGCAGGCCGCAACTGGTGTCGCCCGGGTAAGCGTTCTCAGGCTGCTGGAAATGATTGAATTCGCTGAGCCACGAAAAAGCATTGACCCGTGACAATTCGGAGTGCCGGGCCTCGCGGTCGGTCGAGTGCATCATGAAACCCACGACGCGACTCTCAGTGACTCCCAGTTTTTGCAAGATCGCGCGGACAGCGTAACCAATATCGAGCGCCATGCCGCCGCCCGTGCCGCCGGAAATCGACGCCACGACCATGACTCGCAGAGCGCCCTTTCGAAATTCCTTTCCGGCTGCTGCACTCGACGCGGTAATCGACTCCGGATCGATCGCCTGCGACATCGCGCGGCGAATTCGTTGACCAACCTGCCGAGCGTGATCCGCCAGCGCGAGTCGGCCTAGCGGCCTCAAACCCTCGGTGCGCAGCGTGCGTGGGATGTTGTACAGCCAACGTCGGCTGAGCCAATGTAAGAGCTGTTGCGAGTTCTCGCGATAATGTTGCGGCCGGCGCAGCGGTAGACTCAATACTTCATCAGGCGTGAGCCCGGGCGCTTCGCCTTGGGAAGTGCTTGCGAGCGCACGTGAATCTGTATCTAACAGTAGAAATTGAACAGCCGGCAAGCGGCCGCCTGCGAACTGATTGTGGATCGAGCGGCGAAGCTGCGTCAGGATACGCCCGGCCGTCCCGCCGACTCCTAGCACCAGCATGGGCACCGGTCGCACATCGCGTCCGGTCAGATCGATTGGCGGCAAATCGACGATTCGACAATCCAACGACGGCAGCTCGGCCAAAAGTTGTGACGGTGCGTTCCAATCGCCTGACTCAGTCTCATCGCAAAACTCAGTTTTGATCGCCTGCGGCGCTCCATCATCAATGTACTGGGAGGCCTGACTAAATTCCCTGTTTTGCGGGTCCGCTTGATCCTGCGGCGCGATCGCCGTGGCCTTCGCCAATGACTCCACAAATTCGCGGCAAGTCGTATATCGATGCTGCGGATCCTTCGCGAGCGCACGGGATACGACGTACCGGTCGGCAACCGTAAGAGCCGACAAGTCGGGCTCGTCGTTAAGGTGCTGAAGCGTCAGCTCGGCCGAGTTGCAACCGGCGAACGGAATCGTGCCGGTCAACATTTCCTGGTAGACGATGGCAAGCGAATACTGGTCGCAATGACGACTCGGCGTGCCACGAAACATCTCTGGCGCGGCGTAGAGCGGCGTCATACCGCCCACGAGCGAGGCCTGCGACTGCCGCATGTTTTTCACGAGCCCGAAGTCGGCGACTTTCACGTGCCCGGCCAAGAGCAGCAGGTTTTCCGGCTTGATATCCAAGTGCTGCAAGGCGTGCGTTTCGCTCATAAAGTCGAGCGCATCGGCCGTGTCACGCAAATACCCGATTAGCTCGTCGCGCGGAATACCGCGAAGGCCTTCCCGGTGGCAAGCGTCGAAGCGGTCTTTGACACTCTTGTCTGCCAACTCGGTTACCACGAGCAATCGGCCATCGACCACTTCGATTCGTTCAAGCGAAAGCAGGAATGGGTGCCGTACGCCTCGAACGTGGTCGAGCGCCCGCAGCTCGATGGAAGCCCGCTTCTCGTCGTGCTTGCCAAAAACGAACTTGATCGCTTTGGTCAGTCCGCCGGGCGCCTCGGCCCGCCAAACTTCGCCGTAGCCACCCGACCCTAATCTTTCGATCAGGCGGTAGCCCGGCAGCGGTTCAAAGTTGACGTCTAAATCCTGAGTCACGGCGATGGTCCTAAGTTGCTTTCGTCTGGCGTGGTTTCGAGCCGGGCTCAGCGGTTGGCAGCGCAGTTGAAATCAGCCCGCCATCAGCCGCCGCCGTAAGTGCGGTGAAGTAACTGCGGACGACCCGATCCAAATAGTCCGGCCGTAGTTCCATCGGGCGACCATAGTAAAGGCAGTAGTTTTTGATTTGCGCGAGCAGGTCTCGCGGATGGCATCGTCGCAGTGGCCGACCGTAAGGCGAATAATGTGTTTCGATCAAGTAATGGACGGCTTCTGGAAAAAACTTGCAGCCAAACGTGCGGCACGCGGCCTCGAACAGCCGGGCAAACTCCGTGACCGAAGGATTCTTAACCTCAATCTTGTACGGAATCCGCCGCAGGAACGCTTCGTCGGCCAGGTCCATTGGCTCGAGGTTTGTTGAAAATATGATCAGCTGCTCGAACGGCACCTGGATTTTCTTTCCCGTCGCGAGGGTCAGAAAATCGTGGCGGCATTCGAGCGGCACGATCCAACGGTTCAACAAGTCGGTGGGGTCGATGCGTTGGCGGCCGAAGTCGTCGATCAACAGGCAGCCGCAATTGCTTTTCAGCTGAATCGATGCCTCGCTCACATTCGACCGGGCGTCATGCCGTATTTCGAGGTTGTCCATCGTCAACTCGCCGCCGACCACAACCGTCGGCCGGCGGATCTTCACCCAACGGTTGTCAACATGGGCCGTCTTGATGATGCTGCCCTCGGCCTCTCCTACCGCTTCGTGGCAGGCCGCATCGTAAAGCTTGATAAACTGCCCATCTTCGGTGAGCGTGCGCGGGATCCAAATGTGCTGACCGAAACAGTTCGTGATCCGCTTGGCGAGCGTCGTCTTACCGTTACCGGGCGCGCCGTACAGGAACATGCCCGCACCGGAATTCACCGCCGGGCCCAACTGATCAAGCAGCTCGGATTCAATGCTAATGCCACGGAAGGCGGCCAAGAGCTGCTCGCGACGCGCCGGTTCGGCTCGAATCGTTTGGGCCTCGACCGACATCACGTATTCATCAAGCGGCACAGGCACCGGCCCCACGTAGGAACAAGCTTGCATCGCCGAACGAGCTCGACCCACGCCCTGTTCCGTCAGCGCGTAGCAGTAGTCGCCCACCGCGGCCTGCCCTTGATGCACCAATACCTGACGCGAGCGCAAGGCCAAAAGCACGTCTTCAAGGATCCCAAACGGCAGGCACAAGTTTTGAGCGATATCGCGACCGCTCGTCGAACCGACCTGCAGCAAATACTTTAGAATCAGCGTCTCGATCACCACGACACTGATGCCGGTTTGCTCCAGCGATTGCGGCTCGGCCGGCTGGAAGATGTCTTCCGCCAGCAGCGACGCGAGCAATCCGGGATCGCGAATGTCTGATTGAAGCGTTGACATGAAATCGACTCGTAGCGAAACGACCTACTAGCGCATCCCCCGCCGAACAGGCGCAGCGAGCGCGCGGCCAGGCACGAAATTGCCCGGCATGGAAGACTACGTTGCCGGACGACACGCTGCGGAAAGCGGCAGATTCCGCCAAAAGAACGGCTTGCGCTTGTGGTGTCGTACAACCCCTACGACCGATTCGTCCGGCCCAGCACTACGAAGCCAGCTCGAATCCGCTCGGCCGATTGAACAATTTTTCGCGAGTAGCCCACAGCCCGGCGGATGGCGTCGGAATGAAATAGAATCGCTCGCCGTCGGCGGTCGTGTTCCAGCCCTGTTTGCAATTGCCGGGCTGGTAACGATCGACCGTCTCACCCATATCGGCGTAGCGAAAATTGACACCCTCGATTTCCGCCTTCTTCAGATGACCCGGCGCATACGTGATCGTAAAGCGATCCTCGCTCGAGCCGTGCATCAAATGGGCCGTCGCGTGGGCGAGGTCTTGCATGTCGGCATTGCGCTGATACTGATCCATCACGCGCTTGGTGCCGACGTAACCGTACTTTCGAATAAACTCATCCACCTCCGGTTGCTCGCCGAATCGCTTAAGTCCGGGCGCGATCACGATCAACTCGCCCCCATCGGATAGCGCCATCCGCGTACGATACACGCTCTTATTCGCAACCCAGGTACTGAAAAACTCGTCGCCTTGCATCACGCACACGATCTTTTCAATCGGCTCATCAAGCAGCGTAATGTTCTGTTCGCGCGATTGCCGCGCGGCGTCGAGATACGTTTCGAGATCATCGCCGACATGCACTCCGGTGTGAACCAGCTGATCCTTGTCGTTGCGCGCCAGCACGACCTGTACGTACAGATCCGGCAATTGGCCAAGGTATTCATCCTCGGCCCGATTGAAACAAGCCCTGAGTGGCGTGATGAGATTGCCGAGATTATTTTCGATCCCACACGAAGCCGCCGCCATGTGAGCAGCACAAATCAGGTCTTTCCCGCCTAGCCCAATAAAATAGTTCTTGTTGTGGTTCGCAAAGCCGAGTACCTCGTGTGGTACGACATGCCCCACGTTAATGATCAGATCCCAGGGCTCCTCCATCAGCATTCGGTTCAACATAATTGGCATATCCCAATTGGCGGCGCCCTGCGTGACTTCATCGACATACCGCCCCGGAATTTCGCCAACATCGACACAGCCGCCTCGCCAATCGTGCGCGTGAATCCGCTCGTTCGGAATCCCGCCGAACATCGTCCGGTTTTCCTCCGGCGTATGCGGCACGTGCTGGCCGAGCGTCGGTATAACGTGCACATCTGCCTCACCCGACAGCAGGTTGTAGAGCATCTCCGTAAGCCGGCCGGCGCCCGAGTGCATCCGCGTAATATCTGGCGGGAGCAACAGCACCCGCTTCGGCGTGGCACAAATCCGCCGCCGCGCCTCGGCAACGGTCTGTTCCATCAACTGCTGCAGGCGGGGCCAACTGATCTCGGGGGCGCGTTCGGTAATCCAAGGCATGACCAGGTCCGTTACTCAATGAAGGGAGGAATCCAGGGGTCTCAATCGCAGCATGATCACATTGTAAAGATTTTTTGATTCCTAGCTATTGACGTCCCCGCAATCCGCTTGTATCACTGAGTTAATACAAGAGCGCATACATGCAAATTCACATTTCCCCCACCGATGGCGTGCCGATCTACCTGCAGATCGTCAATCAAATCAAATACCTCGTCTCGTCCGGCCGGCTAACTCCTGGCGAGGAACTTCCGCCGATCCGCTCGCTCGCGGAAAAGCTGATCGTGAACCCCAACACGGTCGCCCGGGCGTATCGCGAGCTGGAAACTGCCGGCATCGTCCTCAAACGGCGAACGACCGGCACGTACATCTCGAGCGGCGGCAGTCGGCTCGCGCGGCGCGACCGAATCAAAATCGTCACACGCCGGGTCGATGCCTTGCTCGCTGAAGCCCGGCACATGGGCATTACGCTCGACGAACTCGCCGAGCTGATGCGGCAACGCGATACGGTAATGCAAACTCATCATGCGGAGACTTGACCTATGGTCGCTCTAAATTCACACTTGTCCGAACGAAACGGCGACTCTCACGCCCCAGCGATCGTCGAGCTAAGCAACGTATCCCGGCGGTTTGGCGACAAACTGGCACTCGACAACATCTCGTTTCGGGTGCCGGCTGGATCGGTCGTCGGCCTGGTTGGCGAGAACGGCGCCGGCAAAACTACGCTCATCAAGCACATCCTGGGACTATTGAAAGCGCAATCGGGCACCGTCCGCGTGTTCGGCCGCGACCCAGTGGCCGATCCGGTGGGCGTGTTGTCGCGCATCGGCTATCTATCGGAAGAACCCGATATGCCTGGTTGGATGCGCGTACATGAGCTGATGCGTTACATCGCCGCGTTCTATCCCACATGGGATCACGCCTACGCCGAACAACTGCGCCGCGAGTTCGACCTCGACCCGGCAGCGAAGGTCAAACAGCTGTCCAAGGGCCAGCGAGCAAGGGCGGGCTTGATCATTGCACTGGCGTACCGGCCAGAATTGTTGTTGCTAGATGAGCCGTCATCAGGCCTCGACCCGATCGTCCGCCGTGATATTCTCGGGGCAATTATCCGCACAATTGCCGACGAAGGGCGGACCGTGCTGTTCTCGTCGCATTTGCTTTCCGAGGTGGAACGCGTGTCCGACGAAGTTGCCATGATCAAATCGGGGCGCGTGTTGTTCTGCGATTCGCTCGACCGAATCAAAGAGTCGCACGCTCGGCTCACATTACAGTTCGAAGATCCACAACCCAAGCCACCGCGGCTACTTTCCAGCACAGTGGGATCCGAAGCTTGGAATTCACGTGACTTGAAGTCGCGG
>JADMIO012791390.1_pt1 | contig 29392 bp, 25 predicted proteins | sample 8958161 | NCBI WGS metagenome assembly JADMIO01 (sample SAMN16585339, study PRJNA669376) | soil metagenome | isolation source: Crop rotation soil | place: USA: Cullars Rotation, Alabama | collected 2011 | reverse complement strand
AGGAAGCCCTGCGCCAGAGCGAACAGCGCTTCCGTCGTATCCTGGACGCGCTCCCCGCCGCAGTCTACACCACCGATCCAGAGGGTCGTGTTACCCATTTCAATTCCGCAGCCGTGGTAATATCTGGCCGCGTGCCTGAACTGCTGACCGACAACTGGTGCGTGAGCTGGAAGCTCTATCAGCCCGACGGCACCCCCATGCCCCACGGCCAATGTCCCATGGCCTTTGCCCTCAAGCACGGCCGCGCCATCCGCGGCGCGGAAGCCGTCCTCGAACGCCCCGATGGCACCCGCGTTCCCTTCCTGGCTTACCCCACTCCGCTGCGCGATGCTGACGGCAAAATCGTCGGCGGCATCAATATGCTCGTGGATATAACAGAACGCAAAGAGGCCGAAGCTGCCACCGCTTTTCTGGCTGCCATCGTCAATCATTCTGACGACGCCATCATCAGCAAGGACCTCAATGGCGTTATCACCAGTTGGAACAAAGGCGCCGAGCGCCTTTTCGGCTATACGGCCCAGGAAGCTATTGGACATCCCGTCACTATGCTCATCCCGCCGGATCGCCTGCCAGAGGAAACCGAGATCCTCTCCCGCATTAGACGCGGTCAGCCAATGGACCACTTTGAAACTGTGCGCGTTCGCAAGGATCGCTCGTTAATCGAAGTCTCGCTCACCGTTTCTCCCGTAAGGGATTCGAAGGGCCGCATTATTGGCGCTTCCAAAATCGCCCGCGACGTCACCGAGCGTAAGAAAGCCGAGGAAGCCATGCGCCAGGCCAAAGAAATTCTCGCCAATCATGCCGCTGGCCTCGAACGCCTTGTCAACGAACGCACTGCCGCCCTTCAGGAAACCATCGTGGACCTCGAAGCCTTCTCCTACAGCGTCGCCCACGACATGCGCGCTCCACTTCGCGCCATGCAAAGCTTTGCCCGCATTCTCGTTGAGGAGCATTCCCGGCACCTCAACCAAACCGCCACTGGCTACCTGGATCGTATCATTCAATCCTCCCACCGCCTCGACCGTCTGATCCAGGACGTCCTGAGCTATACCAAAATCCTCCAGGCCGACTTCCCTTTGGAGCACGTGGATCTGGACCGGCTCGTGCGCGACATTATCGGCTCTTACCCGGATTTCCATTCCCCTCATTCCACCGTTCTCGTCGCCGAGGGGTTGCCCACCGTTCTGGGCAACCAGGCCTGGCTCACCCAGTGCCTTTCCAACCTCCTGAGCAACGCCGTGAAGTTTGTCCGTCCGGGCGTTCCACCTCTTGTCAAAGTTTTTGCAGAAACCCTTAACGGCCATGTCCGCGTCTGGGTCGAAGACAACGGCATCGGCATTTCCCCCCGGGATAAGGACCGCATCTTTCGCCTCTTTGAGCGCATTCATTCCGTCTCGGAATATAGCGGCACTGGCATCGGCCTCACCATTGCCCGCAAAGCAATCGAGCGCATGGGCGGCCACATCGGCGTCGAGTCCGAGTTGGGCCAGGGCAGCCGCTTCTGGATCGAACTAAAGAAAGCCTAGACCATGTCTAATCTAATCCTCCATGTTGAAGACGAGGAAAATGACGTGTTCCTGATGCAGCATGCCTTTAATAAAGCAGGCTTCACAGCCCCTGTGCATGTTGCCACCGACGGCCAGCAGGCCCTCGATTACCTCAAAGGCGAAGGAAAATTCTCCAACCGCGCCGAGTTCCCATTTCCCTCTCTGGTGCTTCTCGATCTAAAGCTGCCCTACGTTCCCGGCCTCGGTGTTCTCAAATTCATTCGCGAGGCTGGCCTGCCCGTTATCGTCGTCATTCTTACCTCATCCGAATCCGATACTGACATCGCTGCAGCCTATCGCCTTGGCGCAAACGCCTACCTCGTCAAACCGGGTGACACCACCAAACTCCTCGACATTGCCAAAGGCATCCAGCAGTTCTGGCTTACTCTAAACCGGCCTCCGCCAGAATTGCGGCTCACCCATGAGCCGGCCGCCGCACCCCCGCTTCTTTGAGCCCAGACAGGAAAGTCCTGCAACCTTCCAGCTAAAGCTCAGTTTCCAGCGAGACAGGTTATTCCCTTAGCACCCCAGCCAGCCAACCCTATCCGCGATCTCTCCTTTGCCTCAAGTCGGCCAACCGGCATTGACGGATCGGAAGTCGCTGAAGCTTTCTCACCTGATGACGTTCTTCCACCACGAGCGCGAGCGTGGGTTGGTTAATCAGCCAAAGGAGTCGCCGCCCCGTCTGACCAGCGAAAGCCTTTGCGACCGCGCAGCGGTCGCGGCTTCAGATACATCACTCGCCCCGGCTTTGAAACGACACCGGATTTCATCGCAACGAGAGATGACCCAATGCAAGCAGGCCGTAAAACGTGTATTCCGCGTCGAGGTGTTCGTCCGCCCAGTGGCCGCGGAATCCGCCCTGCGCCGACCAGAGTGAATCCAGGAAGTCCAGGCACCGCTCATGAACCACGCTGGGCAGCCGGCGCTCCATCGCCGCCAGCGCGTGCAACGTTGTGGCGGTCGACAACAAGTCCGGCATCGGCGCGCCGGGCACAGCCAGGAAGCCGCCTTGCGGATGCGCCTGGGCCAGCAGCCAGTCGCCGACTTGCTGATTCACCGGCAGACCCAGATGACGAATGAGCGTGGCGGCCCCCGCCGTAGCGTTGGTCGCGCCGATACGAGCCTGCGGGACGTTGCTCCACGCGCCGTCGGGAGTTTCGAGTTGCTTCAGAGACTGGATCAATTTGAGCGAATGAGGCGGTGTTTTGCCGAGGTCCTGATAAGCGCCCAGGGCGACGAACGCGCCATACGCCGTCCCGTAGGAAAGCTTCGCATCACCTTCATAACCGCCGTCGGGTTTGCGGAATGTTTCGATTCGCGCCAGTAACGCGCGATCCAAATCGGGCGGCATCCGCTTTGTGCCGACAACCGCCCAGCAACGCGCGAGCGCCGAGAAATGAACGAAGTCAAGTCCATCGCCATCGCCAAATGAGCGGAGGAATTCTTCTACGGGCTTCGCCGGAACTTCCGCATCCAACGCTTGCAACCCGGCGAGCGTGAAGATCGTGTAGTAAAGGTCGGGGCGTCCCGCACGATCTTGGCCGCCGCCTTCGGCTGTGAGTTGGCGCCGGAAGAAATCGCGCACCAGTTCGGTGGAATCACCCAGCAGCCGGGGCGCTTGTCGGGCCACTTGCAGGAGTTGGAGACGCAGACTCAAGCCGGCACCGGAGAATGAACCGTCTCAGTGCGTTGCGCGGCGTTGCGTTCCTCGTGCTCCTTGCACCAGCCTTTGATCTCCACATCGTTGAAAATTTTTCCGATCACGCGGCGGAGCAGACCTTTGAGATTCGGGTTGTCCACTTCCCGCAAGCAGCGGATCGCTTCTTCCTTGTAAGTTCCCAGCAGCACCTGCGCGCGTTCGTCGGCTTTGAGTTCAGAATAGAGCGCTTCGACGCGCGCCGAGGTCACACCCTCCGGCCATTCGCGCCGCCAGATTCTGGCCAACAGCTCTTTTTGTTCTCCTTTGGCTTTCTCATGAGCCACCGCCAGCAACAGGCTGGGGCGGAGTCCGGCAATGTCGTTGGTTTCGCCGGCTGCACCGAGGTCGCTCAAATCGTCCCGGATTTGATAAGCAATGCCCAAGGCCTCACTATACTTTGCGATAACACCTTCCACTTCTTCGTGCTGCTCCAGGCCCGCGTAAAGTGCGCCCACCCGCAAGGCCACCTCGAAGGCCGGCGCCGTTTTGCGACGGAAAATGTCCAGGACCTCGGTGCTCTTGAGCGCCTGCGGGCTGCGCGCCCAGCACAATTCCGCCCCCTGACCCTGGCAGAGCTGACGTTGCCCTTCGGACGCCACGCGCAACATGCTGGCCTTCTGTTCGGCCGACGCGCCACATGAGGCCAGCAGACGGTAGCCTTCACCGATCAACAGGTCGCCGACGTTCAGCGCGACCGCAACTCCGTGTTCCTCGTGCAGTGTCTTCTCGCCGTAGCGCTCGGTGTCGTTGTCTTCGATGTCGTCGTGGATCAACGATGCTTTGTGGAAACATTCCACCGCGACGGCCACTTTCCTGAGATCATCCGGGAGTGGCGAGCCGGTGTCCTTGCGCAGCGCCTGAAACGCCGCCACCGTCAGAAACGGTCGCCAGCGTTTTCCCGCGCGCATGAGCCATTCCCGGGCGATTTTTTCCGTCTCGCCTTCTCCTGCGCCCATGATCAGGTCCATGCAAGCAGGCGTGAACCAGAAATCCACTTCTTCTCGCAGTGCGCCGAGGTCGAGCCGGCGCGTCTCATCCTCGCTCGTCAGGTGGATGTATTCCCACAGCCAATCGAGATCCACCGTCGTATCAATGCAATCGTCTTGCAGCAGCGGAATCGCCACCCCGGGAACGGCCGCCGCTTCCATGTAGGGAAACGCCGCTTCAAGAACGCTCAGACAACTGACGCCGACAATCGCATCAATCTTGCCGGTCTGGATGATCGACATGACGATCGCGCTGCCTTCGGCCACCAGCACGGCGTAACCCAGCTTTTCCGCTTCACTTTGCAAATCCTGGATCGTGCAAAGTCCGCATTGCTTGCACAGCAAACCAAACTCGTCGAATGGCGCGGGGCATTTGGACTCCACCCGCAGGCATTTGGGCAGCAGCAACAGCCGCCGCTCGTACGGCACAGTCGCAATCGCTTCCCGCCACATCTCGTTGTTGATGAGCACGCCGACGTAATCCCGGTAAACGACGTCGCAAGCGAGCGCCGCGACCACGCGATCGGCGTGCTCCTTCAATTGATCCATCGGCAGCGGCGGCACGGGATTGAATTCGGCCACGTAGTTGCGCACAAATTGCAGGATTCGATTCCGCTCGAAGACCGTTTGCGGAATGTTTTGCTTGGGCGCGCGAAAGCGCTGCTGCACCGCGTGCCGCGGAATCGCGACCGGGCTGAACGGTCCGTTGAGTTTCAAAGGAATGGTTTGCATGATTCGGAGCGTTGTGACGGTTGACTCGGGCGTTTTATTTTATTTCGTGGCCTGACAGATTTCTTCGCGATGGCGGTTTAATGCGACTCCGTCGAGTTTCTGTTTCAACTCCCGCGCTTTCCCTTCGGCGTCATGGCCGACGTCGCGGTAGGCGTTGAAGTCGTTGAACCAATACCTCTTGGCCAGTCGGTACATCCAGTGCTGCTCCGGGACTTCTTCCCCCGGCAGCCATTGGCTGAAGCGCGGCGACATCGCCTCCAGTTCCGCCAGCGCCGTGCCGCGCGCGGTGGTGTCCCGTGCGCCGTGCTTCACTACCAGTTCCTTCACCACATCCGGGCGCTCCAGCACCACGCAGCCGCGCGTATGCCGCGCGCTGAGCTCGCGGAAATCTTTCAGGAAGGCGCTCTGCCTCATCGTTTCAAAAACCCCGCGCGAGTCGTGAATGCTCTCCACCGCGAACTGAATGATCGGGCACGGCTCGATGTCCCCGCGCGGGCCGATGTGGTGGCTGATTCCCGTGGCCATCGGGCAAAGCGCCTGGCCTCGGTGATCGTAATATGCATCGATAATCCCGATGGGCATCTTTGCGCGCATGCCAACGACGAAGCGACGCACCCGAACCAGTTGGTCGGCGGTCAGCGCCAGTTGGAAGTTCGGCTTCGGGCCGACCGGCCGGTACGTGTGATACCACACGTAATGCACGCCGCGGGCGATGAGTTCGCGCAGCCACTCCTCGGTGAGCAGTTCGTCAATGTTCGATTGGCAAATGCTCGTTGCCACGCCAGTGAGGATTTTTTCCCGGAGGCAATTGTCCAGTCCGCGCAGCGTACGGACGAAGACTTCTTTCTTCCCGCGCCGCTCGTCGCTGGTGATCTCACGGCCCTCGATGCTGATGAGCGGGGTCGCATTGCCGATTTCTCGCAAGCGCCGTGCGACCTTCTCGGTGATAACCTGCCCGTTCGTGAAAATTTGAAAGTAACAGTCGGGGTGCGCCCCCAGCAGGTCGAGAAGCTGTGGGTGCATGAACGGCTCGCCGCCAAGAATTCCAAAGAACGAGTTTCCATGCCGTTTCGCGTCGGTGATCGTGCGATTGAGTGTGTCGAGGTCAATCGCGTCTTTCTCCTCGACATCCACCCAGCAGCCCTGGCAGCGCAGGTTGCACGAGTTGAGAATCGAGAGATAAAGGAACGGCGGAAAATACTCGCCGTGTCGGATGCACCGCTTGAATTTTTCCACCGACAGCATGCCCTTCACGCCGAAGTTCCACGCGAATTTCCAAAGCAGCCGCGGGTCGGTCGTGCGCAGAATGCGAAAGGCGAGTGAAGGAAACATGACTACGATTTTTGCGCGGCCAGAGCCGCAGCCGCCTTGTGTTTCGCCTCTTCGGCACGTCGCGCGATTTCGTCCGGCGATGGCAGGCTCATCAACACTTCCAACGGGATGTCTCCGGCGGCGGCGAGCTTGGTCAGACAAGTCTTGCGCTCTTGCAACGCTGCCTTTTCGTCCCGCTCCTTGCTGAACCTAACCTTCGCCTGTTCGCTCCGCTGCCGGAGCATCGAGTAAATGTCCCCGCCGAGCAACGCGGAGATGTCCACCTTCATTTTTTCGCGGTTGAGGTCGGCGTCAGTCACAACGTCGCCGTTGATCGGGCCGCCCTTGTATTTCGGGAACATGATGGCCGCCTCGGGGCAAACACGCGAGCAGGCCGGGCAGTTGGTCTTGCAGTTGTCATTGTTCTGCACCTGGATCTTCGCGTGCTCGTCCACGCCATACACGCCGAACAGGCAGAAGCTCAGGCACTGCATGCAATTGGTGCAACGGTCGTAGTCAATCACCGGAAACCATGGCTTCCAGTCGCCGTGCTTGAACGACTGCGCCTCGGCCCGCGCCGCCTCGACGCATTCCGCGATCCGGTTCGCATCCAGGCCTGTTATGTTCTGAAACCGCAGCGCGACCGTGCCGGACGCGTCGTCGGCTTGCGGCGCGTGCCCGTTCTCAAAACAGCCCAACACCAGCATTGCCGCGCGATCATGCGGAGCTACGCGGCCGCTGCCGGTTGAACGCGTCACGGCGTAACCGCGCTCGAGCAGCGCGCTCATCGCGGCGAAGCGATCCTCTGGTTGCAGAGGCTGCGCGCCAGTCCCTTCATAGAACACGACACGCAGAGTGGTTTGGTCTTTCAAGGACATGGCGGTTCAGGCATTGGCATTGGCGATGGCCGGTTGCGGCGCATCCGCCTTCGTCAGTTTGTCTTTGGGTAGGTTCGGCGTCAGTTCCCCGTTGAACAGCGCGGCGGTAACGTCCTCAACGGACTCCACCCGCATATTCAGCACTTCGGCTGCTTCCAGGGGCAGCGGAGCTTTGGCCGCGGCAAACAGCCACTTCACCGCGCGCGGGTAACACGCGGCGATTTTCACGCCGCCGCCGCCGGCCAGTTGCTTCAGTGCCGGGTCTCGTCGCGCCGACATTTCGCAAAGGTCGGCCACCGCATCGAAGGCCACGCCTGACTCGCAGAGTTTCTTGAGCACCGTCGCCTTGACCTCGGGCGGCACGACTTGCGCATAGGTGCAGTTGCAAAACAGGATGCGCGGCGGATTCGTCATTCGGCCTTCTAAGTTATACAATCATCCAGCGCATTGCCAACGACCAGGTTCATTTTTTCCGCATAGCTTTCTAGGTCGTCAGGTTGGCGATGCGATGTGTCGGCTCCGGCTTGCTCGGCCGGAAATGCTCTGAGTGTTCGAGAAGCAGCGTCACCCCGGACAGCTCACGGGCCACGTCATCGAGTCCCTGTTTCAGTGCCGTCAACAACGTTTCCGGCGCGGCCTCCGCGCGGCAGTTGATGATGACTTGCCCGCTCAGGATTGCGTCGGGCAATTCCTGCGAGAGTTCCGGCACAAAATCATTCCGCACGAGGTTGATGACGGCAATGTCGCCCAGACCCTCGTCCGGACTGAGCGTCATCTTCAGGTGCGCGACCTCGACGTGTTCCGCGTTCAGCAATTCCTGGATCCGGCCGGCCAGTGCGCGTAGCGTCGCGTTGCCGTCGAACTCCTCCCCGGAACTTATCTGCACCGTGCAGTTAAGCCAGCCGAGCCGAGCCTCGCCTTCGGCATAAACCTCGTAATCCACCTCCATTGCCTTGCCCGCGCGCTGATCGATGGACGTGATCTGCGCAAACCACGATTCCAACCCGTCACCGCTGCGCGCGGATGCCGCATGGATTTCCGCGCGTGGATATTCGTCGGTGAGTTTTTTGTGGAGCACGGCCGACTGCGCCTTGTCCAGCAGGTCGCGTTTGTTGATGACGATCAGGTCTGCCTCTTCAAGTTGTTTGCGATAGATGTACATGACCTTCTCCGAAAATCGCCCTCCCTCAGCCAGCCCGAACATCCGCAGGGCCCGGATCGGATCCACCAGCACGCTCAAGGGCGCGACGCTGAAATTCTCCCCGTACATGCGGCGCAGCGGGTAGGTGACGGTCGCCACCAGATCAGTGCAACTGCCGACCGGTTCCGCGATGAACACATCCGGGCGCGCTTCCGCGGCAAGTTTGTTGGCCGCGTCCACCAGCGAATTGAACCGGCAACAAAAGCAGCCGCCGGGAATTTCCTCGGTGGCAAACCCCTTCGCGCGGAGCATTACTGTGTCCACGAGTTCGTTGCCCTGGTCGTTGGTGATGAGTCCGACGCGCAGGCCCTCGCCGGTCAGATGCTGCGCAAGTTTCGCAACGGCCGTGGTCTTGCCCGCGCCGAGAAAGCCGCCGATCATGATATACCGCGCGCGGGCGCAGCGCGGGAGGTTTTCACTCTTACTCATAATCTTAATCTTCATCTCCAGGTCCGAGATTAAGATTAAGATTAGGAGTAAGATTCTGATCCCTCGTTGGTTGCTTCGCTCTGCTGTTTCGCGAGGATTCGATCAATCGTTTCGTCCAGAATGTCCCGGTACGCATAGACGTCCACACACCGCGGATCGGGCTGGCCATTCACGAGATAAAGCCAACCCCGCCCGTAACAGTCGCGCGAGACGAGTTCGATTTCTGTTTTCAAATTGCTGTTCGCGCCTGCGAATTCCCCCTCTGCGATGCAAAATATATCCGAGATAGCCTTGAACCCTTCGATCCAGCCAATGACATCTCCTTGCTTGACCCGCGCCCCCGGCGCCGCTTCGAATCCGACGTCCACGATCTCGCCCAGCATCCGGGTCGCGAACTTTGTCAATCCCACTCGCCACGTCTTTTCTCCTTGCGGCGCGATCCACGCGTGCGATGCGCTGTACCGATAGTCCACTGGCAGGTCTGTAATGAACCGCGAACGCTTGTAATGAAGCGTTTTGGCTGAGGCTTCGCATGACATTCAACAGGTGACATTCTGTTGCCAGCCGCTGGTCTTTGGCAAGCTCCCATGCGAAAAAACTCGAAATGAGACCGTGGTTCAGGATTAACTTCCATGCGCCTGATGTTGTATTTCGATCACAACGCCACCACACCCCTGAGCGCCCGCGCCAAAGCCGCGTGGCTCGAGGCCCTCGACCGATTTCCCGGAAACCCTTCAAGTCCGCACCGGATGGGCTCGCGCGCCGACGCGGCATTGACCGATGCGCGGGAGCGGCTCTCCGCCATTCTGGGATGTTCGCCCCTGGACATCGTCTGGACCTCCGGCGCATCGGAGTCCAGTAACATGGTGTTCCATCACTTCGCGCGGAAGTTGCACGCTCCAAACACAGTGTGGGTTTCAGCAGTGGAACATCCCTGCGTTCTGGAAGCGGCCCGGCACTATTTCGGCGCGCGGCTCAGGCTCGTTCCCGTCACGCGCCGCGGCGTCCTGGACCTCGACTGGCTGGCCGACAAACTCCAACACGAGCGGCCCGGACTGGTCGCGATCATGGCGGCGAACAACGAAACCGGCGTAATCCAACCCTGGAGTGCAGCCCTGGCCATGTGCCGCGAGCACCGCGTGCCGTTCTTCTGCGACGCGGTGCAATGGTTCGGCAAACTGCCGGCTGCCGGTTTGGGCGGATGCGATTTCGCCAGCGGCAGTGCCCACAAATTCGGCGGGCCCCGAGGCGTGGGCTTTCTTAAATGTCGCGCGGATGAATTGATCGAACCGCTGATTCGCGGCGGTCCACAAGAGGACCGGCGTCGCGCCGGAACCGAAAACGTCGCGGGCGTGCTGGCCATGATGGCGGCTTTGGAAGAGCGCGAATCTTCTCTGGCCGCCGACGAGCAAGCGCCGCGCGAAACCTGGCGAGACAACTTCGAACGCAAGCTGATCGAGCGCCTGCCAGGAGCCAGTGTCGTCGGCGCCGGCCAACGAAGATTGTGGAATACCGTTTCCGCGTTGATGCCTGGCACCGACGGCCGCCAGCGCTGGGTGGTGAAGCTCGACAAGGCGGGTTGCGCCGTTTCCACCGGCTCCGCCTGTTCGAGCGGCAAGGAATCGCCCTCGCACGTGCTCCGGGCGATGGATTTCTCGCCGGCGGAAGCCGGCCGCGTGTTGCGTTTCAGCAGCGGCTGGGAAACAACCCGCGAGCAATGGCACGAACTGCTCGAGGCCCTGGTCAAAGTGTCTGCGGGACTATCCCAACCGGCGGAAGGAGTTCAACCTGCCCTATGACGACGGCTGCTACTCATCTCGGCCAGGTTCCGAGTGGTTTGGATGATCCGGCGTTGCGCGTGCGACTGCTCGCTGCCCGCGATCAGGCGGTCACAGCGTTACTGGCCGAGCGGGGTTCCCACGGACATTGGGTGGGGGAACTGTCCAGCAGCGCGCTCTCAACTGCAACCGCCGTGTGCGCGCTTTCGATCTGGAGTCGGAATGGCGGCAACGCGCCCGCTGAACATACGCGGCTGATCGAAGGCGGCCTGCGCTGGCTGGTTGCGCGCCTCAATGCCGACGGCGGTTGGGGCGACACCGATCGCAGCCGCAGCAACATCAGCACAACGACTCTGGTCTGGGCCGCGTTCGGCGCGGTGCCGGAGGCGGCGCAGCAATACTCCGGCGCCGCCCAGACCGCGGAGAGATGGTTGATTGAACAAGCCGGCAGTCTCAATCCCAAGGCGCTCGCGCAGGCAATCGCGGCGCGCTACGGCAAAGACCGCACATTCTCAGTGCCGATTCTGACCGCATGTGCGCTCGCTGGACGCCTTGGACCGGCAGACCGCGCGTGGCAGTTGGTGCGGCAACTCCCCTTCGAGATGGCAGTGTTGCCCCACCGGTTCTATGGCGCGCTGCGCTTGCCCGTGGTGAGCTACGCCTTGCCCGCGCTCATCGCTATCGGCCAGGTGCGCCATCATTTCCGGCCGACGCGGAATCCCGCGACCCGATGGTTTCGCAACCAGATGCGGCAACGAACGCTGCAAATTCTGGCTTCCATTCAACCCCTCAACGGCGGTTTCCTCGAAGCCACTCCACTGACAAGCTTCGTCACCATGAGTTTGGCAGGGATGGGCTTGGTTGATCATCCAGTAACGCGGCGCGCAGTGGAGTTCCTGCGTCGATCGGCACGCCCGGACGGAAGCTGGCCGATTGACACAAACCTCTCAACCTGGTTGACCACACTTTCGGTCAATGCCTTGTTGCCTGAAGTCGAACTGGCCGACCTTGAACGCCGGCTTCTCGCCGAATTCTTGCTCAAACAGCAGTATCGCCTCGAACATCCCTACACTCACGCCCCGCCCGGAGGCTGGGCCTGGACCGATTTGCCCGGCGGCGTGCCTGATGCCGATGACACTGCGGGTGCGGTGCTGGCCTTGCGCGGGTTGAACCGTCCGCCCGTCGAAGAACTCTCCCGCGCTGCCGAGGCGGGAATTACCTGGCTGCTGGGCTTGCAGAACCGGGATGGCGGGATTCCCACGTTCTGTCGCGGTTGGGGCGCGTTGCCGTTCGACCGTAGCGGGCCCGACCTGACAGCGCATGCGATCCAGGCATGGTTGGCGTGGCGGCACCAGGTTTCCCGCCCGCTGCGATTGCGCATTGACGCTGCGATCCCACGCGCGATCCGGTTTCTGGCCGCGACGCAACGGGCCGACGGCGCCTGGATCCCACTTTGGTTCGGTCACCAGGATTCGCCAAACGACGAGAATCCGCTCCACGGCACGGGGCGCGTGCTTTCCGCCCTGGCGGTGGTGCGGGGAACGCGGATCGCCGAGGTCAGCCGCCTCATCGAACGAGCGGTCAATTGGCTGGTGGACTGGCAAAATCGGGACGGCGGTTGGAGTGGCGCATACGGGGCGCAGTCGTCCGTCGAGGAAACGGCGCTGGCGGTCAAAGCCCTTGCAGACTTGCCGGCGGCAGACTTTCCTTTGAAGGCACAGGTGGCGCTCGAACGCGGTCTCACCTGGATCCTCGAGCGCATGAATGCTGACCAGTGGCGCGAGCCATCACCCATCGGGTTTTATTTCGCACGGCTTTGGTACTACGAAAAGCTCTACCCGCTGATTTCCATGACCGGCGCTCTCAACCGTGCCGCGTCACGTTGGCCGAGCCGCCCGCTCGATTGACGCGCCCACAAGGCCCGCAGGCTGTCCCGCGAAGGGCATGAAAGGGTCATCGCCCCGAGCCGGAATAACTGCCCTGCCGCTACCCCCTCGCCTAATGGACTAGGCCACCCATAACAAAATCGTATCCTTTATCTGGGGCATCGCCGATGATGTAACGGTTTGGACTGGTCGGACGAGGGGCAAGCGGACTAACCTGCGCAACATGAACCCGGCCGAAACTGACCCGCCCAAGAAACCCGGTGTCCTGCTGCCGCATGGAGGTTATCGGAAGCTTCGGAGTTACAAGGTGGCGGAGGCGGTGTATGACGCGACGGTGGTTTTTTGCCGCCGCTTTTATGCGGAGGATCGTCGGATGACGGACCAAATGGTGCAGGCGGCGCGCAGCGGCGTGCGCAACATCAGCGAGGGCAGCGGCCTGGCGGCGACGTCGCGCAAGAGCGAGATGAAGCTCACAAACGTGGCCCGGGCCAGTTTATCCGATGAGTTGCTGCGGGACTACGAGACTTTTCTGCGGCAAAACGGGCTGCGGGTCTGGCCGAAGGATTGTCGCGAGGCCCTGGCCATGCGGGCCCGGTTGGCGGAAGATCGAGCAGCAGCCCTGCCAGCGGCGCCACCGGGCATGGTGCGGTTTGACAGGACTGTTCGGTTTATCAGAGTTCGTAGAGAAGGCCCGGCCAGAACTGGCGGCCAATGCTATGCTGTGCGCGGTAAATCAGGCGGCTTACCTGTTGAAACGGCAACTGGAAAAACAGGGCGGAGAGTTTGTCGCGAAAGGCGGTTTCACGGAAAAATTGTATGGGGCGCGCAAAAGGAATTCCGACGGGTCTGACGGGTCGGACAAACCAGGCAAGCCGAACTGCCCGCGCTGCGGCAAGCCAATGAAGCTGCGCACCGTGCGAGCGGGCGCAAAAGCCGGGCGACAGTTCTGGGGTTGCGCGGGTTATCCTGATTGCGGTGGAACGCAGCCGGTTTTTGGATCACACAGGTCTGACCGGTCGGACGAACGACCGAAGAAAAGACCATGACCAGTGACACCTCCGAAAAAGCTCTCGAAACGCTAATCTGCGACACATGACCCGCGTGGATGGGCTCGTGTTCGCCGGTGATGGAGCATTCGCCCAAACACCTGACGCTCTGGCCGCGTAGAAAGCCGCTGGCAGCGGTTGGATAGCCGGATAGCCGGAAATCCAAAAGAGTTCGACGCGCTTATGCGCTAGTTGTGCCGCAGCTTTTCCAAATTCCTGCAGGCCACGCAACCGATGGTTTTATCCATCCCGGCCACGGTAGCAGTAGGGCCAAGCTCGACAAGTTGAAGATCACTGAGCAACAGGCCGCATTATGCGAAGCCGCGGGGCAATCCTTATATAACACGTCGAAGTTCACTCTGCGCGACCTCAAATCACGCGGCAGCCAGCAACAGCTTCAACAGGATTTCCTGGATTACCTCGACGGCTTCTCCTCCAACGTTCAGGACATCCTCACCAATTTCGAGTTCCGCGACCGTGTGCCGCGCCTGTCCAAAGCCGACGCCCTCGGCACGCTGATCAACAAGTTTCTCGATCCCGACATTGACCTCAGTCATCGAAGCGCTGCGCTTTGCTTCCGGCGATGAGGAGATCCGTTCGGTCCTCTACGACAAGCTTGGAGATAAGCTCTTCTACGATTTTCAAGCTATCTCTGCAGCGTCGGAGCAACGCCTCTCCGAATGGTCGGATTCCGATCCGTCCGATTCGTCCGATTCGTCCGATGAAGCTGCCCCCAAATCCCTCCCCGAGCGCACCAGGAAGAAGCTCCTCGACCCGAAAACGCCGCCGCGCCCGTCATCGCCAAAATCCACAAGCCCGGTAAAGTGAACCCCGACCCGCTCCGCGGCCTGTTCGAAGGTAGAGCGATTTCTCCGAAAGCGGCGCCTCCCATGGTCGAATACGAACCCGACCCCGACCTCCGCGACACGGAGCAAGTGCCGCTACTCGAACCCGGCGGCATCGAGGCATTCATCCGCCGCGAAGTGCTCCCCTACACACCCGACGCATGGATCGACAAATCCGCGACGAAGATCGGCTACGAAATTTCCTTCACGCGCCACTTCTACAAACCGCAAGCGCTCCGCTCGCTGGAGGAAATTAGCGCGGACATTCTTGCATTGGAAAAGGAAACCGAAGGATTGCTAGATGAAATTGTGAAGGGAGGAAAATCCTGATTTCGGTGATTCTAGTTTGTTTTAAGTCTGTAAGACAAAAATGAATTTGTTGTAATCAAAACAAAGTTTACTTTATACAAATAGATGTTGTGGTAAGCAGCCTTAACACAACCCACTATCATGCCACCCTTTGAGCCAGAACAACTTCCGCCCAAAGACCTGGATCTGTTGGTATTATTTCCGCTCGTGGGGAAGGCAAACCGGGCCATTGCCACGCTCGAGGGGTTGTTCTACGGCATTCCCAATCCCAATGTTTTGCTCTCACCCATCACTACCCAGGAAGCCGTGTTTTCCTCTAAAATCGAAGGCACCCAAGCCGACTTTGAAGACGTCTTGAAATTTGAGGCTGGCGAAGCCCCCGCGGAACCGTCCCGGCGCGAAGACATCCACGAGATCATGAATTATCGGCAGGCGCTCAAGACTTCTGAAAATCTGCTCAAAGAGCGCACCACCCAAAACTGGATCGGCACGGAAGGCACGCCCATTGAGCAGGCAGTCTTTGTTCCGCCTTCGCCGTTGCACTTGCAGGACCACTTGAACTGCTGGGAAGCCTATTGGCATTCGGACGCCCCAGACGCCCTGGTTCAACTCTCGCCTGAAAATCAGAGGGAATTCTTATTTAAGCGTTTGCCTTTGGACGCTTAGATGGGAGGACGCGAAATGATTGACGGCTCAAGCCTTACCCTGGATACAAGGAGTCCGGTCTTTCATGGCTGGGAAAAATTCCTTCGCGATGGGATGTGCGGCGAATGAAGTTACCCTTGCGAGAGGTCGATTCACGTTCCTCTACCGGCAAGGAGCAGTTGCTTCGCGTCTCTCAGTACACAGGAGTCACACAACGAAAGTCCGACGCCGGTTCCGATGCGCCCGACACTCGGACTTCATCGCTCGCTGGCTACAAGCGTGTCGAGTCGGTTGAATGCTCAGACCGCTTTCGTCAACAAAAACGATCAAACGACCCTGCCGCTGCGCCTTTTTTTGATGCGGGCCACTTCACACGTTTCCACTGCCGCACCGCTTCCTCATCGCGTTCAAGGGCCCTGCGTTCTGGACGCTGACAGCTAAACCCCAAATCTCCAAGGATTCGCCAAACGTGACCGGGATGATAATGCACCCCGGTGAGGCTTTCAATCAGATCGGCCGTACGCGGCAAGGTCCAGAGTTGCGTCTGGTAGCCCTGAGCGGCAGGTCCCTCAAGCAAAGCGTCCACGATTTGCTGCTTTTGCTCGGGAGTGAGGCGGCTCTTGGGGCCGGCGGATCCTTTGCTGGCCAGAGCGCTGTTGCCTCCCTGCATCCAGGTGTCATGCCAACGATAGCTCACCTGTCGAGCCACCTTGCAACGCCGAGACACCTCGGCCGGTGATAAACCCCGGTCAAACATTTTGGCCGCCCGCAGCCGCCGCTTCTCCATCTGCCGATGATCTCGTTTGTTAGCCATGCCAAAGAAAGTAGCAGGTCGGAGGTACATGGCTACAACAAAATGTCACCCTATTATGCGAGTCTCAATAATTGCCAGGGAACACCTCTTGATCCGAAGGCTCGGCAAAAATCAGATACGCCAGGTGAGGACCGTGCCGAACTAATATCACCGAGGAGGGTGCTGCCAGTTCGAGCAATTGGTCGTCGTTAAGTTCCCGGATTTCGTCAGAAGCAACGCTTGTCGAGATAGCCTCAACCGTGTGAGACGAGGTTACAATATTCGAAAAGGGTATCGTCCCGACCACTGCGTCCAGGGGTTGAGTCGTCACAAGGGTATAGGACTTGGCAGGCGATGGGAAAATCTTTGGCCGCGGCGTGGCAAAACGCCACACTGTAAATAGCAGAACCAGGCAGAGTGCCACCGCGGGCGCAGCCTTTCGAATTTGTCTGACCCGCCGTTGGCGCTGCACCGCCTTCAGCATCTCGGCGAGCATCACCTCGCGGACGGGCACGCCGCTTTCTTCTGCGAGCACGTCGTCAAGCAATCCTTCGTTATTCGGAAAATCGTTCATTACTTAACCCCGCCAACAAACCCGCTTTAAGTTTTCGCCTGAGACGGCTGAGTTGAGATTCGATCGCTTTTTCGCTCGTTCCAAATGCATGCGCAATATCGCGCACCGAGCGCCCGTCGAAGTATTTCGCTTCGATAAGCGATCTTTCCTCGGCAGCCAGTTGCGACAGGTTCCTCTCAAGCAGCGAAACGAGCACCGCATCGCCCTCGAGCCGGGTCGGGAAAGGATCTTGCACTCGAGTGTGCCGGGTAAATCGATCGAGAAACGCGAGATACCTCCGCAGGCCCCGGCGTTGATCGCTAAGCGCTGTTCTAGCCAGCAATGTAAGCCAGCCCCAAAATGAAGCCTCGTCCGGAAAAATCTTAACGTAGCGGACGACGCGAAGCAGGGTGGATTGCAACGCCTCGGTGGCGGCATCTTCATTCCCCTCTGTGATGACGACGAGATACCGCCAGAGCCGAGGGTAATACGCATCGTAAAACGTACGATAAGCCTGCTCATCCCCCTCTGTCATACGACAGGTTAATGCCCCCACGTCCAGCGGTTCCCTGGATTTCACCTCGGGCGATAGGCAAATATCCTTCGGTTGTAATTGAAAATCCAAATCGCTTCATTGACCCCGGCTGCAGTCATTTGCTCTCAGGGCCCGGCTCGGACGCACGAGCCGCTTTGTTCGTTGGCTTATCTATAATGCGCGTGTGTTCCAGCGAACTCGACAGCGCCCTCAACGCGGAGTCAATAATCTCCAGGTTGATCGGCTCGCCTACCGCGATCAACAGCTTTGTGTCCTTATGAAAGCTGATGTCGGGGCCTGTTCCCTTGCCCAGCATTTTCGCCGCAGTCTTAATCGCAGTCGTAATGTCGTCCACGGTCAACCCCCCATTTAAATAAGGAGCAAGCGCATAAAATCGGCATTGCTTGACGGGCTGAAGCGGTTCGCGAATGGCTGGCTTTTCGACATAAAAAGTCCAAATGGTCTCATCGGAAATACCGCCTCCCATCCGGGGGGTAAGATGGAAACCGTATTCTGTGGTGAAAATATCATACTCACCGGTCCCGGGTTTGTACACACGTTCCCTTTTCCGGCTGGCCGCGGTCAACGCCAGGAACAATTGTTCAACATTCACGTCCTTCATTTTGAGAGCGGGGATTTTCGTTTCACCTAGCTCTTCCGGAATAATGACATTCAGAGGGCGGCCTGAAGCTTCTTGAATCGCATTAACGAGCTCTTTGGGTGTTCCGCCGCGGAAATCCAGGTCAAACTTCGTCAAGTTCGTTCCGGATTGGGTGGGAAGTGATGTTGGCACCAACTGCCTGGCCTGGCCAAGTGCCGAGCCTAGGGCCAGGCAAATCAAACCGGCCCCGAGGAATAGCTTTTTCAAAATGTTCATAGATTGATGCAATGTCTTTTACGGGAATACGCCGGTCGGCCTGAAATCCTTCGCCTTTTCCAGACATATTGATTTTAGCAGGCACTTGGCACACCAACCGGACCGACTCCTGCCTGATGGAATATGTAATCAGCCTTTGTCCTCAGTCCACCGGTCCTCCGGCTCTCTGCCGTTTCTGCTTTCCGCTTTCAAATTTCGTTAATGTCCCAGAATCGGGGGGAATCGTGAAAAAAAGGACTTGAGGTTGTAAGCGTTACTTTCCAAGAAGAGACGCGACAAAAATAAACAACACTCAGGACGCCCACCCCTCCAATTTTCCATTTTCCCGTTTTTGTCCGTATTTTTACGTTAGACAGCATGTCCAACTGCCTCCTGTACTCTGGCGCAAAAAACAATATGAAAAATCAATCAAACAATCTTCTCAATGGGTCCGCCCATCTTACACGTCTATCCTCGAATTGGAGGAACTCGAACCCTGGCCCGATCCAGTCGATGCGAGGTCTTTAGGCGTTATCTGCCCAAATCTGTCATTCAGGATTGGGTTAAGGACCACACCGCGCTTCCTCCAGAGGACCACAAAAAATAAAACCCTGCCCGTTCTGAGCACCATGTAATGGGTTCTAATACAGCTCTTTGCGTAAAATATATAAAGTCAAGTAAGTTAGTTGACTCAAAGCCTCCTCTCTCACCCGCCACATTTCGACTGCCCTTAAGACATTACTAATCAGGCATTAGCAACTCGGCGAGCTAATCCATCAAGTGCCTGTGGCGGCAATGTGTCGGCAATGTGGCGGCACGAAAGTGAAAAATAACCAATAGAATCAATGGTTGTGTCGGTGTAGCGGCTCCAGCCCCTCAAGAGGGTGGGTGCCTTTTGCTTGTAGCGGTGTAATGCCTCTGACCCCCCCAACGTGAGTCATCTTAATCCTAATCTTAATCTTAATCCTAATCTTAATCTTAATCCTAATCCTAATCTTAATCCTAATCTTAATCTTAATCCTAATCCTAATCTTACTCTCCTTGGTTCTCCTCAATGCACCATGCACCTCGCCGAACGCTTGCGCCTTTTGCCTCGTAACGCAGAGTTGCACTCTGCCGTATCGCAGAATTGCATTCTGCAGAGCGACGCAAGTGCCATGCAAGTGCCGGTCCTCACGCGGGACGACCGCCCCGCCCGCAGCCGTGGCAGTACGCGTTCGGAAGGTTACGGAAGGTTACGGAAGCCTACGGAAGGCTACGGAAGGTCATAGAAGGTAATTTTTCTTCCATCAACTCCGGATTTACTCGGGTCAATCCAAATGCCAACTACTCCCCATTACTCCGGAGCATTCCGGATCCACAGCGGCAAATCCGGAGTAAACCGGAGCAATCCAGGTCGATCCGGAGTACAATCTTTTTCCTTGCCGGACAAGCTCCCCTCATCGGTTTACCGGTCTGGACCCACAAAAGGGTGGGTATGGTCTATGGTTCGTTTCTTTCTGGAGCAGCCCGCTTCGCGGGCGGCAGCTCACGAAACGCGCTACAATTGGGGTCAACCGCAGCTCTGATACGCTGCGTGGAAAATCGGCACTCCACGTTTGACGAATTCCTTTTCGAAGTCTGTTGGTATCTCTGCCAATGGCTCGGGTGTTACTGCAGGCCTGAACACATGGGTGCGTCCAAAGAAGGCTTTCATTTGAGCGAAATAATTTGCGTCATCCGTTCGCAAAAAGACTGAGCCGCCCGGCGCCAGAGCTTGATTGGCAATAATTGGGAAACGTTCGTTGATCAGCCTGTGCCGCTCATGCTTTCTCTTGGGCCATGGATCGGGGAAATAGATGTGCAACGCTTGAACCGAGCGCGCGGGCAAAAGGTATTCGACAAAGTAGCGTGATTCGACACGGACACCGCGAAGATTGGTTAACCCAGCCCGGAGCCCTTTACGATTTAGTTTGTTCAGCCGGCCGAGCAAACGCTCGACACCTACCAGGTTGCGCCCAGGGTGTTGTTGGGCCCAACTGACCAGGAACGTGCTGTCGCCGCAACCTAATTCCACTTCGATCGGTTGGGGCGTTGGAAACAGCTCGGCAAAATTGATTCGTTCTACGACTGAAGGCAGCTCGTAGATAAGGCTTTTACTTGAGCTTGGCAAGATACTTGGCGGGGTCTTTGTCAAAGTCCGCCAGGCAATCTTTGCAGCAGAGCTTAATTTCCTGCCCGTTTCGCACGAAAGTATAAGCCTTGCCCGCTTCCAAAGCCTCGTCCGACACGATGCATTTGTTCAATGGATACGGACGGACGGCGGCTGTGGGACTCGAAACAGTAGCAGGAGTGTTGTTTTCTGTTTTGCAACCGGTGACTGACATCAGGACGCCGGCTATTAAGGTCGCAGCGACAAAGGGTTTTAGTTTTTTCATATGAAAGAAGTTCGGTTTTGGACAAAGCCTACGTTCCATTGTTTTCTGACCTTGTCAACAGAAACGAACGGTGGCGGCGGGTCAAGCGGAGAGAACAACGAATCGATCACTTCGGCTCGCTGGTCTTCGATATTATCCAACGAACGTCCCGCCCGGAATTTGGCGAATTAGGATTGGTGGTGATTGTACGGGCATCCACCCAATGATGCGTTTCTGAATGGCCGTCAGCAAACGAGAAACCTGCCGCTTTGTTGTGATAACTGGCTGGATGGTCAATAAATGTGATTGTCGCAGGAGATTCAAGCGGGTCCGCGCTCCAATAAACTCCATCATTAATGGTAACCGGATTTTCATCAAGAAACACAAACGTTTCAGTCGGGTGACGAAATTGATCCAGTCGCGTGAATTTCTGCCAGGGTGAGCTCTGAATATTCGGGTAGAATTTTCCATCCCGTTGACCACCTACGTAAGCATTCATCGAGATGCTGCGGACCCGCGGAAGGCCAAATGCTTTGCTCTGATCTGCAGGGCATCTATAGATCCCCGGATTCGATGCATATTTGCCCAGCAATCCTTGCATTAACGCGGGCAGGTTTGTGGCGTCAGTCGGCACGTTCATGTAAGTGGTCCCGTACCATTCAGGGTACGAAATTTCGAGTGAATTGTAGGCCAAACGCGCTCCGTTATCATCGGCGTATATGCGCCAGGCCATCATCATTTGACGAAGGTTATTCAGGCAGCTTAGCCCATTTGCTTTGACCTTTGCCATGGACAACGCCGGCAACAACATGGCTGCCAAAATCGCAATGATTGCAATCACAACCAGTAATTCGATTAATGTGAAGGCAATTCGCCTTTCTCTGAACTCGGCTGTTGAACTGCCAGTGGGTGCAGCAGGCATAGGTTACTTCGGCTGCCAATCAGGATGCCGGTAGTGGTCGTAAGTCCATCGCAAATCACGATTGTGAGTAATATCACCTCCCGGCCAATGAAATACTTCAGTGCCCTGGGCAAAATCTGTCGCAGCCTTGATGGTGGATGCTTCCAGCCAGTTATGCGATTCCACATGACCATCCGCGAACGCAAACGTGGTTAGTTTGCCGTGAAAAATCGCAAACCCGTCAATCCATTCTGGCGGGTTCACGGCCATTACCCACGTGCCCCCGTTGCACCCGCGAGGATCTGCTTCTTCAATGAAATACATCGAATCCGAAGGCTGTTTTACTTCACTGAATTTCGCAAATAATCGCACCTGGACATCACCATACCCATTCATCGGTTCAGCTTTTGAATAACTATCATAAGCCCATCCTTTGCCAGGCAAATTGTTTTTCGTCCTCGTATCTCCAGGACAATGGTAAGCTCCCACAGCCGGACAATATTTGAACAAAGGAGATTGTTTGAGCCCGTCGGTTACGCGCCGTTCCGCTTCCACTTTGTCGATATTCGCTGGAATCACCAGCCCGGGCATGGGGCCGATCCAAAAACCGCCGCCATTGAGAACCACCTGTCCTTGGTCGCCTTTGTAAATGGTCGGCAGAATGGCATCACGGTTGTCCAACCCATACATCAGCATGCCGGCCATTAGCTGTTTATGATTCGAGCGGCAAACAGATCCAGTCGCTTTGATTTTGGCCCGGCTCAAAGCAGGCAAGAGCATCGCAGCCAATATTGCGATAATAGCGATTACCACGAGCAATTCGATCAAAGTAAAACCTGCCGTTTTGGACTGAGATTGCTGCTCAATGTTCACTGTAAAATACGAAATATGAGACGAAAAAGATCCGAAGGAGGAGATTCGAAATGCCGCTCATCTTTGTTACGCATAGGCAATAGGTCGGAATGTTTCATGGCCGGCTCAAGTCGAACACTAGACGTTCTCGAGCAGGATTGCAATGACTTCACGGATCTCGACGATTTTCCAACCAACGTGAATCCATCCGGCATGCCGAACGGAAACTAAGAATTCCGCTGGGAGCGCTAGTTCTTTGTTTTAAAAATGTTCGCAATTCCTTCTGCAAATTTGGGTAACCGTCCGTGATTCGGGTAATCTACACGGTTGCGATATGTCCGTTGACATGCGGAACCGCCCTCTGGTAAAGTCGTGCGATGCTTGGTGAGACCAAAAACCAACTCTTCCTCACCCGCGCAGGGCTCCAGCGTGTCGGCCCGCAAAAATAATTTCCTGTCAGTCAGTCGCCGGAATGCGGCTAGTAAACAATCGCTGATTTAGTCCGTCATTCGGGATGGAAACTAAGAAAAAAGCGACTTTTCCTGGAAGCACGACATTGGCGCGCTCATTTTGGCGTCTCCCTTTCGGCAGCGGCATAGCTCGCCCGCGATCCCTCTCGTTGGCACTGGTGCTAACTACGGCGACGTGGCTTAGCACGGCCGCAACCACGGCGCAGCAAATAAATCGCCTGGAGGAAATCCGCCGCTTTCGAGGTTTTGCCGAACCGTTTGTTTCGGCAAGCGCGCCGACCGACGCTGATAACATCAGCTTCCATGCAGCACTGAGAGCCTTCGCCGCACGGAACCACCCGGATGATTATTCGAGTTTGGAAAATTTCGCTGCGAAACAACGTAACTCGAGTTGGTTAGGGTCGCTCGCGTACAACCTGGGGCAGGAGCAATACAACCGCGGCTATTACTCGAAAGCGCTCACGAATTGGGCCAAGGCTTGGCAACTCTTGAAATCCAATTCTGAGCCGGAGTGCAAAACGCTCGCGGACCGCGCTGGCGGTGAATTGGCGTTGATGCTGGCGCGGTTGGGCAGGATGGATGAGTTGAAGCAGTTATTGCAGGAGTTCGAGGGCCGCCCGATAGTGGGTAGCGCTACGGAGCGCATTTCCGGCGCCAGGCAGGGCTTATGGACCATGCAACACCGGCCAGAAATAGCCTTTCGCTGCGGGCCCCTGGCGCTGGACCGCATTCGCGCGGCGAAGCATTCGACTTTGGCGGGGCACGCTTTGGTACAGAACTCGACTTCAACCACCAACGGGTTTTCGCTCGATCAGTTAACCGAACTGGCCTCGGCGTTGGGCATGAATTATCGAGCGGCTTTCCGTTCACCTGGTGCACCCTTCATAATGAATTCGGTGGTAAACTGGAAGGTGGGTCATTACGCAGCGCTACTGAATCAGTCACCCCAGGGCCATTATCATTTGCAGGATCCGACTTTCGGCAGCGATGCTTGGGTGACCGGGACAGCCTTGGAAGCGGAAACATCAGGTTATTTTCTCGTGCCCGCAGGTCCTTTGCCCAAAGGATGGCGCGCCGTCGGGGTGGAAGAGGCCCGGAAAATCTTTGGCAAAGGCACCACTGCCAATAGCGATCCGGATTCGACTTCCGACGACGATAAGAAAAAGGATTGTTTTGCCGGCCTATTTGGTATGGCGATGGCCAACGCGCATCTGATGGTGGTAAGTTTGAATATCGAGGACAACCCCGTTGGCTATCACCCGCCGGTCGGTCCGCCGGTCATGTTCCGGGCTGTCTATAACCATCGGGAGAATGGTCAGCCGGCCATTTTCACCTACAGCAATCTGGGACCGAAATGGACCTTCAACTGGCTAGCTTACGTGAAGGATAATCCCACGGACTCCTCGGCCGATGTGAGCCTTTATGTGGATGGTGGCGGTAGTCAGCCGTTCCAGAATTTTGACCCGGTATCGCAAACGTTTCAGGTGCAGTTGAAGAGCCAGGCGCTTCTCAAACGGACCTCGACCAACTCCTATGAGTTGCTTTATCGCGACGGCTCGAAAAAGATTTTTTCCCTGGCGGGACCGGGCATCACTGTCCGTCGCGTGTACATGACGCAGGTAATTGATCCTGCTGGCAATACTGTGAGCATCAACTACGATGGCAGCTACCGAATTACCTCGCTCGTGGACGCTATCGGTCAAACGACCACTTTCGCCTACACTCATCCAGTTGACCCCTTGAAAATCACCAAGGTCACCGACCCTTTTGGCCGGTTCGCCTCGTTCCAGTATGAACCTGGTGGTTTGATGCGTCTGACGAATATCGTCGATGTCATCGGCCTCACCTCTTCCTTCCAGTATAGCAATAGCACTGATTTCATTCAGGCACTGACGACCCCGTACGGAACAAGCCGGTTTTCAGTGGGCGAATCGGGCCGCACCCGCTGGTTGGAGCTGAGCGATCCTTATGGGGACACAGAGCGGGTCGAATTCACTGAGTCGAACTCCGTGGGCATCCCGAATAGCTGGCCCCCATCAATGCTGCCCGCGGGGATGTTCGTTCGCAATTGGGTTGATTATGCGCGCAACACCTTCGTGTGGGACAAAAAAGCCTTCAAGGAGGGTCGGGACGATTATACGAAAGCTCGACTCTACCATTGGCTGCATACGGCCAACTACGTGGATGCTTTCAGCGGAATCGAATTCGAGAAGGCGCCGCTCGAAAACCCGGTTTGGTACAATTATCCCGGGCAGACGGACCTTTATGGAGCGATTGATGACTCGGCCACGCGTCCGGGCACTTCTGACCAGCCCTCGAAAGTCGGCCGTGTCCTTGATGACGGCACCACGCAACTTTGGCAATACGATTATAACATCGTGGGGCGGCTGACCACCTCGGTTGATCCGGTGGGGCGCCGGATGAGCCTGGTTTATGCAACCAACAACATTGACTTGCTGGAAATCCGCCAGACTACGGGCACAAATAACGACCTGCTGGCCAAGTTTGCCTATAACAATCAGCACTTGCCCGTTGTGATTTGGGACGCCGCCGGGCAGGCGAGAAGCAACAGTTACAACTCGCGCGGACAGTTGACCAGCACGACCGCCGCCAACGGCGCAACACGGACTTTCAGTTACGATACCAATGGCTATCTGGTGGCGATTGATGGTCCATTACCGGGCACTAATGATACCACTGTCTACGCTTATGATGCTTTTGGCCGCGTGCGGACGACTTCTGAACCTGATGGCCTGACGATGACTTACAGTTACGATGCCATGAATCGACTGACGAACGTCACCTTTCCCGACGGCACGTTCGCAGCTTTCACCTATAGCCGGCTCGATCGCGTCAAATTGCGCGACCGGCTGGGCCGCGAAACCACTTACAGCTATGACAATCTGCGGCGGATGATTTCGAGGCAAGATCCGTTGGGACGGCTGACGCGTTATGAGTATTGCGGTTGCGGCGCGCTGTCGGCGCTCATCGATCCGATGGGCCGCAAAACCCGCTGGGAATATGACGTCCAGGGCCGCCTCACCGCCAAGGAATATGCCGATGGGGCCCGGGTTCTGCGCACGTACGAAAGCACGACGAGCCGGCTGAAGTCTATCCGCGACGAGAAGGGGCAATTCACATTCTACGATTATTACGACGACGACAGCCGCCGCCGGATCTCGTATCCGAATGCGCAGATAGCGACCCCTTCGGTGAGCTTCACCTACGACCCCAACTACGCTCGGCTGCTAACGATGCAGGACGGGATTGGCACGACTCTCTTCAGCTACCATCCTGCGGGCTCGTTGGGTGCGCTGCAAACCGCCACCGTGGACGGACCCTGGACCAATGACGTTGTGACCTACGCGTATGATGAACTCCGGCGCGTTACTAACCGCGCCATTAACGGCGTGGCTCAAGGTTATGGATTCGATGCGATGGGACGAGCGACTAATATCATCAACGCCCTCGGAAGCTTTGCCTACGCTTACGATGGCGTTAGCGCGCGTGTTCGAGATCTCACCTATCCTTTCGGTCAAAGCACCCATTACGATTATTTCGATGATTTGGGCGACCGGCGACTGCAACGGATCACTCACAGCCGCCCCAACAGTTCGCTGCTCTCGCGCTTCACTTACGCTCGCGACGCCGTTGGCAATGTAACAAATTGGCTGCAGGAATCGGATGCCCTGACCGAAACCTGGGCGCTGACATATGATAAGGCCAATCAGTTGCTGAGCCTTTCCGGCAACCAATTCGGAACAAACCTTATCAGCAGCGCCTACGCCTATGACCCGGCAGGAAACCGGCTCTCCGATGATACCAACGGAGTGGGACGCGAGTTTCACTACAATGCCCTCAACCAGCTCATCTCCGCTTCCGACGCGGCCGCAACGAACGTGACTTACGAATGGGACGGCCAGGAGCGGCTGGTTGCCATCGTCAAAGGAACCAACCGCAGCGAATTCTCTTACAACGGAATGGGCCGACTGATGAGGGTAGTCGAAAAGAGCGGGCTGCTTACTTTGGCCGAACGGCGCTTCGTTTGGTGTGGCTACGAATTATGCGAAGAAAGGAATGCCGCTGATAGCGTCGTGAATCGCTATTTCTTCCAGGGTGAACAGGACTCCGGGACGAGCTTTTACTATGCGAAGGATCATTTGGGTTCCATTCGAACATTGGCCGATTCAACTGGTAGCATACGGGGGCAATACACTTACGGCGCTTTTGGCAACGCAACCAAACTGCAAGGAGACCTGGAGGCGAACTTCGGGTTTACCGGTCATCTGCGCCATCAGACCAGCGGCTTAGTGCTAACGCCTTACCGCGCCTATGACCCAACGTTGGGCCGTTGGCTCAGCCGCGATCCGCTCGGCGAGGTTGCCGGGGCCAACCTGTATGCCTACACCAGTCAAAACCCAATCAACCGAACCGACCCGCTCGGGCTCTTCTTCGCCATTGACGACATCATCCTCGGCGGGATTGGCGCTATCGCGGGATTAGCCGGACAGGCCGCGACGGATGTCGCGACTGGGCAAAACAGCGGACTTTGGGCGTACATCGCGGCCGAGAATGCTGGTGGCGTGGCTGGGCTCTTCTCTGAATATGAGGCCGCCGGAGCTATTGCCGGCATGTTAGGGAACCTCTTCAATCAAGCATGGGGCAACTTGACCGGCACCAAGTGCGGCTTCGACCCTTTCAGCCTGGTGTGGGATACCACTCTCGGGTGGGTTACAGACTTCCTACCGGCGCCCGCCAAACCGGGATTGAAAATGGCCCTCGTAGGGACTGTTGAGAACTTAGGAGCCAACGCTATGGCACCCGTTGGACAGGCAGCGGACGCCTCATTCTGGGCGCAATTCGGGCCCTGAATCAGCGATGGCTTATGCGATGCCGTGTTTTAGTACTCGCCGGTCTCTTACTTCTACGCTTGCCGGCTCGGGCCGACGTCGCTCTGTCCTGGGACTTAGCGGGCAACCTGGCCTCGACGGTGCCGGTCGGCACTAACCAACCACTTTCGTTCCAGCAGAGCCTTTCGCCCACGACCGTTGTCTCCAACGGCACGCTAGCGCTCTCGGCGCCCATCAATGGTGGGGGCCTGGTGACGTTCCAATGGTTCTTCAACGGCTCGCCGATTAACCTGGCAACTAATGACTCACTCCTGCTGGCGAACTTCACCGCTACCAATGGCGGCGGTTATTTCCTTGTCGCCAGCAATTCTGCCGGTGCGATAACCAGCGCGGTCTTCAACGTCTATTTCGATGCCGACCAGGACGGCATGGGCGACAGTTGGGAACTCACCTATTTCGGCACGCTGGCCCGAACCGGCTTGCTGGATTTCGATGGCGATGGCGTGTCCGATCGCGATGAGTTTCGGGAGGGCACCGATCCGACTAATCCAGCTTCAGTGCAGCCCCGGCTCCGAATCACGGGGTTGGGCGGCACGGTTCTAGTCGATCCTTTGAAGACCTACTACACGAACGGCGAGAGTGTTACCTTGACCGCAGTTCCCGACTCCGGCAAAACCTTTCAGGGTTGGTTCGGCAGCGTTTCGGCGACGACTAACCCGCTGCTGCTGGTGATGGACGCAACCAAGAGCATCCTTGCGTCTTTCGCGACGGTTAGTTTAGGCGATGCCCTGGAGCAACCCTCGCTCACCTGGCAAAGTGGCGGCGACGTCCCCTGGCATGGCCAAACGGCGACAAACCACGACGGTGTGGATGCAGCGCAATGTGGGACAATCACGCACAATCAACAAAGTTGGCTGCAAACGACTCTCACTAATAGCTCCTACCAAACGCTCTCATTCTGGTGGCGCGTGGCTTCTTACGACGACTCGCTGCAGTTCCTTATCAACGGCGTTCAATACGCCTCGCTCAGCGGTGTCTCGAACTGGGTCCAGCACTTCGCGCTGATTCCTCCTGGCACCAACACCACTCGCTGGGCCTACGTCAAGAATTCATCGGATGACCAATACGGATCAAACCTCGTTGACCTGGCGTGGCTCGACCAGATTCAGATTGCCACCTTGCCTTTTACGCCAGGGCCAGGTCATGGATTGATAGTGCCATGGGGGGACAATTCTTACGGCCAATCAGCTTTCCAGTCCGGGTTGAGCAATGTCGTGGGCATAGCCGCTGGCGGTTACAACAACCTTGCGTTGACCAGCAATGGCAAAGTCAGCGGCTGGGGCGATAACAGCTCGGGCCAGACCAATGTGCCAGCCACTTTGAGCAACGTAGTGGCCATTGCCGCCGGTCAGGACCATAGTCTCGCGCTGAAATCCAACGGCACCGTGACCGCCTGGGGCTCTAGTGTCTTTGGGCAGACAAGCGTGCCTGTCGGGTTAAGTAATGTTATCGCTATAGCTGGAGGTGAATCGCATAGTTTGGCGCTGCGCAGCAACGGCACTATTGTCGCGTGGGGCTATGGCGGTGATGGACAAACCACCGTTCCTGCGAACCTGAGCAACGTCGTCGCCGTTGCGGCGGGCGGTTCGCACAGCTTGGCCCTTCGAAATGACGGAAAGGTTGTGGCGTGGGGTGGCAATGCTTACGGCCAAGCGACCGTTCCCGCAAATCTGAGCAATGTCGTGGCGGTTGCTGGTGGTAGCCGGCACAGTTTGGCGTTGCGCAGCGATGGTACGGTCGCAAGTTGGGGGGACGGTAGCTCCGGCCAGACGAATGTTCCTGCGGGTCTGAGCAATGTGGTGATGATTGCGGCGGGTAACTACCGGGAAAG
>JADMIO011437900.1_pt1:25000-29407 | contig 29407 bp, 22 predicted proteins | sample 8958161 | NCBI WGS metagenome assembly JADMIO01 (sample SAMN16585339, study PRJNA669376) | soil metagenome | isolation source: Crop rotation soil | place: USA: Cullars Rotation, Alabama | collected 2011 | reverse complement strand
CGCTCTTTGTGGAGAAGGCTCCGACAGCCGTGAGGCGACAGGTGGATGCGTGGGGCGAAGTCGGCACGGGCGAACGGCTGATGGTCGCCATCAAGCAGAAGTTCGACCCGCAGGGAATCTTGAATCCCGGTCGGTTTGTCGCGGGCATCTGAGCAGACATTCATGGGAATGGTAAACGAACAGGCAATAGAACAGACACACCTTGCCACGCGGCTCGAAGCCAACACGGAGCGGCTGCTCACCTGCGTGCATTGCGGCTTATGCCTGCCGGCATGTCCGACCTACCGCGCGCTCGGTAATGAGAATGACTCGCCGCGCGGGCGCGTCTACCTGATGCGCGGCGTCGTCGAAGGGAAGCTGAAGGTTGCCGAATCGTTCATCTCTCACATTGATCTGTGTCTGGGCTGTCGCGCCTGCGAATCGGCTTGCCCGTCGAGCGTGCCTTATGGCCACTTGCTTGAAGCCGCGCGCGCCGAAGTGTCAACCGCGAAGGCTGAGCGTGGCTCGTTAAGCGAACGCCTCGTGCGATTCTTCTTAAATCAGGTCTTCACGCGCCCGGCGTTGTTGCGCGCCGGGATGAGCTTGACGCGATGGCTGCGTGACAGTGGGCTTGCCGAACTGGCTTTTGAAACGGAACTGGTCAGCGGGCGATTGCGATTCGCGCTGGCGTTGTTGCTCGCTACGCGCTCGTCTATGGCGAAGCGTGCGAGCGGGGGACGCCGCGCATCAACGAAAAGAACTGACGCAAAGATCAGGGCTGATAAACCGACAGACCAGATAAAGGTGGCGACGTTGCGCGGCTGCGTGATGGAAGGCTTATTCGGCTCAACGAATCGTGCCACCGAGCGCGTGCTGGCGCGCAACGGCTGTGTGCTCGTCGAGGTCGAAAGGCAGACGTGTTGTGGCGCGCTGCACGCGCACGCCGGACAGGTCGAAGCGGCCAAACAACTGGCGCGCGCCAACATTGACGCCTTTCTGGCGAGCGGTTGTGATCACATCGTCGTCAACGCTGCCGGCTGCGGCGCGGCGATGAAGGAATATGGCGCACTGCTCGCGGATGATCCGCAGTATGCGGAACAGGCGCGCGACTTCAGCGGCAAAGTAAAAGACATTACAGAATTGCTGGCCGCGCGCGGCATCGCCAAACCCGCTAAGCGAATTAATCGCCGCGTGACTTACGACGCGCCGTGTCATCTCTATCACGCACAGCGGGTCACGCACGCGCCGCTTGAGGTGTTGCGGGCGGTGCCCGGTCTTGAGCTAGTGCCGCTCAGAGGTTCGGATAGCTGTTGCGGCGGCGCGGGCATCTACAATCTGCAACACCCGGAGTTGAGCGCCGAGATACTCGCCGATAAGCTCGCGGCAATCCGTGAAAGTGGCGCTGACACCGTTGCGACTGCGAATCCGGGATGTATTATGCAGATTGGCGCGGGCGCGCGGATGAATCAACTGCGCGTCGAGGTGGTACACCCGGTCGAGCTACTGGATGCCGCTTATTCGGAGTAATGAGCCGGCGCAGATCAAGTCGGTTTTGACACAGAACATGATCGGTATGTTGCGGATGAGAACCCGAGTTGCGATTCAGATCGGTTTGTTGTTTTTATTACTTGTCGTGCCGAGTCCGCCGTCATGGGCGCAGCAGGCGAACGGCTACGGGCCGGAGGTCAGGTCGTTTCTCGAATTGATGCGCCACGAAGAAGAAGAACTGGAATATCAGATCGCCCACAACGAAATTTCACGCCCTCACTATGTGCGCGCAAAGAGCCGCATCGCCATTCACCGCCAGGCCGTGTTGAACATCGTAAAAGAGACCGGCGAGGATGTCGTGCCGGAACTTCACGTCGTAATGGCGGCTGAACTGGATCAATTGATCGAGCAAGGCACGCGGGCGCTCAAAGGCGTGAAGCGCGGCGACATCATCAACAGTAAGTGGCGTTATGTCGGCAGCGTCACGAAGGGGCAGGTCTTTTACATTTTCGAGCGAATCCAGAAGCTCTGACCCGCCACAGTCCGGGAGCCTGCCGCGTCAAGTGGGCCTATCGAGTTGTGAAAGTGCGCTCCGCCTGATTTGGCAGACAGACGATCCTCGTCAGGCGTGTTCAACGGTTCAGTTGAACTGTTGACAAGACCGATTTCAGCAGTACACTCCAACTGTATGCGCTGACTCGTTGCGCCTGCGAGTCACCAGCCGCCTCCTGTTTTGCCCCTACCTGCTCGGTGCTCATCATCATTGTTAATAGCGACTGCATATGCCGGCCTAATGCAATCAGCCGTGTCGAAGACTACGGCGTGAGGACTATCTTGTTATGTCAACGATCAACTTTTCGCAAGTTGTGCAACTGATGCTTTCCGTATCTGACAAAATATCCGACCTGATCTTTTCTCCCGGACGCCCGCCGCAAGTCGAATTGATCGGCAAGCTGACGCCCGTCAACATTCCCGGCATGGAGATGTTGACGCCTGCGCACACTGCCGGCATCGCTAAGGCGCTGATCGGCAATAACAAAGTGGCCGAAGAAACGCTCGAACAACACGGCTCGGCGGACTTGTCGTTCAGCCTCACGGGGCTGTCGCGTTTTCGCGTCAACATCTTCAAGCAGCGCGGCACGTTCGCTATCGTCATGCGCGTTGTGCCGGACATCGTGCCGACGTTCGAGCAACTCAGTCTGCCGGCGGTGTTGAAAGAGGTCGCCGAGTTGAAGAACGGCATTGTGCTAGTCACCGGGCCTACGGGGTCGGGTAAGTCCTCGACGCTTGCGGCCATCATTGATCTCATCAACGATTCGAAGTATTACCACATCGTGACGATTGAAGACCCTATCGAATTCATGCACCGGCATAAAAAATCTACCGTGCATCAGCGCGAATTGCACTCGGACACTTCGACCTTCGCTTACGCGCTGCGGGCGGCGCTGCGGCAAGCGCCGAAGGTGATTCTGGTCGGTGAGATTCGCGACCTCGAAACCTGCGAAGTCGCGCTTGAGGCGTCAGAGACCGGCCACCTGGTGCTCTCTACATTGCACACGACCGATGCGGTAAAGACGGTCGAGCGGCTGATCGGCCTGTTTCCAAAGAGCCAGGAGCACATCATCAGGATGCGGCTGGCGGGCGCTTTCCGCTTCATCGTGTCGCAGCGACTCATCCCGCGCGGCGACAGTCGCGGGCGCGTGGCGGCGATAGAGATTCTCAAGTCAACGGCGCGCACGCGCGACTACGTCGAGAAAGGCGAGCGCGAGGGCAAGTCGCTTTATGACGCGATGCGCGACGGCAATCTCGATGGCATGCAGGTTTTCGACGACGTGATTGAGCAATTGATTCGCAATAGCACGATCACGATGAATGATGGCTTGGTGTACGCGACGAATCGCCAGAACCTGATGCTGCAACTCTCAGATTACGGCAGCGGCTCAGGCAGCGGGATGTTCGGGTCGGGCGCGACGAGTGACTTGATCAGCTAGCCCATAACTTCTCGCTCAGGTAGCGGATGAGATGGCAATTACAAAACGCCGGGCCGCAGGGCACGACTCGGCGAGCGAATGGGACAGAAAGAACCGTCTTAAAGTCTCTACCGCCTTATTTCCTCGTGCTGGCGATGAGGGCTTTGATGTCCCGGCGTATCTCGTCGGCTGAATAATCTTCCTCAAGATACTTGCTGACCCGGTCGCCGGATAAGAGATGTAGAAAGACTTCTTGTGTGATGAAGTCGTGCTCGCCAAGCCGGTCTGGAAGGGTCAAACGCACAAGATCTGAGAGTCTCTGCCAGATGATTTCTGCGTCCTGGCGCATCAGTAATTCTCGCCAGTTACAGACATGAAAACGAGCTTTCCTCGCAGGCGCGATGGGGCGACGCGCGCGCGCGGCAACAGTGGTGAGGGCTTTCATTGCCATTGCGCTACTCCTGCCTGATTTCTGGGTTTCTGCGACAGCTAGAATAGATGGAGGGGCAATCAAAGTCACCATCCCGTTACCGTCGGCAGGCGGCAAGATTACAAGAAGCGCCGGGTTTATTCAAGCATCAAGGAATAATCAGGACTTTTTGTTTTTACCTTGAAAAGAGGCAACAATGGTGACGCAAATGCAGAAAATGACCCGTAAGCGACGCTTGATGATGTCGCTTATGATGAGTGGGAATCGAAGACAATCTCGCCGATTTGGATTGAACTGGCCGGTCGTCATCAAGGGAGTTGACCGGTACGACAAGCCGTTTCAGGAGGTTTGCTTCTTGAAAAACCTCAGTCCGGCGGGCGCTTGCTTGAGCTTGTCAAGGTCGCTTAGCGTCGGCGCGAGGGTTGAAATGGATGTGCGGACACCGTTGAGCCGCAAGCAATGGCTGCGATACGTCGGCAAAGTCATTCACCTTACCCATCAGGCCGAGCGGCAAGCACTCGGCATACGCTTCGAGTCGGC